>OGOI01000298.1_pt1 | contig 47702 bp, 47 predicted proteins | sample 1552631 | NCBI WGS metagenome assembly OGOI01 (sample SAMEA2580204, study PRJEB22360) | human gut metagenome | biome: human gut; feature: human-associated habitat; material: faeces | place: Denmark | collected 2008/2010 | reverse complement strand
CTCGCAATCTGCGTTAAGGTTCTAGCCGTATTCTGTAAACCGCTCTTATACCCCCATGCACCCTACACCCCATTTCTGTGCAGATTTTGTGAGTCTTTTGCTATTCTTCGTAGCAATATAAAGCAACGATCTAGCAATAACGTGAACCTATCTCGTGTGAATCGAACTGGATAGGCGAGCGAACGAACTGGAACCTGAATGGGGGACTTATGGCTCAACTTGCACATGCTGCTCGTGATACCTGGTCAAGCAAATGGGCATTCATCTTAGCTGCGGCTGCTTCCGCAGTTGGCTTGGGTAATCTTTGGCGATTCCCGTATCTGGCGGCGAAATATGGTGGTGGCATGTTCCTGCTCACCTACTTGGTGTTGGTGTTCACCTTTGGCCTGTCGCTCTTGCTCGTCGAGATCGCGCTTGGCCGTAAGACGCGTCAGTCCACCATCGGCGCGTTCAAGATGTTCGGCAAGAAGTATGCCTTCATTGGCATTCTGGCCTCGCTCGTTCCCTTTATCATCACGCCGTATTACTGCGTGATCGGCGGCTGTGTTGCGAAGTACGTTGGCGCGTATTTCTTCGATCCCGCAACCATGATCGGCGATGGTGGTACGTACTTCTCTAGCTTTATCACCAGCAGTTTTGAGTCTTATATCTGGCTCTTTGTCTTCATGGCTATTGTGTTCTTCGTTGTGTCGCGTGGTATCAAGGGCGGCATCGAGAAGGCCAACCTGATCATGATGCCAGCGCTCATCATCATGACCATCATCCTGGTTGTCTACACGCTTAGCCAGCCCGGCGCGCTTGATGGCGCTGCGTATTATCTCGTACCCGATTTCTCGGCGTTTTCGATAGAGCTCGTGGTTGCGGCGCTGGGGCAGATGTTCTTCTCGCTCTCTATCGCGATGGGCATCATGGTTACCTATGGCTCCTATATGAAGCAGCGCGATTCGCTCACTTCTAGCTCGATCCGTGTTGCTGGCTTTGATATTGGCGTTTCGTTCTTGGCGGGCCTCATGATCGTGCCAGCGGCATTCGTCGCGCTGGGTTCGCCTGAGGCGGTTGCCGAGAATTCCGGTCCTGGCCTCATGTTCATCGTGCTGCCGCAGATGTTCGCATCGTTCGGCGATTTCGCACCCGTTATCGGCGTGCTGTTCTTCCTGCTCGTTATCTTTGCGGCGCTCACTTCGGCGATCTCGCTCATGGAGACCTGCGTTTCGATCATGCATGATGGTGCGAAGTGTTCGCGCAAGAAGGCAACCGTGATCACGTTCGTGATCATCGGCGTTGCGGCAGTGTTCGTGAATCTGGGCTATAACGGTCTTTCATTCATCGAGCCGCTGGGTGCGGGTACTTCGCTGCTCGACTTCTTCGACTTCGTCTCGAACACTATCATGATGCCGATCGTGGCGTTCCTGACCTGCATCTTCGTTGGTTGGTGCATCAAGCCGAAGATCATCGAGGAAGAAATCATGGCCTCATCGAAGTTCCGTTGGCGTGCAGCGTGGCGCATCATGATCAAGTACATCGCGCCCATCCTGATCGCGATCGTGTTCATCTCGTTCCTTGCCCAATTCCTCGGCTTCATGACCATCTAGCTGAGCGAAAGAAGTCTAATAACGTAAGTGCAAAGTAGCTAGGGATGATAAACCCTAGCTACTTTTACATGGTTTGCCTTTAAACGATTGCGTCGCTCAGCTAGTGGGGTATTTTTTGTGAAAGTGGGTTTAACTGGTACTATATAGCATGGTATTGAATCGGCGCCATGGAGGTACAGTTTGAAAGGTATCATTCTTGCTGGAGGAAGCGGAACACGGCTCTATCCGCTTACTATGGTAACCTCGAAACAGTTGCTACCGGTTTACGATAAACCGATGATTTACTATCCTATCTCGATTCTTATGCTGGCTGGTATTCGAGATATTTTGATTATCTCGACTCCGCATGATCTACCGAGCTTTAAAAGGCTTTTCGGTAATGGAGGTCAGTTTGGTGTAAATTTTGAGTATGCAGAGCAACCAAGTCCAGATGGCCTAGCACAAGCGTTCATTATTGGCGAAGACTTTATTGGTGATGATTCAGTCGCTCTTATTCTAGGAGACAATATTTTTTATGGTGGAGGGCTGACCTTCCGCCTTCAAGAAGCCGCATCAAAAACGTCTGGAGCAACAATTTTTGGCTACTATGTCTCTGAGCCAGAGCGTTTTGGTGTAGTTGAATTCGACAATCAAGGTAAGGCGATTTCGCTCGAAGAGAAGCCTACTGATCCAAAAAGCAACTATGCGGTTACGGGTCTCTATTTTTATGACAATCGAGTGGTGGAGTGGGTTAAGCAAGTAGAGCCCTCAGATCGCGGCGAACTGGAGATCACATCGATTAATCAAAAGTATCTTGAAGACGGATCGCTTACCGTGCAACTTCTTCACCGTGGTAGTGCGTGGTTTGATGCGGGTACCATTTTGAGCTTATCCAATGCATCAGAATACATACGCGTTGTTGAGGAAAACCAGGGAATTCAGGTCGGCTCACTTGAAGAGATTGCTTACAACAACGGTTGGATTACTCGCGAGATGCTCCTTGACGCTGCTATGAGCTACGGTAAATCTCCATATGGGCAGTATCTTAGTATAGTTGCGGCAGGTCGCGTACATAATAGTTCGAGTATTCTATAGAATTGATTAATATGAACAATGTATTCGAACCAAAAAAAATCATCGTTACCGGTGGTTGCGGTTTTATTGGCAGTAACTTCGTACGGTGGGTGGTAGACAACACAGATTGTGATGTCGTTGTTCTCGATAAGCTTACATATGCGGGCAATAAAGAGAATATTGCCGGTCTTCCTGCTGATAGGGTAGAGCTCATCGTAGGTGATATTTGCGATGCGGAACTTCTCGACGCGATCGTACCCTGTGCAGATGCAATCGTGCATTATGCAGCAGAAAGCCATAACGATAATTCGATTTTAGATCCAGGGGCTTTTTTGCGTACGAATGTTGAAGGTACTTACTGCCTTCTAGAAGCGTGTCGCAAGTATAAAAAGCGTTTTCATCATGTGAGCACGGATGAGGTATACGGCGATCTTGCGCTGGATGATCCTGCTAGATTTACCGAAGAAACTCCGTATCATCCGAGCTCTCCTTACAGTTCAACAAAAGCTGCCTCTGATCTTTTGGTACGCGCTTGGAGTCGTACATATGGCGTTCCAGTTACAATTAGCAATTGTTCAAACAACTACGGTCCTTATCAGCATGTAGAAAAGTTTATTCCTCGACAGATCACGAATATTATTTGCGGCATCAGGCCGAAGCTCTACGGAGATGGTAAGAATGTTCGTGATTGGATAAATGTAAACGATCATAGTTCAGCGGTTTGGACGGTTTTGACAAAAGGACGCCTAGGTGAAACATATCTCATCGGCGCTGATGGCGAAAAGAGCAATATTGACGTGCTGCGTGCCATTTTGCATGCGTTTGAGCTCCCAGAAGACGATTTCGATTGGGTAAAGGATCGCCCTGGCCACGATCGTCGCTATGCGATCGACTCCAGTAAGCTCCAAAACGAGCTTGGTTGGAGACCAGACCACATTTGTTTCGACGAAGGTCTGATGCAGACGATACAATGGTATAGAGATAACACTGCATGGTGGCTTCCTGTTAAAGAAGAAACGGAAGCGAAGTATAAGACAGCAGGACAATAGTATGTGCTGCTTCACTGCAAGCCTTATAGTGTTTACATTTAGCCGCAGAGAAAAACGACAGGTTTAGCGAACGTGCAAGAGCAAATTTTGGTCACAAGATCATCTATGCCATCCTTCGAAGAATATTGTGAAGAGATTAGGTCGCTTTGGGAATCCCATTGGCTCACGAATAGAGGAACTAAACACAATCAGCTTGAAAAAGAGCTCAGATTGTATCTGGGAGTGGAAAACATTACGCTCTTCGTCAATGGTCATCAGGCACTCGAGTGTATCTTTGCTGCACTCGAGTTAAGCAAAGATGGTCGTGATGAAGTGATCACAACTCCATTTACCTTTGCGAGTACGACTCATGCCATTGTTCGGGCGGGACTCAAGCCAGTCTTCTGTGACGTCAAGTCTGACGACCTTACGCTCGATCCCACGAAGATTGAGGAACTCGTCACCGATCGAACCTGCGCAATCGTTCCAGTACATGTGTATGGAAACCTATGCGATGTCGATGCGATCAAAAAAATCGCCAAGAAGCATGATCTTAAAGTGATCTACGACGCTGCCCATGCCTTTGGTGTGGAGCGCGACGGTATTGGCGCGGCTGCGTTCGGCGATGCCAGCATGTTCAGCTTCCACGCTACCAAGGTGTTTAACACTATTGAGGGCGGCGGCATTTCTTATGTGGATTCTGCCTTGGAAGAGCGCTTGATTCAATGGAGCAATTTCGGCATCGAAAGTCCTGAAAATGTTAAGCATATTGGAGGCAATTCAAAGATGAACGAATTTGCCGCAGCCATGGGACTCTGCAACCTTCGCCATGTGGATGAAGAGATTGCAAAGCGCAAGCTAGTCGCAGAACGCTATTGGGAACAACTTGAAAAGATTCCTGGGCTGAGAATGCCAAAACCATCAGTAGATATCAAGTATAATTACGCCTATATGCCAGTGCTTATCGAGCCAGCTGAATTCGGTGCATCGCGCGACGATGTTTTTGCGGCGCTTTCTGAAGAAGGCATCAGTGCCCGAAAGTACTTTTATCCGCTTACAAGTGATTTTAAATGCTATGAAGGCATGTTTGCGCTCGGTCAAGAGGCTACGCCCATCGCTTATGATGCAGCCAACAAGGTGCTTACGCTGCCTATGTATGCTGATCTTTCACTTGAGGATGTCGATAGGATTTGCGATATTATTTGTCGAATTCATTGATATACATCAATGATAGCTGTTTAGTAAGAGGGACCTCTCTATGTGAGTACCCTCCTCAGGAGGCTTCTCAAACGGTAAAAAACTTTTGTGTTTAACGGTTGCTTTGATACTAAGAGACAAGAGAGAGCCTTGCGGCCTTGTATTTGTCGTGATTTATCGAAGTTTTTATTTGGGTTCAGTTATAGTTAATAACCAATGAGGTTATGCCATTATATATGGATTGGATACAATAATGAGTCAAATGCAGATTAGTAATAAAGTTGCAAGTATTCCTGAAGCTTTGTCAATCTACATAAATAATATTGTGTACACAATGAGGCAAGCGGGCTATCCGATAAAAGTCTTGTCGCTTGGTGAAGCATATTTTAAAATCCCACTTTTGTCCTTTGATAATATTGATTTTGAAAAAGGCTACCATTATACGGAAAGTAGAGGAATCTACGATCTACGCGAGAAGATAGCCAAGTACTATAGCAAAAACTATGATGTCTCTATTGACCCTCGAGATGAGATTTTAATTTCAGCAGGCTCAAAACCTCTTATTTATATGGCGTTTCAGGCTGTTTTGAATCCAGGCGATGAGGTTCTTATCCATGAACCAGCATGGCTTAGTTATCCAGAAGAGATCAAGCTAGCCGATGGAGTTCCTGATTTCATCCCTTATAATTGCCCTGTGGAGGAGTTTGAGAACTACTTTACTGAAAAAACTCGAATGATTGTAATCAACAATCCAAACAATCCTGCTGGTAGAACATACACGAGAGAAGAATTAGAGACGCTCTATAAAATGTGTCGACCGAGGGGAATTTATATTCTTGTTGATGAGGCATATAGTGATTTTATTACGGATGACTCATTTGTTTCCATGGCGAATGTGGTCCCAGACAAGGATGGAATCATAATCGTCAATTCTTTATCCAAGAATTTTGGCATTTCGGGATGGCGCATTGGTTATGTAATATCTACACCCGAACTTATTTTCAATATTTTGAAGCTCAATCAGCATCTCATTACTTGCGCACCGTCCATTCTCTTGCTGTATCTTAATGAGCATTTCGACGAGCTCTTGGCCTTAACGCTTCCACAAGCACAAGCTGTAGTCGAAAAGCGCAATCAAGTTAACCAGTATGCTAAATCGATAGGACTTCGCGCTCTGCCCGGATCGGCAACTTTTTATTTGTTTTTTGATATTAGCGATTACGGAAGAAGCTCTTTAGATTTCGCTATGTTTTTACTAGCGAAATATCATATTGCTGTAGTTCCCGGATCTGCTTATGGTGCGAGCACCGATCATTTCATTCGAGTTGGAGTAGGAACAGAAACGGTAGATGATCTTAAGGCATGCCTGGATACTATCAATTCAGTCATTAAAACTAAAGAATTCGATGATGGCATTATAGATGCGGAACTGGCTAAGCTTAATCTCGATAGGTTCATAGCAAATGAGTAACCGCAAGTCGCGCGAACCTGCTTTGCTTTTGCTGCCGGGAAGTTTGTGGCAGGTAGCGCTTGCCAAAAAAATAAAAGATCTCAACTACACCTTATATGTTGTTGATCCGAATTCTGATGCACCATGTTTTCAGTATGCTGACGAACATTTACAAGCCGATATATTTGATATTGAAGCTATAGATGGCTTCGTTGAACAACATCCAATTAGCGGCATCCTTAGTGATGAATGCGATATCGCAACAGTACTTATTGCCGAGTTAGCAGAGCGCTATGGTCTTCCTTCTATAGGGGTTGATATATCCAAACTTTATTCAGATAAATATTTGATGCGGCAGTTTTGCAGTAAATATTCTATTCCGACCCCAAATTACCAACTTTGTTTTACCGCAGAGGATGCAAAGCAATTCTTGCGCAAGGAAGAACGTCCTATAATCATCAAGCCCCTCGACTCAAATTCAAGTCATGGGGTGTTTATGATTATTTCAGAGAGCCAGATTGACGATTGGTTCGAAGAGTCGCTTTCGTTTTCTCGCACACAAAAAGCAGTATTGGCTGAAACATATATCGAAGGCACAGAATTTACTATTGATGGCATAAAAACGCCTGAGAATCACTTTACTCTTGCCATAAGTGAGAAGAAGCATTTTAAGCATAACCCCAATATAGCTTCTGACCTCTATTTTTCTCAAGTAAATGATGAGTATGATTATGAGCAATTAACAGCAATCAACGATCATTTCGTTAAGGCTTCAGATTTGCCCTATGGGTTGACCCATGCTGAATACAAATATAACGATGGCAAGTTTTATTTAATAGAGATAGGTGCGCGTGGCGGTGGCAATATGATTTCTTCTCATATTGCACCATATATGAGCGGGCATGATACGTACAAATATTTGATCGAGTGTTCAATTGGAGCTGCGGAGGAAGAAGATTTTTCAATTGACGATGACTTGAAAAGCAGAGTCGCCCTTCTTCACTTTTTTGACACGCCAAAAAAAGGAGGGCTGGTGAAAGCTGTCCAAGGACTCTCGATTTTGGAGCAGGATCCTAGCGTTATTGCTTCGCAGCTGAGATTCAATGTTGGAGATATTATTAAAAAATGTGATTCGGATGCGGCTAGGATTGGGTTTTATATCGGTTGTTGTGAAAACGCTGCAGAGCTAGAAACACTAATTGCTAAAATCGATACTGAATTTAAAGTGTTGGTTGAATCTTAAGTGTAGCAATATGAGCGCAAATTTGCTGGTCAATCGATAATCTGTGGTTGGTGTGCAAAGACTAGTTCTGACAGTTTTTCATTATCTCATCAATCAAGTCTTCAGGAAGGTCTAAGCTGGAAATAGCTTTTCCATCAAGCGTATACCCTATGAAGCTGCCTTTTTCACAGTTTGCTCTCATCTCAGAGTTCTTTTTGCTAAAGGTGTATTGAAAAAGTTTTAACAGCATCTTGCAATCAACTGCAAAGCTTACGTTTTTAACATACCAAATGTCATTCTCAAATTGGTCGTTCCATAGGATGGGTTCGTTTGTGCGAATCCACTGAGGGCACTCTAGTCCAGGCTTGACAAGCGTTCGCATCAAGTGTCTTTTACTAAAACGTGGTAAATAGACCGGAGGTAAAGGGCGTGGTCCAATTAAACTCATGTCGCCTTTTAGAATACTCCAGAAATTAAGAAGCTCATCTAGGGAAGTTTTTCTTAGAAAAATGCCCAACTTGGTAAGTCGCTGCTGAGGGGGCAAGAGATTACCTTTTTCATCTGTTGCATTAGTCATATTCCTAAACTTAATTATTTTGAATAGCTTACCGTCTTTTCCAACGCGTTCTTGCACAAAGAACAAAGGTCGACCAAGTACGCAAAGTACCACAATACCAATTACTAGATTGATGGGTAAAGTGACGATCAATGCGACAAGAGATATGCATATATCAAAGAGTCTTTTTACATATTTAACGTAGAAAGACTCCTTATAGGTTATTTCTTCGTAGGTTAGATTGACATCATCTAATCGTGTTTGTATTAGATAGTCTGCAAGATGGTTCTGCACATCGGCTGCTTGAGTATCGTAATTCACGAGAATCCTCTTAAGAGTTACTTATTACCTAATTTTGTAAACTGAGTAAAAGCATAGATCAGATTTACACACATCGATTATAATCAGTATTTTAAATTAAGTTAACTGCATTTAGATTTATAAAACCAGCAATTGGTGGGCATGGACGATGAAAGAAATAGGTGGATTCATAGAGTGGCCATATTATGATAGGCCAATGCTTCATGAAGAGGCTATAGCTTTGAACAGCGGCCGTAATTGCCTGAACTACATAATAATTGCAAGAAAGAATATCAAGAGAATACATATACCCTATTTTTTGTGTGGCTCAGTTAAGAGCGCCTGTAAAACTTATGGGGTAGAGACGATCTACTATCATGTTGATAATTCCTTTATGCCAGTCGATCTTGATTTGGGAGCCGATGATTGGCTTTATCTGGTTAACTACTATGGACAATTAACAAATGAAACTATAGAAAAACTATGGAACAATTATCCGAATTTGATTGTCGATAATGCGCACGCATACTATCAAAAGCCTATTCCTCACCTTGATACTCTATATACTTGTAGAAAATTTCTTGGTGTTCCTGATGGAGCCTTTTTATATACGGATAGCATCTTCAATAAGGAGCTTAAGACCGCAGAATCATTTCAAAACATCGGGCACCTGGTAGGTAGGTTTGAGCGAACAGCATCTGAATTCTATGCAAATTATAGAGAAAGCGAGAAATATATAGCCTCGCAGCCATTGATGAGGATGTCAAAACTAACGGCAAATATACTTCACTCTATCGATTATGAGTGCGCAAAAAGCAAAAGAACCAAGAACTATATGTATTTGAACGATGCCTTATCTGAGTACAATCTCATAAATGTTCAAAATATCGAAGGCGCCTATGCGTATCCTTTGTATGTTCGTAATGGAAATGGGTTAAGAAAACACCTGATTGAGAATAAAATATACATTCCGGTTCTGTGGCCTAATGTCTTGGAAGAGATGGAGTCTAGAGACCTTGAGTACATGTTGGCTAGCAATATATTGCCTTTGCCAGTTGATGAACGTTATGGTCCGGCTGAAATGAATTGCATAATTCAGGCCGTACTTGATTTTGGGGCTAGAGAAGGGTTGAACTGATGACACTAAAGCTTCGCGAAATTGAGAGAAATGATATAAAAGAAATAAATAAGTGGAGAAGGGATCCAGAGCTTATTGCGCTTTTAGGATCAACTTATCGCTATATTAACGAGGAAGTTGATTTGAATTGGTTCGACACCTACATGAAATCTCGAAATAATTGTGTAAGGTGTGCGATTGTGGAAGAAGGCGATGAAGGCGCGATTCTGGGATGTGTGTATCTGCTGAATATCGATCGCACAAATTCGTGTGCCGATTTTTCGATAATGATCGGCGATACGCTAAACAGGGGAAAAGGATTAGGGTCTTTTGCTACGAAAGAAATGCTCAGGCACGCATTCTACGATTTGAATTTACATCGTGTTCAATTACAGGTTCTAACTTTGAATGATCGTGCGATTAATATGTATCTAAAATGTGGCTTCGTAGAAGAAGGAATAAGAAGGAAGGCCATTTTTAAGAACGGACGCTATATAGACATAATGATGATGAGCGTTTTGAAAGAGGACTATGTGTGCGAATGATTAAGTCTAGCACGAGTGTTCATAGGCGTTTGCTCTATTTCGATAAATGAACGATAGTCCAAGGAATTGACAAAAGGAACAAAATGGTACAAAAAATCCGTACTTTGGTTTCTAAAGGTTTTGCATTTATTTATGTGTATCTCCTCCATAAGAAAAAAAGAATAAAACACGTTAACAATAAGAAGATATTGATCATTTTTGGTGGTCATATTGGTAACGCAATTTTAAATATGGATCTTCTTTTGGAGACAAAACGGCTGTTTTCAAAAGAAGATGGTTGGGAAATATGCGTACTTTGCAACAAACGGCTTCGTAAAGTGTGTGAGACCATTGCGGATATGTCAGAGTATTCTTTTCTTGACGTGCCTTATCCTTATGAAGGCGGGGGTACAAGGTTTTTCGAAACATACAACACTATAAAGAAAATGAGAAACTTAGAATTTGAGAAGATAATAGTAAATGTTGCTCATATTATGCCTCTTGCCGCCTATATTGTTGCAACGGTTAATTCAAATTGTAGTATCGGTGTTTTTGACGATATCGATCATGATTCGATAAAGGCAAAACGGGACATAGAGCACAATATTGGTAACTTGCGCTGGTATTTTGAAAGGGCATATACAGATAAAATATATGTTCCGTTCAATTTGCATGAAATGAAGCGGCAGCAACTAATTATAAGAAGAATCGGCGGCGAGTCTTACAAGACTAGAATATATCCAATAAAGAAGCTCTGCGATTATTCTCCGATTGATGAGCCATATGTAACAATTTCATTAGATTCGGCTTCGGCACAACGCATTTGGGAGCCAGAGAAATTTGCTACGATTGTAAATTTGATTCACGATAAATATGACTATTCTGTATGCTTTACAGGCGGCGAGACGGCAAACCCTCTTTATTCTGAGGCGATTAAGCATATCGAGAACAGCGAACGTACGTACAACTTAATTGGAAAGACATCATTTGATCAATGGATTGAATTGCTCCGAAAAAGTTCTTTTCATATAAGCGTGGATAGTGGCTCTATTCATGTGGCAGCTTCTGTAGGGACGCAGTCGTTTTGTTTGATTGGAGCATGGAACGGTACGAGGCCACTTCCATATGTAATTGATGCGCCCAGTCCAGAAACTGTTGAACCACTGTGTATTGGTCAAGCTGGAATAAATGAACTACCGTGTTATGGATGCGTTCCCTTAAAAGGGCTTATGGGTGCAGATAATGATGAATGTCGAATGAGGGTTAATAATGGAGAATCAGCCCTCTGTTTGTCAAAGATACAGCCAGAAGAGCTTTTTGAAGTAATTGAGTCATGGGTAGAAACGAAACATAAGGATCAGGCAGTTATATAAGTGCTGTTTAAGCATTCCTGCAAGTTTAGTGTATGTTGTTGTTCTCTATAGTTTTAAAATAGCCTTATTGGTGCAAGCTCAAGATGAGATTGCACTTGAACATTTTTACGTTGTGATTATTGGTATTGTTTGTGGCGATAAAACTAAGCAATAAGGATTATATATGGAGCTGTGCTGGCACTGTTATGTCGCTAGGCTCAAAAGGCATTCTATTTCTTATAGTGCTTTTCTTTCTCGATAATGAAATGTATGGGCTTTGGGCGGTGTTTCAGAGCTTAACGGCTATCGCAGTTGTTTTTGATTTTGGATTTAGTACTACATTCGGTCGCAATATTAATTACTGCTGGAATGGGGCTGTCAAGCTGGTAAAAACCAAAGCAGTATTTTCTCAAAACGATGAGCCAAATTTTGTTTTAATGAAGAGGACCATGACGGCATGCAAAATTGTATTTTTTGTATTGTCGCTTATTGCGTTTGTTGGCTTAGCAATTCCGGGAACAATGTATATATTGCACATTAGTTCTGATTTGCCCCAACAAGAAGTACTGATCGCCTGGTCGTTGTTTGCTCTCGCAACTTTTTTGAATCTCTATTACAACTACTACCGCTCTTTCATGAACGGGGTAGGTGCTATTTCGGCGGTTAACAGAGTACTAGTTTTTTCTAATTCAGCCTGGATGTTTTTGACCCTTTTATTTCTTTTTTTGGGCTTCGGCATTATTGGAACAGGCTTTGCATATTTGTTGTATAGCATCATATTTCGCCTTCTCAGCAGGTGGGAATTTTACAGATACAAAGAGATAGGGCTTCATTTAAAAGAAGTAGAGCATAAAGCAAGTAGGCAAGAAATATGGGATTTATTCAAGGCAGTTTGGCATAATGCTTCTCGAGAAGGACTTGTTACACTTGCTAACTATCTTACCAATCAAGCATGCGTAATAATTGCACCACTTTATATGAGTCTCACGTTGACAGGTATGTATTCTTTAGCTATGAATGTCGCTATTGTAATTGCGCAGATCGCTTTGGTTTTTTATTCGGCTAATCAGCCGGTTTTGCAAGCTGCCTATGTGATGAACAATCCCTCAAAAACAAAAGAGACAATGGCTTTGATCGTGGTTTCATTCTTAACAATTTTTTTCATCGAGCTGGTCATTATCATTGCTGCGGGGTTGCCAATCTTAAATCTCATACGGCCTGAGGTTACGCCATCTGTACTGATAATGCTCGCTGCAGCAACTTACCAATTCTTGTTAAGCTACAGAAACATTTTTACATCCTATTTTTCTTGCACTAATAGAATTCCCTACGCATGGTCATTTATCGGCACTTCGCTAGCCACTGTTGGCGTTGCTGTTTTGTTTTTGCAAGTCTTCCATCTCGGTATTTGGGGGCTTTTATTAGGCCAGATCGTATGTCAAATAGCCTTTAACGTGTGGTATTGGCCATTAAAGGCCCATCAAGAAATGCATGTATCGATAAGATATATACTAACTGAGGGTTTATTTAGATTGAAAGAGCTTGCGTGTAGTTTTATCAAGACGAAGGCCTGAAATGACTGAATCAACAAAAAGCATCCTTATATTTGGTGACTTGATGGTGGATACCTTTTTGTATGGCGACGTATCAAGGATTTCGCCAGAAGCTCCAGTACCTGTTTTAAAGCCTAACCATAGATTTCATTATTTGGGCGGGGCGGCAAATGTTGCAAGAAATACAAGTGCTCTTGCAGCTCGTACTTCAATAGTGGGAGTTTGTGGCGATGACGAGAATGCATCTGTAATGCAAGAAGAGTTTGAGCGGCAAGATATTGATTCTACGGCGATATGCCGCTTGCCTCAGCAGAGAACGATCCATAAAATGCGATTGGTGGGGAATGACCAACAGCTTATCAGGATTGATTGGCATGACTCTTATGCGGTAGATGATGAAATTGAGAAGATGCTGCTTGCGTCAATCGATGAAGTACTGAGCGACCAAGACATTGTAATAATAAGCGATTACGGCAAGGGCACTTGTAGCCAGTTCCTTTGTCAGCAGATTATAAAAAAGTCTCAGAGTTTAGGCATTCCCGTCATTGTCGACCCAAAAGGAAAAGACTGGAGCAAATACTCTGGTGCAACAATAATTACTCCAAATTTAAAAGAAATAAGTGAATATGCAGGCATTTCTGTTGAGAACGACTCAGAGTTTTTGGTACGTACATTTAAGAATCTGCCATCAGAGTTGGGCATTGACTACTTGCTTTTAACTCGCTCTGAATGTGGAATGTCTTTAATTGGGCACGATAAAGAATTTCATGTTTCTTCTAAAGTTTACGATGTGTATGATGTTTCGGGTGCTGGTGATACAGCAGTTGCAGCTCTAGCCAGCAAACTTGATAGAGATCTAAACAACATTGATGAAGCTATTGCGATTGCAAACATAGCAGCTGGCCTTGTGGTCGCTAAGCCAGGAACAGCAACGGTTTCTCAGGCGGAAATCGAAATGAACAGACCTAGTTTTGGTAACAAGAATATTTTTTCTATCCAAGACTATGATGATTTGGATTCTCTTTTAAACAACTGGCGCAAAAGGGAAGAGAAGATCGTAACAACAAATGGATGTTTTGATGTTTTGCATTCTGGCCATCTGGCATTGTTAGAGAAAGCAAGGAGCGTCGGTGAGCATTTAGTTGTGTTACTGAATTCCGATCAATCAGTTAAAAAACTAAAAGGAAACGACAGGCCAATTAACAATGAACTGGATAGGGCAAATGTGCTTGCGAGCCTACAGGTTGTTGATGCTGTGGTCATCTTTGATCCTGAAGTAAGTATATTTGATCCCAGTCAAGATGAATTGGAGCTGTTAAAAAGTTTTAGTGACTACCAGAATGCGCCGATGTGTATCATGAAAAGAATTCGTCCAGATGTACATTTTAAAGGAGGCGATTACGACATTAATGAAATTCCTGAGTCTATTTTCGCCCTTGAAGTTGATTTGGCGCCCGAATTGGTAGGATATTCAACTACAAGTATTGTCAAAAAGATACTAACAGCATCAAAGAAATAAAAGGCAATGAAAAGTAAAATATCGATTGTAAGAAAAGAACTGCTAGAAGCAGAAGCATTAATTCATAGCTTAGCGTCGGATGATGAATTTCTTTCGGATGTTGCAGAAATTGCTACGCAGCTGACCTCTGCACTAAAACATGGAAATAAAGTTTTGACATGTGGGAATGGTGGTTCGGCAAGCGATGCGCTGCATATTGCCGGAGAGATAGTCGGTCGCTTCCAGGCAGAACGAAAAGCGTATAGGGCAATTGCGCTCAATAGCGATATTGCAACCATGACGGCTATTGCAAATGATTATGGTTTTGAGTCTATTCTAGAGCGGCAAGTAGAAGGGCTTCTTGATGAAGGGGACGTGCTATTAGGACTTTCAACCAGCGGAAATTCTGAGAATATAATTCGAGCTTTTAAGAAGGCTCGTGAGTTGGGCGGTGTGACAGTTTTATTAGCGGGCCGTGATGGAGGCGAGCTAAAAGAGCTTTCTGATTATGCTATTGTGATACCTCATCAAGTCACTGCGCATATTCAAGAAGCGCATGAGTGCGTTTATCATATTCTTTGCGGTCTAATTGAAGAGGCTCTCTCAAATGACGCCTAAAACGAAAGCGGCCTTTTTCGATAGAGACGGCACTATTATTGTAGATAAGGGATACGCTTATAGACCTGAGGATCTTGAGTTTATACAGGGCGTTCCAGAGCTGATTCATCGGTATAATCAAGAAGGCTATTTGGTAATAATAGTTACTAATCAATCTGGTATTGCTCGAGGGTTTTATACTGAAGATGATATGCATTGTTTTCATGCCGAAATGTGCAGACAGCTTTTAGAAAACTACGATGCGCGAATTGACGCAATCTATTATTGTCCGCATCATGAGTTATTTACGGGACCGTGTGAATGCAGAAAGCCTAAACCAGGATTAATTATGGAGGCGGCGCGTGACTACAATATCGATCTTGCGCGGTCGCTTTTTTTGGGTGACGCTGAATGTGATAAAGAGGCGGCTATGAATGCGGGCATATCCAATTTCAGGTTTATAAGTGCGAGTAAATAAGCTATTTGGGTTTTTTGAAAAAGCGAAATAAGTGATTTTCGACGGTGGTAAGTATGGCGAGAAATGCAGAAATATTGCTTTTGCCTTTTTCAAACAATGCTTCAGAATCTATCCATAGTGGCAAGCATGAGCGCTTATCAAAATTCAAAAAGGCAATAAGCAATGCTCCAACCTCGTATTCCTTCATCTGTTTAGTTCTAGTGGGGCTGCTGTTACCGACAGGTGTTTATGAGATATTCCCTTTCGTTACTGTGTTTTGGCAGTTGTGGAGTGTTGCAGCGACTCTGGCTTCTGTGGGCTTGTATTGTTGCCTACGCTTTAATTTTAGATATGCATACAGACTCGATAAGATCATTTTGCTTTTCATAGGGTTTTTCCTGCTTTTTATTTGTATAACAATTGTGAATGCTGGCTCAATCATAGATGCCATTAAAGTAAGTTATCGAGCTATAGCAATTGTTTTTCTTTGGGCGTGTTGCAGGCGGCAACCTGGTGTCTTGTTTAATTCCTTATGGATTTATCTAAACGCGCTATTAGTAATAAACTTTTTTTGCGTTATAGCATTTCCCAGTGGGATGTACAGTGTTGCTGGAGGTTCGTTTTCGACAAATAATTGGTTTTTAGGCTACAAGAGCAGTTTGAGCTATTACGTTTTACCCGCGCTCGCATTGGCTGCCCTTCTTTATGTGGGTGTCGGGAGGAAAGGGTCTAAAAAGGCGATACCTTTATTCATTTTGTTTTATATCGCAGAAACTCTCATTTCTGGAGCAGTAACTTTGTCAGCTGTCTTAATTGTGTCGCTTGCGCTCCTTTTGTTGAGTAACAAACCTTCTGCAAAGAAAATTTTTCAGCCTTGGATATTTCTTGCTGTATTAGTTGTTGTGAATTGTCTTCTCCTTTTTAATTTCATTACACATGTGCCTTTGATTACTGATTTTGTTCAGAACGTATTACATAAAACAATTACGCTTTCTGGGAGAACGCAAATTTGGGACATTGGTTGGGAGCAGGTTTCTCAGAGTCCGATTTTAGGTCATGGAAAGCAGAGTGAAGAAGTTATGCATGTGTTGCTCAATAGCGACATACTTACACATTTTCATAATCAAGTGCTAGATGTGTTTTTCATGGGAGGGCTTGTTCTGGCAGCTTTCTTTTTTCTCCTTGTGGGGTATGTCTTCTTGTCTTTGCAAAAAGAAGAAAGATACGGTATTAAGGTTGCGTTGCTAATTGGGGTTTTTGCAATCCTTCTAAATGCTTCTTTGGAAACGCTAATGCATAATTATGATGTTTTTCAGTGGCTGATACTTTTGGTTGCCTGTCAAAGCTACTACTTAAATTTTAGTGTAGAGACAACAAAGGAAACAAGCGCCTAAAATTGCCTGAGAAGGATTTCTGGTATTGCACCAACCTTTATTCAGGGTGATATTTGCGATACCGAGCTAGTTGAGCGACTTTTCGCGACTGCTGATGCAGTCGTTTATTTTGTAGCAGGGTCTCATAACGATAATTCGATTGCAGACCCTGCGCTTTTTACGGACGAATGTCGAAGGAGCTTATACGCTTTTCGAGGCTGCGCGTAAGCACGGCGTACGTTTTCATTACATCTCGACTGATGAGGTATACGGAGATCTCGCACTCGATGATCCTGTAAAGTTCACCGAGGAGATTCCCTATCATTCGAGCAGTTCTTATTCATCTACCAAGGCAGCATCTGATCTTCTTGTGCGTGCATGGTTTCGCACTTATGGAGTGCCGGTGACCATTTTGAACTGTTCGAACAATTGCGGGCCGTATCAGCATATCGAGAAATTCATTCCTCGCCAGATTAACAATATTCTTTCGGGCATGAGGCCAAAACTCTATGGTGATGGGCCCAATGTTCGTGATTGGATCCATGCACAGAATCACTCCTCGGCTGTTTGGGCGAAACGTACCTCATTGGTGCTGATGGCGAGAAGAACAACATCGATGTCTTACGTGCGATCCTCGTTGCGATGGGGCGCGATGCTGACGATTTCGGATGAGTGAAGAATCGACCGGGACACGATCGAAGGTACGTGATTGATGCTACTAAGCTCAAGCATGAACTTGGTTGGCAGCCCGAACATACCGATTTCGAGGCAGGCCCGCGCGAGACTATCGCTTGGTACGACCAGAACCGAGATTGGTGGGAAGGCTCGAAGAGCGCTACTGAAGAAAAGTATGCCCAGCTTGGGCAATAGCTAACTGTTTGACGACCGGGCGTTTCGATTTTGGCGATTGTGGTCAATCTCTCTTGTGGCAAATTTATTGGCAGCTAGCGGCAGGCATTGGAGTTTTTGTTAGACGGGGCGCATTGAAAGGAACAACCATGTCTGATCAGGTTATTTTGGAAATTTTATATTCACGGATACTTCTATCGAAGGCATGAAGATCGTCGAAGTAAAAGCCTATGGCGATGATTGCAGCTATTTCATGGAGACATATAAACGCCCTGATTTTATTGCCGGCGGGATTGACTGCGAGTTTGTGCAGGATAATCAATCGTCTTCGACGCGTGGCGTGCTGCGCGGATTGCCTTTTCGGATCGAGCATCCGCAGGCGAAGCTCGTGCGTGTCGTTTCAGGCAAGGTTTTTGATGTTTGCGGTTGACCTGCGTAAAGATAGCCCGACGTATGGCAAGTGGGAGGGCGTAGTGCTTTCTGCTGAGAACAAGCGTCAGTTTTTATTCCTCGCGGGTTCGCACATGGCTTCCTTGTTTTGTCCGATACTGCCGAGTTTTGCTACAAATGCGATGATGTCTACCATCCCAATGATGAAGGCGGACTCATGTGGAACGACCCTGCTACCGGAATCGAGTGGCCAGCGCTCGATGGCGATGCCAAGTTCGAGCCGACCAAGATCATCTTGAGTGAGAAGGACAAGATTCATCTGGGACTTACAGAGCTTTGATTTTAGTTTATCAGTAGTTTCGTTTTGTGCAGCTTCGGTCATAAATTGTTCGAAAATTTAGAGGGTTTGCTTGATTTCGCTTAAAACAGCAGCAAGCATGATGTGAGATTATAGTAATAGGTAGTTGTCGATTGCAAAAAAGCTTGCAGCAGTTACGCAATCCTTTATCAAACGCACCTTATTGTTTTGATATTGTCCTTCGAGAATTATATCGACAGCGTATCGCAGGCATGTAGTAAAAGAATTGACATAAATTGATATGTTTATGATCTTTGATATGAATCGTCATAAAATACTTCCAGATGAGATTATTAATATAATCATTTTTAGATAACCAAAAATCTAATATAACCAGCATTCTCAAATGGGTAGAATTCACTGTCTACTGCGATATCATTTTATCTCGTTTTTCAGACTGTAAGTATTCAGCTCAAATAAAATATATGAAAATAGAACTATTGTATGCTCAATGGAGGATTCAATCTTCTAAGCACAATTGAGCTTTATTTGTTAATCATTACAGTCTTTACTTAAAAATCCCAAGTAGAAAAGTAAAGCTTTGATTAGGATTATCAGAGTAGTAAAATAGAAAAAAGAAAAGTGAGGACAGAAAATTGAGAAATGAGGAAATCAGATGCTAGAAGGATTTGAGCCTATCAAGCTTGTAACAGGGACGCCAACAATGTCTGTTACGAAAAATGGCGTAGCATTTAACAAGACTGCCGTCGAAAAACTGGGCTGTCCTCCTTTTACAATCCCAATGATCGATCGTGCTGGAGGTCGATTTGCAATTGTGGCAAGAGATTATGAAGAAAACGATACGAAACGCTTCTATCAAAAAGGAAGAGATACTTCAAACGGTGTGAGATGGAACAACAACGATCTCATCGCTACATTTGAAAGAATGATGGGATGGAATATCGAGCAAATGGGAATGAAAGTAAAAGGAGTGTACTCAGAGATTGACCGAGCAATTATTTTCGATTTACACGAAGCGAGTCCGATATATTCGGGAAAAAAGAAAAGTGAGGCGAGCAACAAATGGTCAATGTAGTTCTTGAAAAATAGCGCACGCGATGTGTTTTGGGGAACCCATCGCGTGCAAGGTGCGCAGTATTAGAGCACAAACCCATCTCTATTATTGCACACCTTGCATTAAGTACAGTCAATGTTCGAGAAATCTTAATGTAAAGGAGTAGTTATGTCTACTGGTGCTAATAATACTTGGTTTCCGTCTGAAGGAAACCAAGATTCGTCATTAAACAAAAAGCGCAAACGGTTCAAACGCCCTTGGAAGCAAAGCTATAGGAAAATCCCTATATCGATTGATGCCAAGCTAAATCAGTTCAAAGGCGGTGCGATAAAAGTTGCATCGGCACGTGAAGTACCTGTTCATCAGATCCAACAAGGTCTTTTTACCTCTGTGGGCATTTATTTTGAGTCCGGTAATTTGCACATTCCAGAACAAAACATTATTCCTGCATTAGATGATGGGGTGTGGGCGCGAAGAAACATTGAAGGCTGGGAAATAGTCAGGCGAGATCTGCCGAAAATTAGTCGATATTTTTCAGTCGAAGTGCCTAATTTTGGAGATTGGGCAAAAGGTTCTCATGAGATGGGCTATACACGAGAATGTTACCAGCGTGAAGTCGTGGGCCCCCTAGAAGCCAGGATGAAGATCACAATTGAAAGAGCAGTAGAAGATTTGAATGCTATTCTGTTCTCTTTCGAATTAGACTATCTTTTCGATCCAGAGGAAACAGATTTTAGAAAACAGCTTCTTTTGGGAATAAATCTCATGCAGCAGACTACTGGTTGTTCTGATGTTTTTCCTGCCGATGTCAGTAAAGAAGAGATCCTTAAAACACGCACAGTGAATTGGGAGATATTGCCTCAAGGTATTAGCGATAGAGAATTTGCCCGAATAGTAACCGATAAGCATTCTGAGCCTGTACCCGAATTAGTTATTGAACGCTTCCATGTTTTACAAAGCTTAAAACCTGAAAGAATTATTCGTGGAATAAACATGGGAACTACAGCATACTATGGTGCTCAATTTGCAGACGACTTGGTTGTTTTTGAAAACGTTAGATACGGAAATGCTCTGTATGTGATGTTCGGGGACTGGGAAAATCTCAGCAAGCTTAGTCGAACAGAATTGTTGAAAAATCCTGCTGGATTTGAACGCATTGTGCATCGTCCCGGTTGGAAACGCAGGTTAGCCTATGTGGTTAATCGTTATAGGTCTCAATTATAGATTGCGTGAATTATGGCATGCGTAAGAAATGGATTAGCTAAAGGAAGATGGATGGCTGTAGTTGAGCATCAAAGAAAACAGCTTTGGGGTTGAACGCTCATTTCCAAAGATTTGTCAAAGTTGGTAAAGTTTTGTCGAATTATACTTATTAGCAGAATGCGACAGAGGCTTAGTGCATTGTTAAAGTTTGTTGTTTGTGACTGGGTATATTTGCTAAAACGATACACACTGTAAATATAGATTATAGGATAAAAGTGTGTTCAATAAAGGCTATATGGATACCCTATTTCTTTTATGGTTCATTTTGGTTTTTAAGCTGATCTTCTGATCAATTATTAATAAATTGTTAGACGCAAAGAAGGATTTTAAACATTGAGCAAACAAACGCCAAATAATATAGATATCTCAAATTATCAACTATTCCATTATACATCTGTCGATAAGCTTGCTCTAATTCTAAAAAATCAATCAATTAGGTTTATGCCGCTTAATACTCTTGACGATCCTGACGAGTGCTTGACGGCTGACGGAAATAATGTCACTAATTGCTTTTTTTGTTAGCTGTTGGACCAATGAAAAAACTGAGAGTATTCCCATGTGGAAGATGTATGCTTCCGAGTTTGCTGGAGTGAGGATAGGTTTGCCACTGTTTCCGTTCAAAGAGAAGAGTACGGTGGAAGTGGATAAGGAGAGACCAGTTCTAGGTCTAGAGTTCACAAAAAAAGAAGGTATTGTTTCACCTGAGTTAATGTTTGCGGGGCAGAAATCTATGCTCAGAGAAATAGAGTACACATCCGATAGAGCAAAGCTTTACCCTGAGGTTTTGACCGAAGAGCAAGCTGAAGACGAGCATGGCAAACTTTGTCCAGCAGTGAGTATTGCTATCGCTCATATTGGAAAACATAAGGCTAAAAGTTGGAGTTTTCAGAAGGAGTACAGATATCAATTCTCTGCATTTAGGATAAGAAGCATGGAAAAAGGTATTGAGGTAGAAGAAGATCTTAGGCGTTGCGCTCAGCAGTTTCTAGAGCATGATTTCGAGCAGCCCTTTCCGTTTTTGGATTTGGAGTTAAGCGATGAAGCCTTCAGTAAGATGGAGGTGATGCTTAGTCCAAAAATTTCAGAAGGAAATTGCGTTGTTGTAAAAACCCTTCTAGAGAAATTCAATCCTAATGCGCGTCTAGAAGAAAGCGGCATCCGTTTGCGATAATAAAACATCTGAGCCAAATCGTTAGAACTCCTCAAAAAGAGCATCTCCAAATCTATAGGACTGAACTCAAGGCGTGTGGCTGGATTCGGCGGGCGATCCTGGATGCCTTTTTAGAAATCTTCATGTACTAGTAGTTGAGCGAAGCTTGTCCGATCGAAGTAAATCGCGAGGGGCAACATATATGTATCCGTCAACTCACAGCTCGACATTTAGGGATGCCGACATTGAGGTAAACGGATACATTGGACTCTCCTATGCCGATCAAAGCGTGTTGTGAATAGGATTGGATCAAGAAAAGCACAGGCTTGTTTTTGAGAATCAGCTATCATAAAAAGCAATTCTATGAAGAGCCAATTACCTGTAACAGGCATGGCTACAAAAATACTTCAATTCTTTGTAGTATCATTTCAAATCTAAATGATACTGCTTAATTCGATGATAAAAGGAGGGGTAAAACATGGCTCATGTAATTGATGTTGCTAGTCATATTCTCAAAGAAACTGGGAATACTTCTACCATGAAGTTACAAAAGCTCGTTTATTATTCTCAGGCGTATTACCTGGTGAAATATCGAACTCCCTTGTTTTCTCAAAGGATTGAGGCTTGGGTTAACGGTCCTGTTGTTCCAGCGCTTTATGCTGCGCATAGAGGACAATCTGTTGTGTCGCTAGGTGATGTTAATTTCGATCGCCCTCCGTCTGGCTTAGCACCAGCGGAAAAGGAAGCTGTCTTGCACGTCTTAGCTATTTTAGGCGATAGAACGGGATCGGAATTGAGCGAATTGACTCATGGTGAGAGACCATGGGTTGATGCTCGACGGGGTCTTCAGCCTACTGAGCGCTCCAATAATTTAATACCGATTGAATCAATCCAGACGTATTATTCATCGTCAAACTGCACGAATCCTCTTTTCAGATAACTCTGTGAATTTTCCTTATTCAAAACATCAGGTCTCTAGAGCAGGAGAGCGAGTTGCTTCGTCATCCAAGAAGGGTGAGGCAATCGAGGATTTTGTGATCATCGGTGCTTGGAGGGCGATCCATGGCGAACCGCTCAAAGAGATGCTTGAAGTAGTGAGTGAAGTTGCCAAAGATTTTCCTGGCGCTTATGTGGCTGGACGGTTAAAGCGAGTTGAAACCATTATCGAAAAACTCAGACGCCCAGGTTTTACTCACGACCTTAAAACTCTCGATGATATTGCGGGATGTCGCCTCGTTTTACCAGAGTTTTCTGACATTACCTCTGCTGTGCAGACCTTAGAAGCGCAACCTGGTTTTTGGCGAAAGAAAGATTATATATCTGAGCCGAAAAAAGATGGGTATCGGGGTGTTCATACGCTTCACAGGTGTGATGCTGTACAAGCTGGTGTATCTTGTTTGCGAGTTGAGGTGCAAGTTCGTTCCAGTTTGCAACATGCGTGGTCAACAGCGGTCGAATCATATGATCTCCGACCGGGACCTAAAATGAAGTTTGGTGGAGGAACTGAAGCCGAAAAGCGCTTTTTTCTTTTGGTATCAGAATTATTTGCACAGGTCGAAGTAGGCAATCTTAAAGACGGTCTTGACTTGAACGATATCCAGGTTAAGATTGCAGAGTTGAAGAGGATTGAGAGTTCCGTTCATATTATCTCATGGCTTGAAGGGTTCTCGCGATCTGTGTCCTTTATCCAATCCACAGAGGATCTTGCTGACTCGCATGCTTTTCTAATTACTTTTAATTACGATAGTCAGTTTATTACGATAAGGCCGTTTGGTTCAGAGGAGATGAATCAAGCGCCATCAGATTATTCAAGAGCCGAAGAGGATGCTGAAGACAACGAGGTTATTCTTCTTGTACAGGCGAATTCACTTGAAGAAATACAAGCGGCCTATCCGAATTATTTTTCTGATATCTCACTGTTTCTTAATCAGCTTAAAGAAATATTGAGCGTGGGTTCATGAGAAGAACGCGGATGCTGTCGTTCATTTTGCTGCAGAGTCCCATAACGATAATTCGATCGCGGGTTCTTCATCATTTTTGCGTACGAATGTCGAGGGAGCATACACGCTTCTTGAGGCTACGCATAAGCATAACGTGCGGTTTCACCATATTTCGACCGATGAAGTGTATGGAGGTCTAGCACTCGATGATCCTGCCAAGTTCACAGAGGAAAGCCTCTATCATCCGAGCAGTCCTTATTCTTCTAACACGGCGGCATCGGATCTTCTGGTGCGCACGTGGTATCGCACGTATGGGGTGCTGGCGACTGTCTCGAACTGCTCGAACAGCTATGGGCCGTATCAGCATATCGAGAAGCCCATTCCGCGCCAGATCGCTAACATCTTCTCGGGCATTAAGCCAAAGCTCTATGGCGTGGTCTTAATGCGCTAGCCCTAAAGCCAGATGACCTTAACGCTCATGATGCGTGAGATCGCACCCTTGCGATCGAAGTCGGTAACATCCATTTCTCCATCAGGCGCTACCGCGATGAGTACGGATGCGATGTCTATCTTTTGGCCGATGTTCTCGACATTCCTTATGAGTGCCGATCTTTCTGAGATATTTTTCGGGAGAGCTAGTCTGACTGAAGGCCTTGGTGACATGGAATCCGAGAACCAGTATCTCTACAGAGTCCGCATGGATTCCTTTTTGCGCATAGTCGTTGCGTGGCGCATCGGATATGGCGAGCATCACAGTTCGTCGAGAATCGAGAAGTGCGATCCCTAGGCGAACACGAGAAGGCTCTCAAGGAGTCTTGCTAAGGTTTAACCTCCGATTCAATATAGACCACATTCGTCAATCCGCTATTAGGTATTTAGGACAAACTTTCGTTGGTGTCTCCGAGTCTTAACTCTGAGATTATCGAGCACTGAAGCGCCGATACTGATTGGCACAACAGTTGCCAGGTAGAGATCAATCACAAGAATACTTATATCAGCGGTAATTGTTAGTGATGGATTGTAAGTGAAAGACGCTTTCAATATGTATACTGCTGCTTCGTCGAATAAAAATAACAGTTTATCACTTGCAGTAATTGAACCGTCACTTGTAATTATGAGTGACAGTTAGTGAGTGATCGGGGATTGATGTCAGTCTGTAATTTAGATGCAACAATAATGCGCCTTCGGCAACAAGGAAGAGACGACGGAACTTGCGAAGTAAAAGAATGCGCCCATGATCTCTCTAAGGATATTTGGGAGACCGTAAGCGCCTTTGCTAACACTGAAGGTGGAGATATTATTCTGGGCTTGAGTGAGGCAATGGATTTGTGCCCGTCGAAGAGTTTGATTTGTACAGAGTAAGGGATCAATTTGTTGCGGGGATAGGGGATTCTGGAGAAGAAGGACGTCTTATACCCCCGCATTATTCAATTACTCCTTGCGAATTTGACAACGCCCAGCTTCTGATCATTCGGACTGATGAGCTCGATCTGTCTTGCAAACCGTGTCATATAAAAAAGAGGGGTTCAAAGTGGAAGCTATAAACGTATCAATGACGCAGATATTCCACTGTCAGCTAACGAAGTATGCTTGCTGTAAAACGCCTGTATAAATACAGGACCTGATCGGGCGAGCGTTGTGGGAGCATCTATTGAAGACCTGAATGAGGAAATATACGTTCAGACTTTTCCAAGACCGAGGAAAATACACTACGTGCCTTACTTAATGCAAATGATCTAGTAACAAAGCTTAAAAGACTGAATTTTGTAGATGGGCAACAATGTGTAACGAAGGCTGGGCTATTGGTTGCGGGGTATTACTCGCAGCAGTTTTTTCCGAAACTCCATGTAGATGTTGCTGTTCATTTAGGTTCGGAGAAGGCTTCTGATAGCAGCGTTCGCTTCATGGATCGTGTCATATGCGAGGGTACTATTGGCGAAATGCTTGAAGGAGTCATAGAGACGGTTTCTAAAAATCTAAGACGCATAGCTACTGTTCAAGGTATTGGGCGAGAAGATGAACTCGAGATACCTGTTGAAGTTTTGCGCGAAGCGATAGCGAACGCTCTTATCCATAGGGATTATGACAGTCGCTTCGAAGGCGAGGCGATTTTTATTGATATATATGAGGATCGAGTTGAGGTTGTAAATCCTGGAGGGCTGCGGGGAGGAAAATCGCGAGCAAATCTTGCTGACGGAAGATCTTGCTGCCGTAATGCCACCCTTATGCGTCTTCTGTCACTTTCTAATCTTTCAAGTACAGTTGGTTCTTCAGCTGAAGGGAGCGGAACGGGGATCCTTCTCATGATCAACGAAATGCTTAAGCGACACTTAAGAAGGCCAGACTTTCGTCCTGCGATAGACCATTTTCGTGCAGTGCTTTATCGTCCGAATGACAGCACGAAGCAGTCAAAGCGTGATACCGGCGAAGCGACAATAGTCTCTCCCTTGTTGGAGTATGGGGAACTATCAATACATGAGCTTGGCGAGATGGGCGGTCTAACAATTAATCAAGCTCGCAATCGTATTAGAGAGCTATTAGACGACGGCATAGTTGAGGCAACCGCGCCGCCTACGAGCAAAAATAGGAAGTGTCGATTCAAAAGAAGATAGAAGACAGCGCTCTTCTTGAAGCGCATGATGTCTGCTACGATTATCTGGGCAAATAAGGGAAGAGGTGTTCAAATGGGAAATTTGTTAAGAAACGAGCTTGTTCAAGAGCAGAGGGGCAACTGCAAGAATGTGTTCGTGATGCTGGTTGCGGCATTCGTACTTGCAATTTCATGTTCGTTGTTTGCTGGTGCACAAGAAGCATACGCAGAGCCAGCAAGCGGCGCAGACTCGTCTGCTGCGATCGATAATGACCAGCAAGCAAAAGCGTGCTGGATGAAGAGCGGGAATCGTTGGTGGTATAAGAACGCTGATGGATCCTATCCTTCTAACACCACGATGAATATCGACGGCAAAACGTACTGCTTCGACAAATCTGGCTGGATGCGCACTGGCTGGGCAAAAACTGGGAATACCTGGCATTACTTTGCTAAATCAGGTGTCATGACTACCGGCTGGCAAAAAGTTTCGGGTAAGTGGTATTACCTCGATCAGTCCGGCGCAATGAAAGCAGGCTGGCAGAACATCAACGGCACGTGGTACTTCCTTAATTCTAGTGGTGCGATGAAGACTGGCTGGCTCAAGCAAGGTGGCGCCTGGTACTACCTTAAAGGCTCAGGTGCAATGGCTACTGGTTGGCAGAAAGCATCGGGTAAGTGGTACTACTTGGCAGGTTCGGGCGCTATGCAAGCGAACAAGTGGATCGATGGGAAATATTGGGTCGGCGCTAGTGGTGCAATGGCTACGAATTCTTGGGTCGATGGCAAGAAATACTATGTTGGTAGCAACGGTGCTTGGATCCCTAATTATGGTAAGAAGAGCTCTTCAAGCAGCAGTTCAAGTGCGGTACAAAGTGGTAAGGTTGTTTATTCTTCCAATAGCAATGTTTATCACATTAATAGCAATTGCTCTGCAGCGAAGAGAATCAAGAACAAGAACTATACCACGGTGGCAAATGCACAAGCGATTGGATTAAGACCCTGTCATCTTTGCTCTTAAGAATTAGATTATTCGGTCTTTGAAATTGTACTAATGTGCTTATTTCGACCCTTATAACAAAATCAAAAAGCTGCTCTGAGTATTCAGAGCAGCTTTTGCTTGCGAGACTAGTTATTTACTTGCAAACTCCAAGAACTTGAGGATATGTTCGGCGACGCAGACGGTGTCGCCGTTCTGGTTTACGATCTCGACTTTTGCGACGGTCTTGCCCGTTTCTTCATCCACTGAGATAACCTCATAATTGCAAGTGATTGTGTCGCCAAAATAGACAGGGCCCGTGAAGCGCACATGGTCGTAGCCGTAGGAAGCAACAGGGCATTCATCGTCATAGGGCTGATGGATGAGCGTTGATGCAGTGCTTGAAAGAGCGAAGGTCAGCACGCCATGAGCGATGCGCGTGCCATATTGCGTGCCCTTCATGTATTCTTCGTTCACGTGAAATGGGCTGAAATCACCGGTGATTCCAGCAAATTGATAGACATCTGATTCAGCGATGGTCTTGGTGAACGTTTGTTTATCGCCAACCGACAAAGGCACTTTAACTGACATGGCAGCTCCTTTCGACATTGCTATCGTAGCTGAAAGACAAGAAGGTATCGGTTGGCACTTCATTCTAATTGCCAAATTGAAAGAATAGATAAAAGAGGATCGTGAAATAAGCGCGTGCTTTTAGCGAGCTTATTGGAAGAAATCGCAAAAAAGTTAAATAGTGAGCTTCAATTTAGAGCTCTAATTGGACTTTTAACAAAATAAGGAAATTGCAGAATTTGTTCTGCATGGATGTATCGAAGAGATAGCTACTGTTTTTTGAAAACTTGGGTTCCGCCGGCATCGGGGCGAGAATCGCGGCGAAGCTTTTGCTGTGTGCTGGGGTCCGTGATGCGCTGCGTTAGGTTGGACTGTGGTTGAACGTCAGTCGCAGAGCTAGGCGCATGATTGGCTCCAAGCTGCTGGGTAGGTGCAGCTCCGATTTGCTGCGTTTGTGCACCGCCTAATTGCTGGGTACGCGCCGTTTCGGGCACCTGGTCCGAAATGTTCCGTGTCGGCAAATTATCAGCCGCCTGTATCTGTCGTGTGGGAAGATTGCCCGGTACGCCAGGCTGCTGAACTCTAAGATTCTGCGGTATAGCTCGGGTGGGAGCGTTGTTCGCCGAAGCTCCCACAACAGGGTGTTGCTCGTCGTAGTTCACGCTCAACAGACTGTCGAGAGCTGCTTGCTTGTCGGAGATCGCCTGGTCGGAAGCTTGGTTTGTCTGCGCTGGTCGCGCCGTTGCGTCATGCGCGCCAGGAGCAGCTTGGCGCGGGTCGATCGCACGCGTTTGGGCTTCCTCGGCATAACTCGAGATGCCCGCCTGCGCATAAGCCTCGCGCGCTTGGCGCACGCGTTCAGCCAGCGGGTCTTCGTCCTCAAGATTCTCTGCCTGGCCATCCTGCCAATCGTTTGATTGCTCATCTTGGGATACAACGCCGTCTCGGTCAGGCTGTCCACTCGCGTTCTGAACAGCACCTTTCTGGCCTCCGCTCTCCGCTCCCTGCAGTTTCACGGGCGCAAGGCGCGTTCCTGAAACGATCTCGCTCAAGGACACATACGGATATCCGCTGAATGACCCGATCACGCGCGCAACGATAGTGAGCGCCCATACCACCACAACCAGGCCAACGATCTGGAAGAGCGTGTTGCTGCTCACGCCCTCGATCTCTTCGGGGGTAAGGAGCACCAAAGCAACAGGAATCAGCAGGAAGAAAGCTGAAGCAAGGTAGCGCACCCAGTAGCCCCAGGCGGGAGCATCGCCTCCATCGGCTTTCACGATGCGAATCCCCACCAGCGCTTTTCCGATCGTGCGTCCTTTGGAAACCATCGGGATCACCGCGAAGAGCACCGCGCCAATTGCAAGCGCGAGCAAGAGCGCGCTCATCGGGTCGGCGAATAAGCCGCCAATGAAGCGGAAGGCAAGCGTTTTCGCACCTGCGCGCGAAGGATCCACAGCAAGTGCCTTCGCGATCTGTGCATCGGTGGGGCTGAACATGATCCACGCAAGCACGAAGAGCACGGCCAGCACGGCCAGGTCGACCACTGCTGCCAAAACGCGCCGCGTAAGCGAAACGCGACTACTGCCGCGTTCGCGGGCTTGCTCGTTCACCTCGTCCATGCTCGGCAACGCCCAGGTAAGGGGGATCATAAGCCAGAATCCCAGCATCGCGCCTGTGGTGTTGAGGATCAGGTCGTCCACGTCGAAGAGGCGGTAGGGGTGATCGTAGATGCCAAAGAGGCCTGTCAGCTGGGAAGTCTCGAACAAGAGCGTGGTGACCATGCCGATCAAAAGCGCCATCCACCAGCGGCAGCGGAAGAGGTAACAAAGATAAGCACCAAGTGGCACGGTCAAAAGCACGTTGAAATACGCTTCGTAGGCTGCACGAGCCTTGAGCGTTGGCCCCCAGGTGCTGCGATCAGCCCATGAGAAATCGGTCGTTTCGCGGATCTGTTCAACGAAATGGAACGGATGAAGCTGGGGCGTTTGCGCGATCTCGACGATCTGGGAAGGGTCCTTCGGCAACGGAAACACGATCAGAGAAATCGCGCACATGCAGTACAGGATGAATGTGAACACCACGAAGGTCTTCCAGATAGAAATGGCGCCGAAGCGACGATATTGGTAAAGCGCATAAGGGAGCGCAAGCAAGAGCGCTACCAGCGGAAATGCCAGAAAACCGAGCTGTATGTCGTAGATGAAATTGCGCATTTGTAGGTTCAATCCTACTGGAAAGAACGAGCGCGCTAGGCATTCGCGTTAAATCTTCACGTTTGTAAGGCAGTAGTAAGATTGCGATGCCGCTGACGGGGCAAACTGCGCCAAAAGTGCTGGCAAGCTATTTGCTGGGTGCAAAAGAAAACTGTCGAGGAAACGCAGAAAAGCTGCACGCGGAAGGCGATGGTGAAGCCACTGAAAAACACAGAAAACATGTCCAAGTGTCGTCCGAGGTAGACATGCGTTGGCAAAGATGAGCAGATGTTGGCTGTGGCTAGCCAACGCGAACAAATGCAGAAAAGCGTTGAGAGACTACTCGCAGACTTCAGGCTCTTGGGCGTTCGCCGGGTCGTTCACGTCCTGATCGTCGAGCGCACGCAAAGAACGCGAAAGCAGCGAAAGTCCCATCGCAACGCAGAGCAGCGCCCCGCACACCACGAACCAACAGTTCACACCGAGCGCATCAGCCGCAGGACCTGCGACAAACAGCCCAACAGGCGACGCGAGAGCCGTCAAAGATCCGAAGATGCCCATGGCGCGGCCAAACGATTCTTGCGGAATGCGCTTCTGCATGAGCGGTAGGATAGGCGCATTGAAGACCGCCGTGGCTGCAAAAATGAGCGCGATGATACCAACGAAGGCGAAGAAACCCGACTGCGGCAGAAACCCCGCCGCAATGCAGCCTGCTCCTATGGCTATGCCCGCAACGACCAGAACAGGCACGAGTCGCTTGCCGCCGCCCCACACCAGCATGAAGAGCGATCCGATAAGAAGCCCGATGCCCGCTGCGGCTTCAACACCTGATGCCGCGTAACCATCACCGCCGAACCAGTTGTAGGTCATGAGCGGGGAGAGCGTTCCCAGGGGCAAGAAGAGCAGCATCGCAACAACTACCAGCAGCAAAAGAGGTTTGATGCCTGGCTCGCCTTTCAAGATCGAAAGCCCATGTGCAAGATCTTTCGCAACGCTTCCTGAAGAAACGCCATGCCCCTGCGCGTAGGGAAGCTTGGCGAAAGCGAGGCACACGCAGGCCAGGGCGGCACAGATCGCGTCCATCACGAGCACCGCAACGAACCCGAGCATCGTGTAGAGCGCGATGCCAAGCACGGGTCCCACAATAGCCGAAGCGCTCGTCAGACTCTGGTCGAGCGTGTTGATGCGCACCATATCGCGCTCGGGAACCAGCTCAGGCATGAGCGCCATCAGCGAGGTTCCGTGGAACGCTTGAGCGGCCGAGCGCACCGTGAGCAGAAGCAACAAGAGCCAGGTAGACAGCAGACCAGCCAGCATGAGCAGGGCGAGCACGAGCGAGAATGCGCCTGCAATGCCATCAGCGGCGATCATGACGTATTTGCGGTTGAACCGATCGGCAATAACGCCGCCGAAAGGGGAGAGCAGTGCGGTGGGAAGGAGCGCTGCCACGCCTGCCGCAGCAAGCAAGAGCGCCGAATTTTCGGTGGTGGTGATGTACCAGAGCGCGGCGAAGGTTGCTGCGCAAGTCGCGAGGATGGAGGCGGCTTGGCCTGACCAGATAAGCGCGATGGTACCTTTCCAGTTGTGGGGCAACAGGTGGCCATTGGCGTTGACCTCAATACTTGGCGCCGTGGCTTCGGTGGTTGGAGCAGCAGACGGCTCGGCCGCAGAACTTGCGGTTTGCTCGTTGGATCGCGCTAATTCGTCACTCATGGCAGTACTCCTGATTTGTGAATCGATCATGCTTTCGAGCTTCATGGTAAACTGTGGGGTAACCACACGGTCAAGCGCTCGCTATGAAAAAGATTTCGAGCAAAGGCTGAAAGGCGCCCGGGAGGTTGATACCCGGGCACATTTTGGACCTATGCCTATCTTGCGTGCGAGCGAAGGTCCATGAACAAGGAGGCTATTATGCCCGACGACCTGCTCAAAGCGGGTGAATTCGCTCGTCTTTGTGGCACTACGAAAGAGACGCTGCGCCATTACAAGGATATCGGGCTTTTGATGCCGGTTGCGAAGGCGGAGAACGGCTACCAACTCTATTCGCCGCTGCAGATCAGCGATTACCTGCTTGTTTCTTCGTTGCAGCAAGCGGGATGCAGCTTGCAGGAGATCAAGGGCTATTTGAACGAGCCCGACTCCGAAGCTCTTGAGAATGTGATGGAGGATCGGATCAGCGCCATTATCGAGCAGCGCCGGACGCTTCTGATGCAAAAGTCGCTTCTTGAGAATACGCTGGCGCGAATGCGGGCGCGCAACGATTGGCGTCACGATCCAGCCGAATTCAAGCTCGAGATGTGTGAAGCGGAATATTTCCTCGATAGCGATATATCCGATGCCTTCGTTTCAGTTGCTGAGGCGAATTTGCCGGTTCTCATCGAGGAGCAGCTCGCTTCGTCTGCTGAAAAAGCTACGGCAGTCCTTCAGGACGAAAGTGCTCATGTGTCTGCTCACAGGCCGAAACGCGCAGTCTATTCCGCTCAAGATGGCGTGCAGGTAGATGAACAGGCTGAGCGTGTTGTTCGCCATATTCTCGATGTGTGGCGACTTGGCCAGAAGCAGGGCGATGTGAGCGAACTGCAGGGCAATTATCGCGTCGGTCGTGAAGCATTCCTGCAGGGAGAGCCTTGGAAGGACTTCCATCTGTGTGCGCGCGTGCGGCCACATAAGCGTCGCAAGGGGCTGGTGGAAAAACCTGCGGGAACCTACTTCAAGTACTTGCGAACCATGAACTTCGCTGAGATCAAAGACGATTTAGAGCCTGCCATGGAACTCTTCGGTGTCTACGAGAAGATGCGCCGTGTGCTCGAGCGTGAAGGGTTCACGCCAACGAGCGATATCTTTGAGCGCGAACTGTCTCTCTACGCGGGCAATACCGACGAGATCATCTATTCAGAACTGAGCGTGCGCATCGATCGATAGTTGTGAATGTCATTGAATGCGTGAAAAAGCGGCAAGAAGCGGTAAGAAACGCGCCCTTTATCTCGTTTGCCCTTTTTCGAGGCCTTGGTCATCAAGCAAAAAGAAAGGTCAGAGCGAATTATCACCCTGACCTGCTCTTTTAATGGAGCCAACGGCCGGACTCGAACCGGCGACCTACGCATTACGAGCGGCAGGAATAGCCTAATCAGTAGCGTCATTTATAGTTAATTACGCTCTTGCTATATATAGTTATTGATACTTAGGGTCACTGGTTATCAGGAGAGTGTCATCGGAGTGTCATCGGCTTTGCAAGGCGGCAAAACAGGCAAAAACGCAACTTAAACGTACCACGCCACGCGACTTTATAGAGAGGTGTGAAACATGAAAGAAGACAAGAAATCCAAAACTGAGCGATTGCTAAATGCTGTTACAACGATCAAAGAGACTCACCAAGAGTCAGAAATAGAGATTGTCACCTTTGAAGATGGAAAAAGCGCGGTCTACGCATCACCAGACGCTTTTGAACTATTAGCTACCCTTCTGCGAGAGGGGGAATAATGGAGCTGTTCGAGATCGCAACCGAAGTAGAATACATATCAATTAAGGCAGATTGCTTTGCGACTATCGCGGCAACATTGGGACTCAATGCTGATGATTCGCGCTGTTTTAGCGGTCTTGCTGATATGTTCGAGCTACTATCAAACAAGGCGCGAGAGGTATCAGAAGAGATTTATGAGAAAGCAAGGGAAACAGGCAAATAGCAAAACAACACACTACTGAAGCAAACCCCCGCATTCATCAGCTACAGCGGGGGTTTATCTTTGTTTTCACCTTGGTAAAACCTTGTGTATCAATACCTTACTAATTCCGCGGGTTGTCCGCGATTTATTGGGTATTTCCTTGCGCTAATCTTGCCGTTTTGCCTAGCCGAAACCTTCACGCTCTTCTTCAAGATGCTTTTTCATTCTCTCGAGGCGGCGGCGTTTTGCCTTGTATATTCTTTGCAGCTTTTTAATCTCAAACTGCTCACAAGCGATCGTATAGGCCACAAGGTCAAGCCTTGTTTTGGTTGGGTCTTGCCCTGGTTGTTTTGGTGGTCTTTTTGGTGCCACGTCAAACGTTGTTAAACCGGTTTTCGCCTCAGTATCGGAATAAAGCTCTTTAAGGTGTGGGGGAAGGCAAGTAAATACCTCCGCTGCTTTCCTGGCAGTACGCTCTATGTTCTTCTTTAATGAACAGGAACGGCAACGATCACCACGAGCGCCAAAAGATGAACGCCGCCGGTGACAATGCGGGCATTCTTTTATCTCTGGACAAAGAAGCACGCCATCAATACCAAGAGACCCAAGCACCATTTCTATATCGTCTGGCGTACGCGCTAGGTAATGCGCCATAGTCTCGATGCTATGAAAACCTGCATTATTCATCACGTGTAAAACCTCGTGGTTTTCCCATTTCCTCGCCACTTCTCCACCTTTCGTTATAGATTCGTTGTTCGTTTTAGGTCATCCAGTGAATACCACTCAGAAGAGCAACCCTCGCACTTGAAAGCAACCCCATCGGTCAACAATGGAGTATCACAGAAGGAACAACGATAAAGCGAAGTTTTCCACATTTCCCCTGTATCAACCTGCAAGGCGCTTTCAGGTTGAATATCAACCAGCGAGAGGCTTGCATGTTGTAACGGGGTTTCAATTTGATAGGCTCTTGCTTTCCCCTCCGTGCCTTGTCCTTGTTTATTAGTTATTGTTACTGTGCAATTTTCCAACGCTGAAAATTTGAGCATGGTAGCGTTATCCTTGCCCAGATTTTGAGCATAGTTACTATCTGGGGGTATGCCGAGTTTTTCACATTCCTGGCTTTTCACCATGCTTGAATTTTGAGCATGGTGCGGAATCTCGTAGACTGTCCAAACGCCCGATATGATGCGCCCGTCTTTGCCTCGCCTTCTACCCTCGATAACGATATACCCCGCCGCTGTTAGCCGCTTGATGCAGGCGTGAATAGTGTTTCTCGTGACCCCTGCGCGCCTTGCAAGGTCGGTTTCGTTAAATGTCCAGTCGTCTTTCATGGAGAGCATGAGCGTTAAAAGTCCCTTATCTTGAATCTTTAATCGGGGGTCGGTCAAATACCCGTTATCAACGATGGTATAACCCTGCTCATGCTTAGCTCGAACGAATGGCATTAAGCATCCTCACCGTGCCGCTCAGCATGAGCAACCTCGAATACAGACATACGGAGCGAAACATACTCACGGGCAGCGGGTACCACTTCGCAGAGAATGCGAGCAAGAGCAGGGCGCAGGCTATTATTCACCTTGAATGGTTCGCCGTTGGAGTCCACAAGATCGTAGGCGCGGGCTTTCTCAGTCAAAAGCTGGCAGCTCCAACGGGCACCGCTCCGCGCTGATTCCTCGACCTCTTCAACCCACTTAGACCAAACGGCATGATTATTTCTAATCCATGAGCGGGCGCGGTATTCGATCGCGCGGGCTTTTCGGTTGTAGGGTTGGTCGGTGTACGTCTCGCCCTCAGGCAGGCAGCAATAGAGACGCAGAGGGCGCGCCTTAGCCGCTTTCTGGGCGTGTGTGGTAGTCTTGTCCTTGTCGCTCGTTTGGGCGGCTTTGATAGGCTCATGCGGGGCGGTGCTTTGGTCGGTTTTCGCTCCGTGTGGGCTTTTCTTATCGCGCATTATTAACCTCGCTTTCTACGTACTTGATGAAGTCTCGTTTGGGGCAAAGAAGCCGCCGCCCAATATGCAACGACGGAATTACGCCTGATCGAATCTCGCGGCGGATTGTCTGTTCAGAAACCCCTGTAATCTCGGCTAGGTGCTTGACCGTGAGCAGATCGGGATAACCAGCGAACAGCTCATTATCTTGAGACAACACGCTAAGCGGCTGAATGCTGTTCATCCTTGCTCACCTCTTCAAAAAGCTCCATCGGATCACCCGCCCAGCCCAGAGCGTCAGCAATACGCTTACCACGGCGCGGATATGCCGGTTCTTTGCCATTCTCGATACGGCTCATAGATGAGCTGTTCACATCTGCAAGTCGCGCAAGTTTCGATTGTGAAAGCCCTTTTTTCTTTCGTTCTTTAGTAATAAGTAGCATGTCTAGTCCTCTCTTGACGTTATAACTGTTTGCTGTAATGATTATCAATCATGCTATATGGCATTTCTAGTAGGCTAATCAGCATAGGATAAGACATGGCAAAGAAGAAAAGCGATACACGAGTTTTTAGCCCGGAGCGATTCGGGCGCAAACTTCGAGAAGAGCGAAGGCTGGCGGGGTACAAAAACACTAAGGAATTTAGCGAGGCTATTACAAAGCTAACATGGTCTTTTATTGACTTTGATACGCTAATGAAATACGAGCGCGGTGAGCGAGAGCCGGATGTTTCTAAATTGGTTGCTATCGCGTTTACGCTATATGGCGCTGATTGGAAAGATGGACTTGCTGAATTGCTATCATTCGCGCAGCCCAAAGAAACAGCGCCCTACGTTCTGGCTGAAACGATCAGCGGCGATATAAAAGAAATAGAAAATCTAAAACTAGCGACGCAAGCAAAAGAAGCGCGCGTGTGGTCTGAACAGTTAGGCGTATCACTTGCTGATGGCTTCGAACTTGCATCACTAAACCTAGAAGGCATCTTTAGAGAAGATAAAGACCCTAATAATTTATCGGAGAAAGATATAGAAACCCTCTGTAATTCGGAGGTTTTCAGACGGGTATTTTTGGGTGAAGAAGAATAGCCAAACCCGCCCGGTAGGGCGTTTGGATATAGCAAGAGCGAGGAATAGAAAGAGAGGTGAAAAGATGGGATACGGGAACGGGATAAGCGTAAAGCCTAGAAAAGATTCACATGGCGAAATCATGCGCGGTAAATGGTTTGTTCAAGTTTCTCTTGGTTTCAATGGCAAGGGCGAGCGCATCCGTAAAAGCTGTGTGGTTTCAGGAACTAAAGCCGATGCATACAAGCACGGCGAAAAGCTCAAGCGAGAGTTTGAAATGGGCATAGACCCGAACGCAGACAAGATAACTTTCGCTCAATTCGCTAAGAAATGGCATGCTACCCGCGTAGAAGCGTGTGAGCTTCGCTCTCGGACTTTGGAGCGAGAAGCATCAAGGATAAAGCGACTTTGTGGTGAGCTTGGGAATTATCAGCTAAAGCAAATAACCCCCTCGGCTATAGAGGCCGCCTATTCTGCGATTAAGACACACCCCAAAGACCCCGGTAGAACGGAGCCGCTTAGCGGCACCACCATGAACGGCATCCATAGGCTTCTAAGCCAGATCATGAAAGCCGCCGTGAATAACGATCTTATCTTGCGTAATCCTTGCAATCGGGTGAAAGCACCGAAAAAAGATACGAAAGAGAAAGAATATCTGAGCAAGGAAGAGGCGGCACGGCTTACCGCTACGCTTAACCAGAGCGAGAAAGTCGCTTACTCTCAGTTGCAAGAAAAAGAGAACTGAATGCACGCGGCAGGTAAAAGGTATTCGCGATCGAGCGTTTACGGGATCAAGGAATTATCTTGTTTGATGGCGGTTCGCCTTGCGCTTGCTACAGGGGCAAGAGGCAGTGAAGTATTTGGCCTTACGTGGGAAAACGTGGCGGATGATTGCTTTTCTATCGAGATAAAGCAAACGCTAACGACGAAAGGCGAAATAGAGCCGCCGAAAACAGAGAAGAGTGAACGGTCTATAAGCCTCGATAAGGCAACAGCGCGCCACCTCAAACGATGGCGGGACGTTCAAGGGGCTTTGCTCCGAACCTTGGGCATAAAGAACCTTGAAGCCGCCCCTGTGTGTTGCTCGAATACGAGTAGCTGGTTCGGACGGATGAATTTCATTCATTGGCTGCACGCATGGAATGAAGAGCACGGGTTCAGCTTTACCATGCACACGCTGAGGCATACACACGCAACGCTATTACTCGGTGAGCCTGGTATCACCGTTAAACAGGTACAGAAGCGTTTGGGGCATTCCTCAGCTACAACGACTTGGGATACCTACGGGCACTTCATCGAAGATAAAGACGATGAAGCCGCGGAGGTTTTCGGCGCGATTTTGAGTTCGAAAACCGCCTAAGTTCGAAAGAGTGTCATCGGAGTGTCATCGGTTCGGATGATTGAGTATCGAAAAAAGAAAAGCCGCTAAGCGAAAACACTTAGCGACCTTGGATTTTCTGGAGCCAACGGCCGGACTCGAACCGGCGACCTACGCATTACGAGTGCGTTGCTCTACCACCTGAGCCACGTTGGCTTGTGCTGTGAGGCGCCTGCGGACCAGCCGCGCACGCAACCACGAGCAGTAACGAAGTATACCGACAAACGGGCAAAAAAACAACTATCAGGTATCGAATGGTTCGTGCGCCCAAGCTGCAGGCTGTTTTCGCCTACCATAAAAGAGCTATCGGCTGCTATTGGAGATGAAGGTGGTTGGCTGAAAGCAACTAAGAAGCAAGCGAAGCAATCGCCGAAGGGAACGACGAGCGAAATAAATGGCGCGTGAGCACTTCAAATCACGACTAGGGTTCATTCTGATCAGCGCAGGTTGCGCGATCGGGCTGGGTAACGTGTGGCGTTTTCCCTATGTCGTGGGCGAATACGGTGGTGCGGCGTTCGTGCTGCTCTACTTGGTCTTCCTCGCGATCCTCGGTATCCCGATCCTGGTCATGGAGCTTGCGGTCGGCCGCGCAAGCCAGAGATCGGTCGCGCAAGCGTTCGATCGCCTCGAACCGCCAAAAACGAAATGGCACTACTTCAAATGGGTGGCGCTGGCCGGCCAATACCTGCTCATGATGTTCTACACCACCGTAGCTGGTTGGATGCTCTCCTACATCCCGAAGATGGCAACGGCCAACCTAGCAACCATGGATGCGGCGGGCACGAACACGCTCTTCAACACCATGCTCGCGAACCCCGTCGAGTTGATGCTCTGGATGTTCCTTGCCTGCGCAATAGCGCTTTTCGTGTGCCATCTCGGCCTGCAGAAGGGGGTGGAGCGCGTCACGAAAGTGCTGATGGTGTGCTTGCTTGCCCTTATAGCAGTGCTCGTGGTTCGTTCGGTCACCTTGGAAGGAGCGGGGGCGGGTATCGCGTTCTACCTCAACCCCGATTTCTCGAAGATCTTCGCAAGCCCAAGTGCATGTTCTGATGCGGTGTTCGCAGCGCTCGGTCAAGCGTTCTTCACGCTTTCCATTGGTCTTGGATCGATGGAGATCTTCGGCAGCTATATTAACAAGCAGCACGCACTCCCCGGCGAAGCGGTGCGCATCGCGGGGCTCGACACCTTCGTTGCGCTGGCAACAGGCTTCATCATCTTCCCGGCCTGTTTCGCGTTCGGCGTTGCACCAGATTCCGGCCCTGGCCTGGTATTCGTCACGCTTCCGGCAGTCTTCTCGCAGATGTGGATGGGTGGCCTCTTCGCCACGCTCTTCTTCGTGTTCATGAGCTTTGCAGCCGTCTCAACGCTCATCGCGGTCTTCGAAGCCATCATGAGCTTTTGGATGGACCAGTGGAGCTTCAGCCGCAATAAAGCGGTAGCGATCAATGCGATCCTTATCCCGCTGCTCTCGTTGCCCTGTGCGCTTGGTTTCAACGTGTGGTCGGGTGCTGAGCTTCCCGGCATCGGCAACATCCAAGCCATCGAAGACTTCGTGGTGTCGAATAATCTGCTCATCGTCGGTTCGCTGGTGTTCACGCTCTTCTGCGTGAGCAAGCGCGGCTGGGGATGGAAGAATTTCCTTAAGGAAGTGAACACGGGCGATGGCATGCATTTCCCCAAGGCGCTCTACTATTGGGTGAAGTTCGGTATCCCTGTGCTCATTATCGTAGTGCTCGTATCAGGTTGGGCGCCGCTCATCTCAAGCTGGCTTTCAGGATAAGTCACGGCACGACTTTCACGCAAATATGAATAGCGCCGCCTCAAATCGAAGCAGCGCTTTAGAAAGTTTTTCGCACTTACAACAAACTTACAACAAATTCGCTGTATAAATGTTATAAATCAAGCATTTTGAGCCAATTCAGCGAACAAAAGACCAGTTCAAAGCGGACAACCAGCTACACATTGAATTTGAAATGCATGACATCGCCGTCTTGCACTACGTAATCCTTGCCCTCTTGGCGCAATTTGCCCGCATCGCGGCAACCTTTCTCGCCATCGTAAGCGGAATAATCTTCGAAGCTCGCAGTCTCGGCCTTGATGAATCCGCGCTCGAAATCGGTGTGGATGGTGCCAGCAGCCTGAGGAGCCTTCGCGCCGATCGGGATGGTCCACGCGCGTACTTCCATCGGTCCGCTCGTGAAGAAGCTCTGCAGCCCCAGCAGGTGATATGCCTCGCGCACCAAGCGTGCCAAGCCAGATTCCTCAAGCCCCATGGCTTCTAGATACTCTGCTGCCTCAGCTGGATCGAGCTCCGCCAGATCCGCCTCCACCTTCGCGCTGATCGGCACAGGCGCCACGCCATCGATCTCGGCGAAATCGGAATTAAGCGCATCCTCGTCCACGTTGGCAATGTAGAGCATCGGTTTCATGGTCAGCAGATGCAAATCGTAGATAAGTTCGCGCTCCTCGTCAGTCAGATCGAGCTGCAGCGCACGCTTGCCCTCGTTCAGACCAGCTTCCACCTTCAGCACGGCATCAAGCTTCTTCGCGGCATCCTTGCCACGCTTGGCATCCTTCTCAAGGCGCGGCTTCGCCTTTTCGATCGTAGCCAGATCAGCCAGCACAAGTTCGGTCTTGATGGTCTCGACGTCGCTTGCGGGGTCGACCTTGCCAGCCACATGAACCACATCAGGGTCGCTGAAGAAGCGCACGACCTCGCAGATCGCGTCGGTCTCGCGAATGTTGTGCAAGAACTGGTTGCCCAAGCCTTCGCCGTGCGAAGCGCCCTCGACCAGGCCCGCAATGTCCACGAACTCGACGGTTGCCGGTACGATGCGATCGGGGTTGTCGATCTCAGCCAAGCGGTCCATGCGCGCATCGGGCACGGGCACGATGCCCACATTCGGCTCGATGGTGGCGAACGGATAATTCGCCGCCAAACCCCCTTTATTAGTAAGCGCGGTGAACAGCGTTGATTTGCCGACGTTGGGAAGTCCGACGATACCGATGGAAAGCGCCACGAGATTGCTCCTTCATGTTTCAGTGCTAAGCGCGCCCGAAGCGCGCGTGTGTAGGTGTGCGAGTAATCATACCATCCGTGCCCGCCACGCGAAAACGCCGCGGGCACTTCACCTTCTTTTTCTCCATTTATCCGCTATTGACCACCCGCACCTCGCGCCAAGCAGCGTATACTTCTGAAGGTAGAAACAACACGCGTTTTTGGAGGTTTAGCGTGGGCGGATATTTCGGTGCAGTTTCGCACAGAGACGTGAGTTTGGACGTGTTCTTCGGGGTGGATTACCACTCCCACCTGGGAACGAAGCGCGCGGGCATGATCATCTTCAGCAAAGAACGCGGCTTTCAGCGCCAGATTCACAACGTGGAGAACACCCCGTTCCGCACCAAATTCGAGAAAGATCTCGCAACCTTCGAAGGCACCAGCGGCATCGGTTGCATTTCCGATAGCGACCCGCAGCCGCTGCTCGTTCGTTCGCACTTAGGCGTGTTCGCGCTCACCACCTGCGGCGTGATCAACAATGCCGACGCGCTCATCGAAGAATACTTCGCCGATCATGGCAACCAATTCATGGCCATGAGTTCGGGCAAAGTGAACGAGACCGAACTGGTCGCAGCGCTCATCAATCAGGAAGACGATTTCGTTTCCGGCATCAAGCACGTGCAGGAAAAGGTCGAAGGCTCCATGACGCTGCTGCTCATGACCGAAGAGGGCAACATCATCGCCGCGCGCGATAGGCTCGGTCGTTTGCCAGTGCTCATCGGCAAGAACCACGAAGGCTACTGCGCTTCATTCGAGTCATTCGCCTACCAGAAGATCGATTACGAAACGGTCTACGAGCTGGGCCCCGCCGAGATCGTGAACATCACGGCTGATGGCTACGAAACGCTCGCGCCAGCCGGCGAAGAGATGAAGATTTGCGCCTTCCTTTGGACCTACTATGGCTATCCCACCTCCACCTATGAAGGTATGAACGTCGAGGTCATGCGCTACCGCAACGGTGCGGTCATGGCGCGCGACGAAGCCGAGCAAGTGGGCATTCCTGAACTCGACTATGTGGCAGGCATCCCCGATTCGGGCACGCCGCACGCTATCGGCTATTCCACCGAGAGCAAGACCGCATTTGGTCGCCCGTTCATCAAGTACACACCCACCTGGCAGCGTTCGTTCATGCCAGAGAATCAGGACGTGCGCAACAAAGTGGCGAAGCTCAAGCAGATCTCGGTGCCCGAGCTTATCAAAGACAAGGAGCTCCTGTTCGTGGACGATTCCATCGTGCGCGGTACGCAGTTGCGCGAAACGGTCGAGTTCCTCTATGGCTCCGGCGCGAAGGCGGTGCACATGCGTTCGGCCTGCCCGCCCATCATGTTCAACTGCAAGTACCTGAACTTCTCGAGTAGCAAGTCCGAGATGGACTTGATCGCGCGTCGCGTGGTGCAGCAGCTTGAAGGCGATGAAGGCCAGCAGCACCTTGAAGAGTATGCCGATGCGTCAACTGAGCGTGGAAAATGCCTACTCAAGACCATCTGCGAAGATATGGGCTTCGACTCGTTGCGTTATCAATCACTCGAGGGCATGATCGAGGCGATCGGCATCGATCCGTCGAAGATCTGCACCTACTGTTGGAACGGCAAAGAGTAGTCCGCTCCAGTTTGTTCGGGCGCGCTCGTTGCGGCGCCCTTCCCACCGTGTTCGCTTCATCCAGTGAATCTATAGTGCATGGCGATCGATGCCATGCACTTCTTGTCTTAGGGCTTCGTGGTGTCGTAGTAAACTACTAATGAAGAGGCTGTATTGAAAGGAATCACGCACATGGAATATAGAGAGATCGGCAAGACTGGATGCAAAGTAAGCCCGCTCGGCTTCGGCATGATGCGCCTTCCGCTGAAAGAAGGAGGCCAGGCAGGCAACAGCACGCACATCGACGATGTCGATGTCGAAAAGACCATCGAAATGGTGCACTACGCTATCGATCACGGTATCAATTACATCGATACTGCGTTCAACTACGTGGGTGGCAACTCAGAAAAGATCGTGGGTCAGGCGCTGGCAGGTGGCTACCGCGACAAGGTTTATCTGGCAACCAAATCTCCCACCTGGATGTATAAGACTGAAAACGATTTCGACAGCCTGCTTGCGAAGCAGCTCGAGCGTTTGCAGACCGATCATATCGATTTCTACATGCTCCACTCACTTAACGGTGGCAGCTGGAAGCGCTGTAAGAAGGTTGGCGCTGTTGAGAGCATCGTCAAAGCGAAGGAAGACGGCCGTGTGAATCACATCGGCTTTTCGTTCCACGACGATTTTGAGCTCTTCGAAGAAGTGCTTGATGCTGCCGACTGGGATTTCTGCCAGATTCAGCTGAACTACTACGATCAGGAGTTCCAAGCGGGGCTCAAGGGCTTAAAGCTCGCAGCTGAGCGCGGCTTGGGCGTTATCGTCATGGAGCCTCTGCGTGGTGGTTTCTTGGTCGATCTGCCGCCGAAGGTGCAGGAAGTGCTCGATAAGGCAACCGACAAATCCCCGGTCGAGCTGGCCTTCGATTGGCTCTGGAACATGCCTGAAGTAAGCACCGTGCTCTCAGGTATGAGCAGCATGGAAATGCTCCAAGAAGATATCGCATTCGCGGAAAAGGCCAAGCCCGGCATGCTCTCTGCTGAAGATACGGCTGTGATCGAGCAGCTTCGCGAAAGTTTCAGCCAGTTCTCGGTCATTCCTTGCACCGGCTGCAACTACTGCGTGGAATATTGCCCTGAGAAGATCGTCATCCCGTACAACATCACGGCCTATAACATGCGTTTCCTCTACGACGATATGGATATGGCGCGCGAATACTACGAGGTTGAAGTGCCGAAATTCGGCCGCACCGCTGAAAACTGCACGAGTTGCGGTTCCTGCGAAGAGATCTGCCCGCAGCACATTGCCATCAGCTCTTGGATGCCTAAGATCGATATGCTGCTGGGCGAAGACTAGTTGTGCAACAGCTCGATCTCGAACAGATCGCACCGTTCGTGCCCGAGGCGCTCAGGCGTTTCTTCTGCGAACATCCACGAGTCGCACTTGCCTATTCGGGCGGGTGCGACTCGGTCTTTCTGCTCGCCTGCGCGTTGGCAAGTGGAGCTGAAGTGCGCCCCTTCACGGTGAACACGGCGTTTCAGTATGCCTTCGAAGCAGATGATGCACGCCTGGCAGCTGATCAGTTGGGAAGCGGAACGACCCTGCTCACGCTCGACATCTTCGCGCATCCTGAAGTTACCGCGAATCCGCCCGATCGGTGCTACCACTGCAAGAAGGCCATCTTCACCACCATTAAAGAAGCGGCAGCCCGCGAAGGCATCGAAGTGCTGATCGACGGCACGAACGCTTCCGACAACCCTGCGCATCGTCCGGGTTTCCGCGCGATCGAAGAGTTGAACGTGCGCTCGCCTCTGCGTGAGGCGGCCCTTACGAAAGAGCAGATTCGCGATCTTTCGCGCAAGATGGGACTGGTCACTGCAGATAAGCCGAATTATTCTTGCCTCGCAACACGTGTCGAGGCGAATTGCCCCATAACTCCTGAACTCCTTGCATCCTTTGTGCAGGAAGACTGGCGTGAGCGCTAAACCGATACTTAACATGGTAACCTTGAGAGGTGTAAGAACGCAGGGTGTAAAGCACCGTGTATACTGCACGCAACGATTTCAAGCTCAAGGATGATGGAAGGAGAAGGGACTATGGCCGCCGAAGACATTCGTACCGTGCTCGAAGAGCTTGTTGCGGGAAATACCACAGTCGATGCAGCATTGCTTGCGTTGCGCAAAGAGCCCTTCTCCGACTTGGGATATGCTAAGGTCGATCACCATCGCGAAGTGCGCCAAGGTGCTGCTGAGGTAATCTATGGCGCTTCTAAAACGTACGAGCAGATCAAAGGCATCTGCCAATCGTTGCTCGATCATGGTCAAACGTGCATCCTGATCACGCGTGTTTGTGCAGAAAACGCCGCACTGCTGGCGGCGGATTTTGTGGAAGTGGGATTCACCTATCACAAAATTCCTCAGCTAGCTATTGTAGGCAAGGTGCCAGAGCCTACGGGCAACGGTACGATCGTGGTCGCAGCAGCAGGCACGAGCGATTTGGCGGTAAGCGAAGAAGCGGCACTCACGGCAGAAGCACTCGGCAACAAGGTGGTGCGTCTCTACGATGTGGGGGTTTCCGGTATTCACCGTCTGCTCGCGCATCTCGATGAGCTCATGGAGGCCCAGGTGGTCATTGCGGTTGCGGGCATGGAAGGCGCGCTTGCGAGTGTGATCGGTGGCATGGTTTCGTGCCCCGTACTTGCGGTTCCCACCAGCGTGGGGTATGGAGCCTCGTTCGGCGGGGTGGCAGCGTTGCTCGCGATGCTCAATTCCTGCGCAAGCGGCGTGAGCGTGGTGAACATCGACAACGGTTTCGGTGCGGGCTACCAGGCAAGCCTGATCAATCACCTCACACAACAACAATAAGAGAACTCGATCGGAGGAAGCATCTATGGATTTGCATCTCGATCTTACGAAAAGCGCCACGCGCGCAACCTTGCTCGATGAACTGCTCGCGTTCATGAACCCCGAGCAGCGCACGCGCTACGATTACATCTTGAATCACACGACCATTCCCGATAAGCATCATCATTCGATCGGCGAGATCAACGCTTCGATCGATGCAATGACCATCGACGACGCGCTCAAGGAAAACGTTCGCGGTGTCTACGCGATCCTGGCTGAGGCCGAAGCCAGCGTTCATGGCTGCAGCGTTGAAGAGACGCACTTCCATGAAGTGGGCAACGCAGCGGGCATCCGTAACGCGCTTGCTATCTGCACGGCATTCTACGTGCTCGCGCCCACGCGCATCACTGCAACACCGGTGCAAACCGGGCAAGACAAGGTGCAGTGCGCGCATGGGCTCATGGATATTCCTGCGCCCGCAACAGCCGCTATTCTCAAGGATATCCCGCGCGCAACGCCAGCGCTCGAAGGCGAGTTGTGCACGCCAACTTCGGCAGCCATCATCAAGCAGTACGTGCAGGAGTTCGTGGTCTAGAGCGTGCTTATTCTTGATCGATACCAACCAACCTATGAAGCCGGTTCGGGCGGATTCGCCACGGTCGTAGTGGCGTGGGATACGCGTCTCGATCGCGAGGTGGCCATCAAGTGCTTGCCACTCGAAGACGCGGCAACGCGCACGCTTTCGGTTGAGCAGATCAACGCAGGGCTGAACAACCTGCAAAACCCGTACGCTAACGATGAATCGGTCAGCATCATGCTCGATTCTGATTTCGCCCAGCAAAGTTCGATCCCTGGGCTTGAAGAGGCGCGCACGGCAGCGCTTTTGAACGATCCCAACATTGCTTCGATCTACGACTTCGAGATCCAAGGCAATATGGCCTATATCATCATGGAGCTCGTCGATGGCATTTCGCTTACCGACCTCATGAAATACTTCCCGGAAACGCTCGATGCGGATATGGTGGCGGCCGTGTTCAAGGCGGTTTCGCACGCGATCGAGGTCGCGCACAAGAATCACGTGCTTCACTTGGATGTGAAACCCGATAACGTGCTCATCAACAAGCAGGGGCAGGTCAAAGTGGTTGATTTTGGCCTCGCGCGACTGGCTGATGGTTTCGGCTTCGGCGTGGCCACGGGCGGCACGATCGGCTACATGCCTCCTGAGCAGATGGAGCGCGAAGAGCTCGACGAACGCTGCGATCAATGGGCGCTTGCAAGCCTCACCTATGAAATGCTTGCGCGCGGTGAAAACCCCTTCCGCGCTTTTTCGATCGATGAGGCGCTCGATAAGATCTACGATGCCGAGATCGTGATCCCTTCGTTGCTCATGGAGGGCATTGGCGAAGACCTGGACGATGCGATCTTCCGCGCACTCGATCCCGACAAAGAGGGACGCTATCCTTCGGTCCATTCGTTCGCGCGTGATGCGAAGCCGGCCCTCGGCAATCCCAAGCAGGGCGTGAAGAAGCTCGGCACCATCGTGAGCGAAGCGATCGGTGCGAACACGGATAACGCGCCTTTCACGGAGGACCTCGATGAAGAAGAGCGCGCGTTTGAAAACGAGGAAGAGCAGGCAGCCTACCCGCTCAATGGGCGCTGGGCTCGTCACAAGGAAAAGCAGGCCGCGCGCCAGGCGGCGAAGCAGTCGCGCACGGCACCAGCGTTCTTCGCAGCAGACGATGCGTACGACGAAGGCTTCAGCGAAGGCACCCCTATCAAAAGTCGCTATTCGCTCGTGCTGCGCATCCTGGCGCTCTTGGGATGCGTGCTCATCAGCTCGGTCGCCTTTTCTAATTTCAGCTTGTTGCCCGGATGGGAATCACCTGCACTGTGGGGCGCACTTCTGATCGTGGCGGTTGCAGCCTTCGCGATCCCGCATCTGGGGGCGCTCATCGCATTCGCGCTGTTGGGGTTTGCGCTCGTGAACAATAACGCGATCCTTGTGGGCAGCCTCGTGGTAGTGGCTACTAT
>OGOI01000271.1_pt1 | contig 49819 bp, 49 predicted proteins | sample 1552631 | NCBI WGS metagenome assembly OGOI01 (sample SAMEA2580204, study PRJEB22360) | human gut metagenome | biome: human gut; feature: human-associated habitat; material: faeces | place: Denmark | collected 2008/2010 | reverse complement strand
CCCCCTGCCGCAGAGCGGCAGCGCCATTTTTCTAGAGAGTTTTTGTATATGGTATAATAGCTTCAAACATTTGAAGCATTGGTTAGCCTATGTGCGCATGGTCGTAAAAATGTTTTTGCATTAACCTGTTTGCTCCTTTTAATTCTGAGGTGAACAGCAAAACCACTGATTGGAAAGGACGATCCTATGTTAAAAATCCTCTCGCAGGAGAAGGCCGCCAGGCGCTGTGAATTCCCCACTGTGCATGGCGTAATCCAAACGCCCGCATTTATGAATGTGGCCACCTGCGGCGCAATCAAAGGCGCCGTTTCCGCTTATGACCTAAAAGAACTCCACTGTCAAGTGCAGCTATGCAACACTTATCATCTCCATGTGCGTCCAGGGGATGGATTGGTGAAGGATTTGGGAGGCCTCCATGCTTTCACCGGCTGGCAGGGTCCGATCCTGACCGATAGCGGTGGTTTCCAGGTTTTTTCCCTTGCAAAGCTGCGTCAAATTAAGGAAGAGGGCGTCACCTTCTCCTGCCATATCGACGGCCACAGAATTTTTATGGGGCCGGAGGAGAGCATGCGCATCCAGTCAAATCTTGGCTCCACCATTGCGATGGCATTTGATGAGTGCGTGGAAAATCCGGCGGAATACCACTATGCGGAGCAATCCTGTGCCAGAACGGTGCGTTGGCTTGCCCGGTGCAAGGCTGAGATGCAGCGGCTCAATTCACTGCCGGATACGCTCAATCGCCAGCAATTGCTTTTTGGGATCAATCAGGGCTGCACCTATGATGCATTGCGGATTGAAAATATGAAGCAGATCGCCGCGCTGAATCTGGATGGATACGCAATTGGCGGCTTAGCGGTAGGGGAGCCGAAGGAAGAGATGTATCGCATTATTTCTGCGGTGGAGCCCTATATGCCAAAGGACAAGCCCCGTTATTTGATGGGCGTCGGAACGCCGGGGAACATCTTGGAAGGCGTCAGCCGGGGCGTTGACCTATTTGACTGTGTGATGCCAAGCCGTAACGCCCGCCATGGGCATCTCTTCACCTGGAACGGGATCATCAACCTGAATAATGCAAAATATGAGCGCGATTTGGGCCCAGTCGATTCGGAATGCCACTGCCCCACGTGCCAGCGCCATTCGCGCGCTTATTTGCGCCATCTTTTCAAAGCGAAGGAAATGCTTGCCATGCGGCTGTGTGTCATGCATAACCTCTATTTTTATAATACCCTCATGGAGCGCATTCGCTACGAGCTGGAAAATCATCATTTCGAAGCTTTTAAGGAGGAATATACAGATCGCCTGGACCGGCGCATCTGAGAAAGAGAGAATAACTAAACCGTCCTTGCAATTGGGAAATAAAACACCGGCGTGTCAAATTGATACGCCGGTGTTTTGAGGAGATACGGACATAGCAGCTTTTCGTTCCGATCGAAATATTCCGGCGAACCAGTGGAGATCTTGCTGTGTAATGCCTCCGGAGCAGCGAAGTGCCAGCAGATATGCGCAGCTTGTCGCCAAAATTGCCCCAACCAGCCATGGAACAGAGTGCAGTAAAGGCGCAGGAAGCAGGGTTGCAACAAGCCGCACACCGGTCACAGCACAAGTCATGCATAAAATTGGATTCAAAATCCGTCTCCAGTTTAAGCGCAGCGTACTGACTCGAATTAACCTTCGAAGGCTGAGGTAAAAATTAAGAATCTCGCTGACAAACAAGGTAATGATATATCCCTTAACCGAATAGCGCGGGATGAGAAAATAGACCAAAATGACACACAAACCGGAATCAATAATGTTATACCGCATGGAGCTCAGTTGCTGGTCAAGCCCTTTGAGCATCCCATCCACCGCCATATCCAAATACATCACAGGCACTAGCACAGCAAGAAGCTGAAGAAAAGGCTTTGTATCGCTGCTGTGATAAACCGCGTTCGATAACTCCCCTGCATAGGCGTAAAAGACGCCCGCGACCAGCAGGGAAAACAGCAGCGCGGCATAAAGAACACGATTGATAATGCCGTCAATCCGCTTTGCCTGATGCAACGCATGGTATTCCGCTATCTCAGGCACCAAAAGACTTGCCAACGAATTGAGGATACAGGAGGGGAAGAGTAGCACCGGGAGGGTCATTGCATGAATCGTCCCATAAGTTGCCAAAGCATTTTCGCTCGAAATTCCCGATTTTTTAAACCCAATTGGAATCAGGAGATGCTCAATGGTTAGCAAAATAGAGCGCACCCACGCGCCGACCGCGTCCGGCACCGCAATGCGTAGCAGCCTACGGTTAAGGTGCAGCATCACTCGGTGCTGATTTCTCTGCCTGCGCACCATCCATTTGCTCAGGAAAAACGAGGCCAGGAACGAGATGAGATCCGAAACGCAGCTGCCCAATACAATTGCGATACAGGAGGCCTCCAAGCCGCGGCCGGAAAGCATATGCAGAAAGCCTGCCGTGGAGGCAACCCGCACAAGCTGCTCCAGAACTTGTACGCCCGCATAAACACCTGCCCTGCGGATTGCGGTAAAATACCCGCTTAATGCTGCGGACATTGCAATAAACGGAAGGCTGAGTGAAAGCAAGCGCAGAGGCTGTGCCGTTCGGCTGTCATACAGCCAATGCTGGCTGATGAGATCCGAACCGGTATAAAGAATCAACGCGACGACAACAGCAACCAGAAGAATGCTGAGCAAGCATCTACGGAGCACCTTTTTGACATCTGCTCGATCTTTGCTTATGGCATCTACCACGAGCCGGGTCGCCGCAAGCCGGATTCCGGAAGAGGCAAACGTGATCGCCATGGAGAAAACCGTCATAACCAGCTGGAAGAGCCCAATTCCCGCCGCGCCAAGCTGATTGGTCAGGTACACATTGAAGGATACGCCGACTGTCCGCATAAAAAGAGCAGCTATGGTCAATACTGCGGTATCCCAAAGGAATTGCTTTGTTTTTTTCATGAGCAGCACCTGTTTCCTAAGATAATTCATTCTATGCGGGATCATAGATGGATTATTTGCAAAAGCGACAATTTTAAGGGACATGTTTTTTCATACGCAGAGTTTGTTCAGATAGGATAGTTATGGACAACCGTTACGGCATGAGAGCCACGATTTTATTATTTGAGCAAGGCCACGGATCTGCTAAAGAGGAAAAGCTTCGTGGATATCTAAGGCATACAAGCCTTTTCCGTATTATTGCAAGTGCTTTTTCCGCCCAGACGGTTTCTACAAAAAAAGATTCAAGCTGGACATAATAGAAGGCCATATTCCTACATTGGGAATATGGCCTTAGATGTTTTTATGTGAAATTATTTCACAAAACTATACAAAGTTAAATTAAATAATATATGATTATGTCAGAGGTGATGGTACAATGCGTAAATGCAGCGCATGGGAACTATGGCGAGTTCAAAATCAGGTCGCCGACGTCCTCGTGATTGTTAATTTGAAGCCTATGGAAGGGCTGCCCGTCTTTGGGCGTCAGGTAAATTCTAGGATATCCGTTTATTTTCAAGAGGAAGATTTAAAAGAATATATCGGTCAAGTAAACGATCTGCAAATGGCACAGATCACAAAAGAATATATACGCATCCGAAATTGGAACACGGCAGATATAGAAGGCCTTCTCTTTGATACGATCCAATGAAATGAATTGGAGAATAAAAAGGGTCTGCTATTGTAATAATCATCTGAATACGTTATGATATTATCAAGTATTTTGTCTAACTTTGAAATACAAACAGGGGAATGGCAGGAGGATAGGCCGGATATGGATGGAGAAAAAGAAAGGCAAACAGAGATAAGGAGGCTATCGTCAATGCAGAAATGGATGGTTACAAAGGAAACAAAATTAAAGGATGTGTTAAAAACGCCTGCTGGGCATGATATCTTGGCAAAGGCATTTTATTCACTCGGGCTAAGCGAAAAAATACTGACGGCTACGCCTCTGGGCTCTCTGAAAATTAACAGCCTGAAAAAGCTGTCGTTCGGCAAGCTGGACGATGGATTCATCAATGCGCTGCTTGGCCTGCTCAACAGTGAAACAGAGCGTCCGCTGGATGATCACACGCCCATTGTACATAAATGGTGGAAAGAAGCTGTGTTTTATCAAATCTACCCCCGCAGTTTTAAGGATTCCGATGGGGATGGGATTGGAGATATCAACGGGATCATCGAAAAGCTCGACTATCTCAAGGCGTTGGGCGTAGATGCGATCTGGTGCTCACCTGTTTATGATTCTCCCAACGACGACAATGGCTATGATATTCGCGACTATCGAAAAATTATGCGGGAATTCGGCACGATGGAGGATTTTGACCGCTTGCTCAGCGAAGTCCATGCGAGAAACATGCGGCTGATTATGGATTTGGTAATCAACCATTCTTCAGATGAACACGAATGGTTCCGCAGCTCTGCCACAGACCCGGATTCGCCGTACCGTGATTTTTATATTTGGCGAAAGGGAAAAGGAGACGGGATACCGCCGAACAACTGGGATTCCATCTTCAGCGGCCCAGCATGGAATTATTATCCGGAACGCGGAGAGTGGGCGATGCATCTGTTCAGCTCAAAACAGATGGATTTTAATTGGGATAACGAAGCGGTCCGCAAAGAGCTGTTCCAAATTGCAAACTGGTGGCTGGAAAAAGGGATTGACGGCTTCCGGCTCGATGTCATCAGCTTTATCTCCAAGAAGGAGGGCTTGCCGGATGGGAATGCCGTGATCGGCTCCCTAATGGGGTTCAAAGGCTGCGAGCATTATTTCTACGGCCCGCATCTGCACCAATATCTGCGGGAATTGCGGGAACATTCTTTTGGCAAGTTTGATGCCTTTACAGTGGGCGAATGCCAGGGAACCGGCCTTCAGATGAGCCGCCTAATGACGGGGGACGACCGGGGAGAGCTGGACGTGGTATTTTCCTTTGACCATATGGATAACCCCGGCAAACAGCGCTTTCAGGATTACCGCTTTGACCTGCGTCCTATGGCCAAAAATTTGATGGAGTGGCAGCTGGAGTACGGAAATCATTGCTGGCCGACTGTCTTTTTTGAAAATCACGACCATCCGCGCATGGTCTCTAAAATTAATCCGGATGGCGCTTATCGTTGTGAGATCGCCAAACTGCTTGCCATGCTTCAGATGACGTTGAAGGGCACGCCGTTTATTTATCAGGGCCAGGAGCTTGGGATGACCAATACGCCGTTTGCCTCAATTGATGAGCTGCGCGACGTAGAGAGCGTCAATCTGTACCATAAACTGATGGACGAAGGCAAATCGTCCGTCGAAGCGTTTCGAACCGTGCTCAGCGGCAGCCGCGACCATGCGCGCACGCCGATGCAGTGGAGCGGAGAGAAAAATGCCGGATTTTCAGAAGGTACGCCTTGGATTCGGGTAAACCCTGATTATTTCAAAATTAATGCTGCCGATGAGGAGAACGCCATCGACTCTGTGCTTCATTTTTACCGTTCTTTGATTGCGCTGCGCAAAGAGAATCCGGCATTGGTTTACGGAGATGTGATTCCTGTAACAGCCTCCCCTAAAGGATTGCTTTGTTATTTCCGGCGGATGGATGGGCAACGCTTTTATGTTGAACTGAATCTGACCGGGAAAACGGTTCAGCATGTGAACACAGGCATGCGCGGAACGCTTCTCTATTCCAACTATACAACGCGGCGTGAAGGTGCGGTGATGCGCCCATATGAGGCAAACCTTTATCAAGATTAAGGGGGCGGCATTGCATTCATGAAGTGGAAAAAAATAGCGTCTCTTTTACTGATTACGGCACTGTTTCTCTCTTTCTTAGGCTGCGGCGAACGGGCACAACCGGAGAGCACCGCTCCAGACGACAGCGCACTTCTTCAAATGCGGCAGTATCAAAGCAGCATGGAAGCCTTTCAAAGTGATTGCACACAGCAAATCCATGCATTTACTGCTAGCCTGCAAAGCGGCGATACCGAAGCGGGAAACGCTGCGGCCGATACGCTTACGACAAGGCTTGCGGGTTTTGAAAAAATCCCGGTTCCAAGCGGCTGCCAGGAAATTCAGCCCTTCTTTGCAAAGGCAAAGAAGAAAATGGATACGATATATGCTCTGATGATCCAGATTTTGGGGGATGGGCAATATACCAACGATGACATGGCAAATCTAACCGCGCTGAAAACTGCGGCAGGAGTCTTTGCAGAATCCTATCAATCCGGATTGGGGCTTCTTGAACAGGCGTTGGATAGGTAACCGATAATCAACGAGGGGATGATTGAAACAATGTGGGAACGTTTTAAAGCGGCAATTGGCGTGGAGGGAAGCTTTGGAAGCACGGTTTTTCCAATGATTGCCTATAGCTCCGCCAATATCTTCAGTGGTGGCTCTACCTACATCATTGGCATTTATTTTCTCTCCTTTTTGACGGAAGTGGAAAAACTGAATGCAGGGCAAGCAGGGCTTGTCATCCTGTTTGCAAAGCTTTGGGATGCTGTTTCAGACCCAGTCATGGGCTTGATTACAGATCGGACTCGTTCGAAATATGGGCGGCACAGGCGCTACCTTCTGTGGGGCGTGATTCCAATTGCCGTTACTTACTTTATGATGTGGTATTCCTTCGGCATTTCTGCCCTTGGAAACCCGCTTTACACCATGGTTTATTACAGCGCCGCCTATATTTTATTCAGCACTGCATATACGCTCGTGGTTGTGCCGCATACCGCCATGCTGCCGGAGCTTGCGCCTGCCTATTCGCTGCGCACACAGTATAATTCCGTCGGCTATTTGATGAATTCAGTAGGTATGGTTTCTTCCTTCATGCTGGTGTCTATTACGCTCGGCTTTTTTGATATGGAATCGCTTTCGGCAGGCTCCCGGACAAAATTTATGGTGTTGGGCATCGTGCTTTGCCTGTGGTTCTCCCTGCCATTGATTTTTACATTTAAAAAAACATGGGAGCCCAGCTCCCTTGGTATGGAACTGCCGCCGCTCAGCCTCCGGGAAAGCATTGGAGAATACGTACAGGTGTTCCGCAACCGCGCCTTCCGGCAATATTTTGTGATCAGCTTTTTTAATATGATGTGCACCGGATTTTACAGCAATACAGATCAGTATTTTATCAAATATATTGCTCAGCGCTTCAGCCTTTTCAACATGCTGACGACGGTATCCGGAGTGGCGGAGGCCTCAGGTTTTCCACTAAATTATTGGCTGACGATGAAGTTCGGCAAGCAGCGTTGCGGAAAACTCCTCGCCCCCATTTTATTTTTCGGCCTTGCCATGGGCCTTTTTATGAATGAATCAACGCCTGCTTTCTTCCTTTTTCTCGCCTGCATACTCTATAATTTCGGCTTTTCGGGCATCGGGTTTGTGCCGACGAATATCTTTCCCGATGTGACGGATGTGGACGAAATGATTACAGGCCGGCGGCGCGAAGGCGTGATCTCCACTTTCTCTTCCTTTGTGAAAAAGACGGTTAGCGGTGTGATGGCAGCTATGACCGGCTTCATTTTGAATGCATTTGGCTTTGTAACAGGGCAGGAGGATACGCTCGCTCAAACCGCGCAGGGCATCTTTGGCGTGCGGCTGACCTTTTCTATTTTGCCGATGATTTTTGTGGTGTTTTCCGCAATTAGCATTTACCGTTACTCCATGACAAAAAAAGATCATGAAATGATCCGTGCCGCGATACAGGAGAAGAAAGAAAAGGGGTATGTCACACTAACTGAGGAGCAAATAAAGCGCTGTGAAAAAATCAGCGGCCAAAAATTTGAAGATATGTGGATTGGCCGCTATGATAGGGCGAACGAGGAGGTTCTCCAGTGAAAAAGGTATTGTTTTATTTGGTACAGTGGACGTGGGGATTAACAGTCAACCTAGCTGGCCTGCTGGCACATTTGTTTGTGCGGCGTAAGGGGAGGACCGAGCGTTTCCAAAAAGCGATTATCACCTTCCTGCCGTGGAATTTTGGCGGGCTTTCTCTGGGATTATTTATCTTCATGGCAGATCATAAAAACGAACGCTGGACATATAACACCCGTATTCATGAATATGGCCACACCTTCCAATGTCTGTTGCTGGGGCCGCTTTACTGGCTTGTGATCGCTCTTCCCTCCGCAATATGGTGCAATTGCTTCCAGGCATACCGTAAAAAACACCAGGTTTCCTATTATGCACTGTATTGTGAAAAATGGGCGAATGCCTGGGGGGAGCGTTTCAGCGGGCTTTCCTTCCGTGGAGAAATGAAATAATAGAAATCAAAACACAGAGAAAGGATTTTTATCATGCTGCAAACCCTAACCATGCTTTTTTTCAGCCCTACCGGCGGCACGCTGCGCGCCGCGCGCTTATTGGCACAGGGGCTGGCAGAGGAAATAACGGAAGTTGATCTGTCGCTTCCGCAGGGGAAAGCCATGCACTTTGAGGAGAAGGATATCGTTTTGATTGCCGGCCCTGTTTTCGGCGGCCGGATGCCGGCCTGTTTTTTGGAGAGGCTTGCCCGCTTCACAGGCAGCTATACAAAGGCAATTACAATCGCCGTCTATGGCAACCGCGCCTATGAGGACGCGTTGTTGGAGCTCAATGATACTGTGGAGCGGCGAGGCTTTCAGTCGATCGCATCTGCTGCGCTGCTTGCGGAGCATTCCATGGTTCGCACGGTTGCGGCCGGTAGGCCAGATCAGGAGGATCAGAAGCAGATCAGTAGATTGGCACAAGCAATTCTCAATAAGGTTAATTCAGGCCAGTTTGCTCCCCCTGAAGTGCCCGGGAACAGGCCCTATAAGGTATGGAAACAGATGCCCGTAGTCCCTGAGGTATCCTCTGTCTGTATCCACTGCGGCCTTTGCGCGGTGAGATGCCCAGTTGGGGCGATTCCATTGAAACATCCGGATCGGACAGAGGCGTCTCAGTGCATTCTCTGCCTGCGCTGCATCGCAGTCTGCCCAAAGGCAGCCCGGGCGTTACCAGCACAGGCTGAGGAGACGATTCGCGTAAAGCTGGCTCCCGTGGAGACTCTGCGCCGCGATAATGAGTTGTTTTTATAACGGTTGCCTCGGGAAAAGTCGCGCCGTCGGCTCTTGTCTTTTTCCCGGGATAGGTGTATAATCGCAACGAGAAAGAAATCATTGGAGGTCGTTGAATTTGGGAAACGTTACAATTACCAACCATCCGCTCATCCAGCATAAACTCACCCTGCTGCGTGATAAAAACACAGGCTCCAAGGAATTCCGCGCGCTGGTCAGTGAAATTGCAATGCTGATGTGCTACGAGGCAACCCGCGATCTGCCCTTGAAAGAGGTGGAGATTGAAACCCCCGTGAGCGTGGCCAAAACCCGCGTTATTTCTGGTAAAAAGCTCGCCTTTGTCCCAATTCTGCGCGCAGGGCTTGGCATGGTGGATGGAGTGTTGGCACTGGTTCCCTCCGCTCGCGTGGGCCACATTGGCCTTTACCGCGACCCGGATACGCTTCAGCCTGTGGAATATTACTGCAAGCTGCCTGCTGATATTGAGGAGCGCGAAGTGATCGTTCTTGACCCGATGCTCGCAACCGGAGGCTCTGCAATCGATGCAATCAGCCAGATCAAGAAACGCGGCCCCAAATCGATTAAATTCATGGGCATTATTGCTGCGCCTGAAGGGCTTGACGCGCTATGCAAGGCCCATCCAGATATTGATATTTTCTGCGCGGCGCTTGATGAAAAACTCAACGACCATGGATATATCCTCCCCGGCCTCGGCGATGCGGGCGATCGTATTTTTGGTACAAAATAATCTCCCCGATAAGGGAAACGATAGCGCTGGATGCTTGCCGTCCCGCGCTATTTTTTTGACGAAGCAACCAAATCATGCTTATATCGCAGCCGTCTTATTCACAAGAGCAGTTGGCTTGCGGTTGATGATCGAAAGGATGTCTTTTATGCTGCAAATCCGCGGCCCGCTCCTGCCAGAGCGGCTGATTTTACAAAAGGATATGGAAAACATCTTGCGCCAAGCAGTGGAGGAAGAATCCGATTTGGCCGGAATTCACTTCGAGGGAGGCGTCGTTCCGACAGAAACGCTCCGAATTATCTCCTTGAAGGAATGTAGGTTCACCAGTTGTCGATTTGGAGAATGCAAAGGAGAACAGCTTTACTTTTTCAATGTAGTGTTTGAAAGCTGCGATTTTGCCAGTTCCTTTTTTGATCGTTGCCTGTTTCGCCGCGTTCAGTTTACCAATTGTAAGCTGTCGGGCGCTCATTTTTCTGATTCCTCCTTCGAACAATGTATTTTTAAAAACAGTCCGGCACGGATGGCAGCCTTTTCCCGGGCAAAATGTAAGGAAGTACTTTTTTCGGAATGCGATCTTTCCCATTCCAATCTGCAAGAATCCAAGTTAATGAAAACTCGATTTGAAAATTGCAGGCTACGGGGAACCGAGCTGCTGCACACCCCTTTAAAAGGGATTGATTTCACTTCAGATGATCTGGAGGGAATCCGCGTCACCATCCCCGAATTGCGCGGCGCGATTGTAACGATGGAACAGGCTTCGGAATTGGCAAAGCTGCTCGGCGTTGAAATTCGATAGAAGGAGGCTGTATCCATGGAGATCCAAAGGGGAACATACCGGCATTTTAAAGGCGGAGAATACCACGTGATCGGCGTGGCAACTCATTCAGAAACAGGGGAGCAAATGGTGATTTACCAAGCATTGTATGGAGATCACGCGCTTTGGGCCCGCCCGGCTGCTATGTGGTTTCAAACAGTAATGTATCAAGGGCGGCAGGTGCCGCGTTTTACTTATATTGGGGAGGAGCACAAAAGATGAATCTTCAAATTTTTGGTAAGCCAAAATGCTTTGATACCAAAAAGGCAGAGCGCTTTTTCAAGGAGAGAGGCATCAAATATCAGTTTGTTGACCTGGTGAAATACGGGATGAGCAAAGGGGAATTTGAGCGTGTCAAGGCGGCTGTCGGTGGTCTAGAAAAGATGATCGATACAAAGTTGAAAGACACTGATGCCCTTCTGCTGCGCTATCTAGCCGGGGATAGCGCGCGGCAGGAAAAGCTGCTCGAAAATCAAAAACTGATCCAAACGCCCATTGTGCGAAACGGGAAATATGCAACTGTCGGCTACTGCCCGGAAATATGGCAGCAGTGGATTGATACCACTAAGTGACAACATGAAGCACAAAAAATTAGTGAGGAGCTCCTCGCTTCTGCTAAGCTCTGTTAAACAAAGGAACCCTTTGCCCAATTGGTCTAAGAGGGCAAAGGGTTCTTCTATGGATGGCACTTTATTATTTCTTGGAGAGTTTTTTTCTGCTGAGGATCAGGATCACACCAGCGCCAGCGGCAACTGCCACAAGAGCCGCGGGGAAGGCAGTGCCTCCCGTGCTGGGGTTTTCCGTTTCATTCGTATCATCTATAGATGGATCGCCAGCATTGGTTTCCTCCTCATCTGGGAAGAAGCCGTTCTCCTCATCTGGATTTTCTTCTTGATCCGGATCAGAGGGCTCCTGTTCCTGCGGCGCAAGCAGCTCAATTACGAGCGTGGTCAGCGCATCTTTTTGACTTAGGGAGCCGAGAATCTCCTGAATAATCGGCAGCAGCTCCTCGCCACCTTCGATCGTACCGATCAGCCGCTCAATCTCATCCCGGTTTTGGGAGAGCGCCTGTTCCACATAGCGGAGCAATGTAACAAACATGGCGGGCTGATCAGCCTTGACGGCATACTTTTGCGCATAGCCGGCACCTGCCGTGGGAACGGCTTCCAAGCTCCCAAGGGAAGCGATAGTATCCCAATCCGGCTCCGGCAATGTGAGAGAAACGCTCTGTCCATTGATCTCCAGGTTTTGCAACGCATCGGCCGCAAGCCTGAAGATGCCGTCCAGGCTCAGGTAGGGAGCCACCAGATCTTCCAACCCAAAACCGATGGATTGAGTTGCCTCACGAACGGCATCAAATACCACTCTGGATTCATACACCAGATGAGGGAGCCTTTCGGTAAGGGTATCTATCGGGTTTTCCAACAGGCGGTCAATGAACGGCAGCAGGGGAGAGAATACAAGCTTCAAGTAAGCGTCATAATTCCCTGCTTCTTCCGTTTTTTGCTTTACCTGCGCCGTGTATTCAGCGCTGGTCAACGCATTGGTAATGCCAAGCGCGTCGTAGATGGGGATGAATAATTTTTCATATAATCCGTATTGAAAATTTCCATCATCATCCGTTTTGTTTTCAAAAGCTATGTCTGCGCCGACAAGACTCAGCAGCTGCATGCCGAAAACCAGCTCTGTTACAGGCCGCAGTCCGGCGATCAGTGCATCGATGAAACCTTCCATGTCTCCATCAGAAAAGCCCCAGTTGACTTTGGAAAGGTCTGCATTCTGCCAGGTTAGTCCATCTGCGGAAAGCGCTGCCTTCGTCTGTGCGTATTTTTCCTCCGTTAGCCGCTCTGCGGCCCCTGCGGGAATCAATGCGTTTCCGATTAACTGCTTTACAATCGTTTGCACAAATTCCGGCAGATCGGAAATCACGCTGTTAATAAGCGAATCCAGCTGCGTATAAACCGCGGCGAGTGCCTGGCCTGTCATTGCATTCGTTGCGAGTTGGTTCTTTGCAAACGGCTGTAGGCCGCCCGCTTCCTGAATGGCAGGCACCAGCATTTCCAACGCCTCATTTAAGAAAGTGTCGCTCGCGCTGAGCGCCTGCTGCGCCTGTTGTTTGGTGATCCCTGCTGGATAGTCAATCGATCCGGTAATATGGGGCTTTTCGACGGGCTTGATACCGGGAGACTGCGTTTGCATCGCCTCGCCGCGGATCAACTGTAGAGCCTTAGAGAAAGGATGCGCTTCCCCATTCAGCACTGCCACAGGATAGCTCAAATCCGCAAGCAGCTTCTGCTGGAGTGCATTCAGGTCGTCATAAGCGGAAAGGGATGTTTTCACGGCGTCAATGCCGCCCTCACCTTGGGAAAAGCGCAGGTAAGCGGAGATCACATCCTGTGCGATGGACAACGCATGCTTCTGCTCCTTGTCGAATGGCATCGCAGAAAGTGTGTTCCAGTAGCGGCCGGCTGCGTCTGCTGCTTTCGCCGCTTCATATTGCTCCTGAGTTTCTCCTGTATTTTGAGCACGGAAGGGATTTTGTTGCAGATCCGCTGTCAGATTCAGCACTCCCAGTTGATTCAACGCGACAAAATTTTGATTCGCGCCCCAATATTCGCCCTTTTGATCCAAAATGCCAAGATAGCCGCGCACGATTTCTTCCGCTGTCTCATAAGAAACGTTAAGCGTTTCCAGCGCGGCTTTAGCCGCCGCCTGCGTAAAGTCGGTAGAAGAATTCAGCTTGAGGCCTTCCACCTCGATAATGCCCATGATCTGCTGATAAAGCGCTGCGGCCTTCTGCTGCATCTCCGTAGGGTTACCAATCAATTTCGGAATATTAACCGGGTAATTGGGAAACCATCCACCCGTCGCCTGCACACGCGCTCTTGCCAGCTGATACATCTTTAATACATTTTCTACGCCCACGGCATCCTTTTCCGCATCGCTGGCCGATTTGTAGTCTGCGGCAAGCGCTACGCCCGCCTCGTCGGACAGGTCGCCGCTGTATGCCGCGATACGATCTGCAAGGGAATCACCCTGTGCAAACGCCGTCAGCGAAAGGGACATGGTAGAGAACGCAAGGAGTATGGCGAGTGCGGCCGCAAGCAGTTTGTTTGTTTTTCGCAAGGTTCTTCCTCCTATATCTTTCTATAACATAAAAATTTGGACGTTATGTCAAAAACAAAGCTGCCTTGCTGCTACACCTCCTCCCATTTCATCGGTGACTTCATCCTAGCATATCAACGAAAATAGGTCAAATAAAATGCAAAAAATTTATGATAAATTCATAAAATTGGAGCGCATTTCCATTCGCTACAGGGCATCAGTTTCAATCCGGATCCCGCCATCCAGATGGTATTCCGCGCCACTAACACCCGAAAAAAACAATAAAATCGGAGAACGGCTCGCCAAGGCACTTGCAATGTGCATTTTGCATGTGTATAATTATATTGTTTATACTTTGTTGCATTTGCAATCGTATTTTCACTATACTGGAGGGCTTACATTGGCAGAGTCAGAAAAAAACAGCTTCGTCGATCTGGAGCACAGCGTCATGCAGTTTTGGGAGGAAAATGATTGCTTTAACAGGCTGCGTGAAAAAAATCATGGGCATGAAATGTTCCGTTTTCTTGACGGGCCGATTACTGCGAATAATCCCATGGGGATCCATCATGCCTGGGGCCGGACGCTGAAGGATACGTTTATTCGTTATAAAGGCATGCGCGGCTATGATTGCCGCTACCAAAACGGCTTCGATGCACAGGGATTATGGGTTGAGGTCGAAGTAGAGAAGGAACTCGGCTTCCATACGAAAAAAGACATTGAGGCCTATGGAATGGACAAGTTCACGCGCAAATGTGTGGAGCGCGTCCAGCGGTTTTCCGGCATTATTACGGAGCAATCCAAGCGCCTGGGCCAATGGATGGATTGGGAAAACTCCTACTTCACGCATACGGATAAAAACATCGGCGGCATCTGGCATTTCTTAAAAACCTGCCACGAGCATGGCTGGATTGAGCGCGAATATAAGCCCATGCCATGGTGCCCGCGGTGCGGCACCTCGCTCTCTGAGCACGAAATGACCGGTTCTTACAAGATGATGAAGCACAAATCCGTTTTTTTCAAGCTGCCGGTCGTGGATCGCAATTTCAAGATGCTTGCTTGGACGACAACTCCGTGGACGCTTTCCGCCAATGTTTCCCTCGCCGTTAACCCGGAGATTGATTATGTGGAAGTGAAGGTGAAAAGCGACGAACAACCGATCGTGCTGGCAAAAAATGCGATTAAGTATTTGGGAGACGACAAGGTAGAAGTTCTGCGGGCTTTCAAAGGCGATGAGCTGGTAGGCCTAAAGTTTGAAACCTGCTTCCCAGAGTTTGAGGCGCAGCAGGGAGTCGATCATTCTATCGTTGCGTGGGAGGATGTTGCGGCGGACGAAGGCACTGGTATCGTCCACATTGCGCCCGGGTGCGGCGTAGAAGACTATGAGCTTGGCCTCCGGCTCGGCCTTGCGCAGATTATGCCGGTAGACGACATGGGGCTTTTCCTTGATAAATTCGGCTGGATGACGGGTAAAAACAGCCATGATATTGCGGATGAGGTTTTTCAAAAGCTTGAAGAAGCCGGTAAGCTCTATAAGGTAATGGAATATGAGCACAGCTATCCGGTCTGCTGGCGGTGCAAATCTGAGGTGATTTTCCGCCTGGTGCCCGCCTGGTATATTCGCACGCAGGAGCTGAAGCCCCGCCTGATTGCTGCGGCAGAAAAGGTGAAGTGGGAGCCTGCCTCCAACGGCAAGCGGATGCAGGATTGGCTCAACAATATGGGCGACTGGAATATTTCCCGCAAGCGGTATTATGGGATGCCGCTGCCCTTTTACCCCTGTGAGCATTGCGGCCATCTGACCGTAGTCGGCTCCAAAGAGGAGTTAAAGAGGCTGAGTACCGACCCGGCAAAAGTGGACGCGTTGCCCGAGATGCACAGGCCATGGATTGACGAGATTAAAATTAAATGCCCGGAATGCGGCCATGAGGTTTCCCGCATCAGTGAAATCGGCGATGTGTGGCTGGACGCAGGTATCGTTCCATTTTCCACGCTCGGCTATTTTGACGATAAAGAGGCGTGGCGCAAAAATTACCCGGCCGAATGGATTACGGAGATGCGTGAGCAAGTGCGCCTGTGGTTCTATTCCATGCTCTTTATGAGTGTTGTTTTAGAGGATCGCGCGCCGTATGACCGCGTGCTCTCTTACAATACCGTGGTGTCAGAGGATGGCTCCAAGTTTTCAAAAACCGGGTTCATGATTAAATTCGACGAGGCTGCCGAAAAAATCGGCGCGGATACCATCCGTTATATGTATGCGGGTGCGCCGGTGGCAAACGATGTTCGCTTTGGCTATAATCTGGGGGACGAAGCGCGCCGAAAGCTGCTTTCCTTCTGGAATATTTTCACCTTTTTCAACACCTATGCGCAGATCGATAAGCCGGTTTTAGAGGGATATCAACCTGCTTTCGGCAAGCTTACACCGACTGACCGTTGGCTGGTGCTGCGCACCAATGCCTTTATCAAGCGGGCAACAGAGGTGATGGATGATTATAAGACCTACCTGCTCGTGAAGGATTTTGAAGTGTTTGTAGACGATATCTCCAACTGGTATATCCGCACCAACCGCCGCCGTTTCTGGAAAACGGAGGATGAGGCCGATAAGATGGTAGCGTATTGGGCGCTCTTTTATGCGCTGAACACCTGCGTGCAGGTGATGTCTCCCATCATCCCGTTTATGACGGAGCATATTTGGCAGGAGCTAACCCGCAAGGTGATGCCTAACGCCCCCATTAGCGTTCATTTGAGCGATTGGCCGCAGCCGCTGGAGGGGATTGCAGATGATGGCGTAATCGAGCAGACGGAACGTGCCCGCGCAGTGATTGCCACAGCTATGCGCCTGCGCAATGAGCAGCAGCTCAAGGTGCGCCAACCGCTTCAAAAGCTCTATATTTGCTGCGAGGAGGCTGTTGCCAATCAAATCCGCGTATTCGAAAAGAATGTACTGGATGAGCTCAATGTGAAAGAAATTGTATATATTCAGGATTTTAACCTGTTGGAGGATGCTTATCTGAGCGTTAATTTCAAGGCTGCCGGCGCGGTGCTCAAGCAGAACGTCAATCAAATGAAACAAACCTTAGAGGCTGCATCTGCTGACGAAATGCGCGCGATGGTTGCGGCCTTCGATGCGGGCAAACAAATTGCAGTGCCAGGCTGGGAAGGCACATTTGACGTTGCTCTCTTTGCGCGCCAGTCAAAAACCAAGGCTGGGATCGTTTCCGCAGAATGCGGGGAGGGCGTGGCGATTGCCCTTGACACGGTTTTAACCGACGCTTTACGTGCAGAGGGCGCGGTGCGCGATATCATCCGCCAGTGCCAGCTGCTTCGCAAGGAAGCAGGCTACCAGGTGGAACAGCATATCCAGGCGGCGATTGTAACGGGCAGCGCCTTCCTTTCGGAGGCTTTGGCGGCACAGCAATCTCACATTGCGGCAGAGCTGCTCGCTGATAAACTGTCGTTTGCGCCCATGACACAGGCTGATCTGACCAAAGAAATTGAGATTGGCTCCGATTCTGTAACGATCGCAGTGTTAAAGGCTGAGTAAAATTGTTTCAAAAAGAACGCACCGAAGCGGATGAATCATCTCTTCGGTGCGCTTTGTTTTATTTATAAAGAAAAGCAGTGGGTAATCGTATCAATGCAATACCCACTGCGTAAATTTCTTTTAAAGCCAGGCTTGCCCATCCTCCAGCTCCACCGTAAAGATACGGCTGCTGTTTTTTGGATCTTTGGCCTGATGGTATTTGAAGAGCATCTCTTTGTCATTCAACATGCCGAGGATTTCAATTTTGCCGGTTTCGTGCGACATTGCATAGCGCACACGCTTGCTGAAGCCATTGCACTTCGCCTTGGCCTGATCCACGATTTTTGCGCCTTCCGCAAGCGGCACCTGAAACTGCGTTTTCACATGAGTGACCGGCCTGCACTGGAAGATGTAGTAGGGGATGATACGGTTGCGGATCAGGGAATTGAAGAGGTTTGCCAGTGTGTCCGGATCGTCGTTTACGCCGCGGAGTAAGACGGTCTGGTTATTTACGATCACACCGGCGCTGAGCAGTAAGTCAACTGAAGCGATGGCCTGCGGGGTCAATTCGTTGGTATGATTAAACTGCGTCGTCACATAAATCGTCTTTTTCTTGCCATATTCCCGCAGGATATCAATCAGCTCCGGATCTTCTGTGATACGGGAGGGGAGGGAGACAGGAATTCTCGTGCCAAAACGGATGAAATCAAGATGCTCAATACCGGAAAGCTCTTTTAAGTAATACGCAATCACCTGATTGTTATTCAAAAAGGAGTCTCCGCCGGAAATCAGGACGTTATTGATCTCCTGATGTTCCTTGATGTAGGAGAGGATCGGTGCAAACGTCTTTGCCACTTCCTCATCGGATGTGCCTACCAAACGCTTGCGGAAGCAGTGGCGGCAATACATAGCACATTTGCTGGTGGAGAGAATCAAGGTTGTCTGTGCATATTTATGCTGCAAGCCCTCTGTTTTGGTGTTGCTCGCCTCGCCGCTGGTATCCCACATGCCTGCGTCATCAAGCTCCTCCAATGCCGGAAGGCTCATTTTGCGGATTGGGTCATTCGGATCGTTTGGATCAATCAGGGAAAGATAATAGCGGGGGATGGACATCGGAAAATCTTTGACAATGGACTCTAATTTTTCAATTTCAGAGCTTTCGAAAGGAATATATTTTGCAAGCTCCTCAATTGTTGTTACATTATTTTTCAATTCTTCTTGCCAGCTCATAATTGCCTCCTTGGTGGTATCCATAAAATTCTGTTTATAATCATAACATGATTCTATGACTTGTTTATGAATAAATAAAATTATATTCAGTTTATCAGTTGATTTTTCGTCAGATTATTCTATAATGATTTACATATTCTGTTTCAAAACAAGCAAAACCAATAAAAAACATTCCAAAGTTAGAGGAAAGGTGATCCGGATGACAGGCGGGCTTTGTTGTTTTATATTCGTTATGGCCTTACGCCTGTTGGCTGCCACCCTTGCGTAAACGAAAAAAACGATAGTATCTTTAAGCTTTTCTACCATAAAAAAAACACCGTTTATGCTGGGTTGCCCCCACATAAACGGCTTGCGGAGAAGGACAGCAAACGCTTTTTTATATCCTGTTCCGCTGCAAATAGGATAACCGTTTTGCGCTGCCCTATACGGGCTAAATTTTCCCAATATTATAGATTGAAAATCAGAGATCAGTGTGCTATAATTTAAATATTATCAGATCAGTAGGAGGATATTGTGATGAAACATATCGTAACGTTAAATCAGGCGAATTTGAAGAAGAGCGCTGCCAAAGGCGGCTGTGGCGAATGCCAGGCATCCTGCCAGTCTGCCTGCAAAACGTCTTGCACGGTTGCCAATCAGAAGTGTGAGAAATAAGCACTCCAATCAAATCGGCTTCAAATTAAGGGGCAGGAGACTGTCCCTTAATTTTTCATGCCGTAAAATGCAGCCACAGAGCGGTGCGGAAAGGATAATCCAGGAATGATTCATAAATTTTATCTCAATGGTTTTTATATTGTGCTCGATGTCAACAGCGGGGCGGTCCATGTAGTGGATCAGCTGTCCTATGAGCTGCTCGATGGGTTAGAAGCTCCTCTACCGGCCAACTGCCCACAGAAAATTGCCGAGCGATTACAGGGTACATACAGCGATGCAGAAATTCAAGAGGCCTACGCAGAGCTCTATAGCCTCTACCAAAATGGATTTTTATTTTCCTCCGATGATTATGAACCATTTGCTGCGCAGATGGGCCCCGCGCCCGTAAAATCCATGTGCCTGAATATTGCTCATGACTGTAACCTGCGCTGTAGCTATTGCTTTGCCGCACAAGGCGATTTTGGCCATGGGCGCAAGCTAATGCCCTTTGAAGTGGGAAAGGCCGCAATTGACTTTTTGATTGAGCACTCAGCAAACCGCCATAATCTGGAGCTGGATTTCTTTGGCGGTGAGCCGTTGATGAATTTTGAGGTCGTTAAGCAAGTGGTGGCATATGCCCGTTCGATCGAAAAGGAGCATCACAAAAATTTCCGCTTCACGATCACCACCAACGGCCTGCTGCTGACAGATGACAAAATCGATTACATCAACCGTGAAATGTCCAATGTCGTTCTCTCTATTGATGGGCGCAAAGAGATTAATGATTCGCTTCGCTTCCGTGTGGACGGCAGCGGTAGCTATGGTGCCATCGTGCCGAAATACCAGCGGCTCGTTGAAAAGCGCCGCAATGGGAAGTTCGATCAATATTATGTACGCGGCACCTTCACAAAGAAAAATCTCGATTTCACAAAAGATGTGATCCATATGCGCGAGCTGGGGTTTGACCAGATTTCAATCGAGCCAGTAGTTGCAGACCCGGAGCTGCTGCCCATCGCCCTGACAGAAGAGGATCTTCCCCGCATTTACGAGGAATATGAAAACCTTGCAAGGGAAATTATTCAAAGAAAAAAAAGGGGAGACGCGTTCAACTTTTTCCACTTCATGCTGGATCTTGACCAGGGCCCTTGCGCCATCAAACGGCTGCGCGGGTGCAGCTGCGGCAATGAATATGTTGCAGTCACGCCGGAGGGCGATATTTATCCCTGCCATCAGTTTGTTGGGATGGATGAGTGGAAAATGGGAAGCGTATTAGACGGCTCGCTAGATCAGAAAAAAAAGCTGCTTTTCTCCAAAACCAATGTGTATGAAAAATCGGAATGCCGCACTTGCTGGGCTAAATTTTATTGCAGCGGCGGCTGCAACGCCAATAATCTGCAATATGCTGGTGATATTCTGAAGCCGCACAAGCTTTCCTGCGCACTGGAGCAAAAGCGCTTAGAGTGCGCGATCATGATAAAAGCCGCGCTTGCACAGCCTGAAGAATAAATGGAATCAGAGAATACCGAAAAGATCCTTTGCTTCTTTCTTGCGAAGAGGCAAAGGATCTTTATATTTTTTATTTTGAGCAAGATCCATTAGAGTTCTATTTTCCTCCCCGGCGCCATACCTTATTAAGGATACGTGTAAAAAGGAGGAAACAAAATGAGGACAAGGCGGATCAGGCCGCATGAAAGAAGGCCCCTTCCAAACGGAATGCTGGTAGATCGCATTGCTTCCAGTTGGAAATTGATTCTTTTAACAGCGCTTTTTGCGGCCGGAATGGCGTTTGGAGCGGTATCCGTGAAATACAGCGCCAACCACGAATGGCTAGAGCAGCTCTTGCAGCTTTTGCAGGAATACAGCACAATTCGTAACTCGCAATCCCTGTTTTCAACCATGTGCAACTCACTGTTTTCAAATTTGATCTATCTCTCAGTTGCCTTTATTGCAGGGCTTTGTGCGATAGGCTTTCCGTTTCTTGCGCTTGCGCCCTTTCTTCGTGGGCTCGGTTTGGGAGCTGTATTCGGTTACTTATACAGCACCAAAGCGCTTGCAGGAGTTGGTTATTGCATGCTGATCCTGCTGCCGGGAGCAATTTTGTCTACCGCTACACTTTTGATTGGTTGCCGGGAGGGGATTACAATGTCGCTGGATGTTTTTGCAGTAATGAACGGCAATAAAACGCTGGATAGCTACCATAACTTTCGCCTTTATTGCGCACGTTTCGGAATTTTACTCATATTGCTGGCTTGTGCCGCTTTGGCAGATGCACTGTTTGCAAAAGCTTTCTCCGGCTTCTTTCATTTTTGAGCTTGCTTTTTCGCCTTTTGCCGATGCAAAGGATTCGCTTCGGCAGCTGATTTCATCTGGTCGTCCATAATATGCGTATAAATTTCTGTTGTTCCCAAATTTTCATGGCCTAAAATTTCTTTAAGCACCAAAACATCAACTTTCCCATGTTGATACATCAGCGTTGCGGCCGTATGGCGCAGCTTATGCACCGATAGGCCTTGGCCGGCAAGTCCCGCCTTTTCTAAAAATGTATAAACAACATGCTGAACCGTTTTAGGGCTGATCCGTTGCATCCGGTTACTGAGAAAGAGTGCATTTTTATCCTTAACGCCGTCTACAGGGCGCACCTTCAAATATTCTGCCAGAGCATCCCGGCAGGCCTGGTTGAGATAAAGAATGCGCTCTTTATCGCCCTTGCCGGTTACATGGATAATCTCATTATCATGAATATCGGAAAGATTCAGCCCCACCAGTTCAGAAAGACGCATCCCACAATTAAGAAAAAAGGTGACCATACAATAATCACGTTCTTTGTTTTTACCATCAATATGCTCCAAAAGACTGATGCTCTGGTCAAGTGTTAAATATTTTGGAAGCGCCTTTTTCTGCTTTGGCGTATCTAGCTCCTGCATGGGATTTTCATCCAATATTTTCCTTTGAACCGTTAAGTATTTAAAAAAGCCACGAATACTAGAAACTTTGCGCGAACGGGTGGTTGCATTGTTATGACGTTCATTTTTACAATAGGACAAAAACGCATAGGCATCGCTGAGAGAAACTGCGCGCAGAAATGCAATGTCAATATCTGAAATATTGATTTCATCAAAATCAGTAGCAGCAGATACAAGACCGCGCGATTGCTTAAGAAAACGCAGAAAAGTGCGAAGATCCGTCGCATACTCCTGCACGGTTAATGGAGATTTGTTTTTAATCACATCGAGATAGCGAAGAAAGTCCGTTAAAACGGATGGCAAGTCAGAATAGTCAATGAAAGGCATCGCAATTTTGATTTAAGCAGAATTCAAATTTTAGCTCCCCTATATTATACAAAATATTTATTTTGTATAATTGTTTCACTCTCTTTCAGGGCCTATCCCGCTCAAATCTTCCCCCTTTCCTAGGAAGGTTCTTTTTAGTTTATTGTATCACAACAGAACGACTGTTTCCACCGTTCATCTTCAAAGAAAACGCTATAAAAACCTCGGCTGATACTGCAAAAAGTATCAGCCGAGGTTTAGAAGGGATTTTTTATTTACTTTTATTCGTTGCGTTCATTTTTGCTGCATTCATAAGCCGGTTCACTTCTTCGGATGTCAGTTCGCGCCATTTACCCTGTGGTAACATGCCAAGCTTTACAGCTCCTACAGCTGTCCGCTTCAGCCTTGCGACCTCTAGACCGAGTTGTTCACACATTTTTCGAATCTGCCGGTTTCGCCCCTCGTAGAGGACAATTTCGAGCACCACGCGGCCCTCTTCCTTTGTAATAATATGCACATCAGCCGGCGCGGTCATGCGACCATCCAGCATGAGCCCCGTGGTCATCTGAGTGATCTGCTCCTCGGTAACGCCAGGCCGTATGGTTACACGATATGTTTTTGGAACATGGCGCTTAGGATGCATCATGGCGTTTGCGAAGGCGCCGTCATTCGTCATGAGCAGCAGGCCTTCCGATTCCCGATCCAACCTCCCTACAGGATACACTCGCATTCCGCAATCCTGTACAAGTTCCGCAACGCATTTACGATTCATCTCATCGCTCATGGTTGTGATAAAACCGCGCGGCTTGTGCAGCATGATATAACAGAGCGCCTGCTCTTTCGCAACCTTTCGCCCATTGACGGAAACCGTGTCTCGTTTAGGATCGATTTTATCCCCAATCTGAGCTCGGGCACCATTGACCTTTACACACCCTTGCGCAATCAGCACTTCGCTCTTACGACGTGAGGCTATCCCACATTCTGATAAATATTTTTGCAGCCTGATTTTCTCATCAGTCATCTTTTTTTTCTCTCCTTAAATGAGTCGAAAACCATTCCTTAATTTGGTTCCAAAATCCTTTTTTCTCTTTCTCCGGCTCCTCCGTTTGCTTGGGGGGATCAATATTTTTCACCGCCTGCGCCGTTTCCAGAGGGACACAAGCTAACAACTGATCGCCACGATAGTATCGTGCCTCCCCTACGATTCTCCCCCGTTCAACAGGCGCATAAACAAAGGGCTCTAGCCGAATTTCCCGATGAATATCGGAAGGCATATCGGAAGCGGCAACGCTGGGCGTAATCGCGCATTCAACCGGCACAGATTTGCTCACTCCACCAACAACCTTGAGTTGGATCCCAGAAAGGCTATCATCTAGTTTCAGATTTTCCACAACAGAAAATCCGTAGTCGAACAATTTTTTGTGGTCATCCCAATCATTTGGGGCATTGAGCGTAACGGCAACCAAAGTCACACCATCCCGTCGCGCTGCGGAAACCAGGCATCGGCCGCTCTTTTTTGTGAAGCCTGTTTTAACGCCAATGCACCCCGGATAGGCGGATAATAAGCGGTTATGGTTACGGAGCGTGCGCAGATATTCTGGATTGCCATATGCGACACGGATACTCTTGGTTGAGCAAACCGCGGCAAATTCCGGGTTTTGGATTGCTTCCGCGCCCAGAAGCGCCATATCATGCGCACAGGAATAATGCTCCTCGTGATCCAATCCAGACGGCGTCACAAAGTGTGTGTTGGTCATGCCAATCTCTTTTGCGCGCGCATTCATCCGCTCGGCAAATTGGTCCGCAGAGCCCGCCAGTGCAATTGCAGTTGCATTGGCGGCATCATTGCCGGATTCTAGAAGCATGCCATAAATCAGGTTGCGAAGCGTTATCTTATCCCCTGCCTGCAAACCAATGGACGTGCCCTCCACTCGAACCATGGCTTCCGTCGCCGTAATGACACGATTGGGATCGCTCTCCTCAACCGCCAATAAGGAGGTCATAATTTTGGTTGTGCTTGCCATTCCCCGCTGTTGTTGAGCGTTTTTTTCAAATAAAAATTCTCCTGTATCAGCGACGAGCAATGCCGCCGATTGCGCTGATATAGAAGGCAGTTCCTGCGCCTGCGCCCGAACCCCGCAGAAAAATAAAAAGACACCGCACAGCAAAAGCGGAATCAGGTATTTATGGAATCCACCAATTTCCTTCTTTCGTTTGTTCAACAAAGCCACCACCTGCCATTGTTTATACGTATGCAGGCGGTGGCAAAAAAATCAATTCAATTGCTAAAAAAGACGTTCATAGGGGGATTATTTTACCTCTTCTATGGTTACCTCTGCTGCGTTGGCGGCTTGCTCCGCCTCTGCCTGCTGTGTTTCCTTCTTTTTGATGGTCTTATTGACGACACTCGTAACCTTATCAAACATCTCAGGCACCAAATTGACTACACGTTCAGCCGCGTTGTCATAAGCCGTAATATGTTTCAGAGTCACTTCGCCATCACTGACGATCAGAAATGCGACCGGCGTGATCGTCACGCCAGCGCCGCCGCCGCCGCCAAAAAGCTGCGCGTTTGTTTTGGAGGGGAAATCGGAGCCGCCCGAAGCAAAACCATAGGTTACCTTTGATACTGGAATGATCGTCATCCCGCCCTCCAGATACATCGGATCGCCAATGATTGTGCTGACATCCACCAGGTCGCGGATTTTTTCAATTGTTGTGCCTAGGATCCCGGATGCAGACTGTTCTTTCATGAAGAAGCACCACCTTGTTTAGTTTCTTTAATTTTCATTCTATTTTCATTGCTTTTATCTGGTTTGGAAAAAAGCACTTTGAAAACGACCTTAAACAAAAGCCGAACAGCCATCACAACCGCCGCATTCGTAACGAAAATCGGGCGCAGGGTGATGATTGCATGCAGCTCTGTTTCATTTTGATTTGCTAAAAAATCAGGGGAAAGATCCACATCATATTTCCGCACCTTCATCACAGAGCAAATCGCTCCGAGCGCAGGAAACACCTCAGCGCAAACTTTTCCATAATCGTTTGCGGTTTGCGCTGCATCTCCGGAACCAATATACATTTGAAGAAACAGCTTGTCAATAATCACATGCTTAAAAATACTCCGAAACATGCCGGATACGATCCTGGCCGTCTCTTTGAGCAGCGCAATCACGCCGTCTACGCCTTCGTTTTGCCAAAAAGCTTTGAGTGGATTAGGCTTTGCGGGCTTATCATTCGGTTTCTTTTCTTCCGGTGGTTTCTGTTCCACCGGCTTCTCCTCCTTAGGCGCCTTCTCCTTCTTTTCCCACGGCAGGAGCTTAAATCGAAAGAATAAGTATCGAACTTCCAACTCGACCATCTCATGATAATCAAGCTGCAACGTCAACCGAAAACTGAAAGCCAACACGATCAGCGCAATGATTGCCAGCAATATGTAGAGAACAATCAAATGCTCATCTCCCCTCCCTGCGCCGGTAAAAGCGCATATTCCTCTGAATCCGCCGCATCGCTCTCCTCTATGGGGGTTTTTTCTGAAGATGGATCTCCAGGCAACGGCGGCAAATCCTCCAGTGAGGAAAAACTAAAGCAACGTAAAAACTCCGTCGTTGTGCCATAGAGAAGCGGCCTTCCCGGAAGCTCCAGCCGCCCTTTTTCTTCTAAAAGGCCCTTTTGGCATAGCGTATTGACTACGCCTGAGCAATCTACGCCACGCACCTGTTCCACAAAAGATTTGGTGACAGGCTGGTTATAGGCAACTACCGCCAACACTTCAAACGCGGCCTGGGATAAGGGAGCGTTGCGCTTGATTTCCAATGCCTGGCGGACACTCTGAGCGAATTCCGTGCGGGTGCAAAGCTGATACCGGTTGCCCAAACGGAGCAAACACAAGCCGCTCCCACGCTCATCCAGCTGAGCCTCCAGGTTTTTTAAAATCTGCTCCATCAGGCCCTCGTTGACCTCCAGCGCCTGTGCCAAACGGGATAATTCCAACGGTTCGCCCGCCGCAAAAAGAACGGCTTTCCCAGCAGCCTGAATTTGTTTGGCATTCAAAGATGATCCGCCTCCCCTTGGGTGAAAGAATGGGACGATTTGTCCGAACGGCGCAACAAGAGCACCTGCGCAGCTTCACCGTCTCCATCCACACGGATTCGCCTCGCTTTCATCAGCTCCAGTATGGCCAGAAAGGTAGCCACCATATCAGAACGGGAAGGCGCAATTTCAAAAAAAGACCCTAGCCGCTGTTTCTGCCCGCGGATTAACCGGCGCAGGATGAAGGCGACTTTGGAACCCACAGATACAATTTTATGGGAAACAATTCCGGTAAACGACTCCACCGGAGGAGGCAGCCTTCGCTTCCCCTTTCCGACAGCAGAAAGATAAGCGCACAACAGCTCATCCGGTTCATGTAGGCGCGTGTAGGTGGGATCCACTTCAAAAACCTGCGGTTCACGCGTATAGTGGTCAAATCCATCTGTATGCTCCGCCAGCTTCTGTGCCATGAGCTGGCAGTCCCGATACTCCAGCAACTCTCCTGTCAGCTCTTTTTTCAACTGATCCGCCTCTTCGTGAACCGGCAGCAAGGAGACCGTTTTCAGATAAACCAAGCGTGCCGCCATTTCCAAAAACTCACTGGTAACCTCTAAATTTTCATCCTCCTGCATCTGGCGAACGGCAGCCACATACTGCTCGACCAATTCCAAGATCGGAATATCGTAGATATTCAGCTTATGCTTGTTGATTAAATGGAGCAATAAATCCATTGGGCCTTCAAAAACGGGGAGTTTATATGATATTTTATCCATTCATCCGCTCCCCCTCAATGGAACGGTAAAAAGGGTAAACCGGCTACGAATGCAAGCCCCTTCATAACAAGATTGCTCAAAAAGCTCAGCGGCCAACTCAATACGCCGAAAAAGAGCAGCGCCAGCACGACAAGCATGATAATCCGCTCATACTGCATGACTTTATAATAGAGTTGATCCGGCAAAATAAGCCCTAAAATGCGGGAGCCATCCAGTGGCGGAATCGGCAGCAGATTAAACACGGCAAGGTTCACATTAATCATCGCAGCCATTTTGAAAAATAAAAGAGCAACAGAAATAATGGTGCTTCTCGTTGACAAAAAAAGGCCAAAAATATTATAGATAACCATGAAGAACAAAGCCATCAACAAATTAGAAACCGGGCCCGCCAAGGCTGTGAGGGCCATATCGCGCTTTGGATTTTTAAAATTCCGCATATTGACCGGCACCGGTTTTGCATATCCGAAGCCGATCAGTAGGATCATTACAGCGCCAATAGGGTCGATGTGCGCAAGTGGATTGAGCGTTAGCCTTCCGCTCAGCCGCGCCGTGTCATCTCCCAACCTGGTAGACATCCAAGCGTGCGCATATTCATGAATCGGAAGCGTGCAAAACACGACAAAAATGGAAACGCATACTCCGATCATCGCGCTCGTCCAGTCGCCGCTTCGGAAAAAATTCAATATCATGTATTCAAACTCCTCAGAATGAAATGATTCTTACTTAGAGTATCCTAAAACAGCATGCGCGTCAACAGATAAAATGTAAATTTTCATCCAATTGCACCGGTGGGCCTTCCTCCCGTTACAATTCGATCAATTTCTCCATAATCCAAATAGGAACAGGTGTGCAGACCCTCCTTTTGGAAAATGGCACTGATCTCATCCGCCTGCCCTTCGCCGCATTCCACGGCGATCATGCCGCCCTCGCTTAAGGAGGGAACCCAGCGTTCTGCCAGCACCCGGTAAAACAGCAAACCATCCTCTCCGCCATCAAGGGCCATACGCGGTTCGTGCCGCACTTCCCGCTGTAAGCCGCTTATTTCTGCGGATCGAATATAGGGCGGGTTTGAAACGATCACCTGCGGCGCAGGAAAGTCAAAACTCTGAAAGCCATCCATCAAATCGCCCAATTGCAGATGGGTGTTAGCTGGCGCAATACGATCTGCATTGCGCCGTAAATAGGCAAATGCGGCCTCTGATTTTTCCAGCAAAAACACCTCGGCGTCGGGCCGCCTCTTTGCAATACTCAACCCCAAGCAGCCGCTTCCGGCACAAAGGTCAAACACTACCGGATGCTCCCATGATTCTAGCCGCTGAAGGGTGGTTAGGGCAAGAAGTTCTGTTTCCGGCCTAGGAATCAATACGCCTGGGCCGATCTGAAACGATTCATCCAAAAAACCCCATATCCCAATGAGATATTGAAGCGGTTCCCCCTCTGCTCTTTGACGGAATAACCGCCTGAAATAGCGCTCTTTATTTTCCTCTGGCACATGATCCCGGTGTAGAGAGAGCGCTGTACGATCAAAACCAAAGGCTTTTTCCATCAAGCAGCGCGCGTCAAAGGCGGCGTCCGGATTGCCGGATTCCCGGAGGGTTTCAATTGCCTCTTGATAAAGCGACTGATAGGTTATCAAATTGCGTCATCCTCCGGGTTATCGGTAATCACAGCTTTAAAGGCGGCAATTCCAACCTCGATCATGCTGTCATCCGGTTCCTTCGTCGTCAAACGCTGCATCCATAAACCGGGCGCGGAAAGGGTTTTTGTCAGCCAATTTTCGTGCCTACCCGCATAGCGGATAAATTCATATCCAAATCCCATCGTTACGGGCAGCGTGAGAATTTTAATGCACATCCAGAGAATCCGGTTTTCCGGATTGCCAAGCTCAGGGAAAATCAAAATCAGCAGGGAGGCCACAAGGATACTGATAATTAAAATTACAAAAATGAAGCTTGTGCCACAGCGCGGATGAAAACGAATTTGTTTGCGCACATTTTCAACCGTTAATTCTTCCCCGTGCTCATAGCAAAAAATCGTTTTATGTTCTGCGCCATGGTAGCTGAAAACACGTTTAATATCTTTCATCTGCGAAACCAGCGCAATATAGGCGATGAAGATCAAAATACGCATGGTGCCCTCTATAAGGCCCTTAAAGGATAATAGCCCTCCTTTTGCAAGCGTATTAATTCCGTCAAAAATGAGAGAAGGAAGATAAAAAAACAATGCAAATGCCAATAAAAGCCCCAACACCATTGCCACTGCCGAAATAACAGCCATCATTTTCGGGCCAAAATGGTCAGAAATCCAGCGGTCTAGTTTGGACATTTCCTCTTCCTTGACATCCTCCGTATCCAATCCGGATTTTTCGGCCGACTCCATCAAGCATTTATAGCCAAAAACCATTGATTCAATAAAACTGACAACTCCGCGGATAATTGGCCATCCTAAAAATTTCACTTTATCCTTGATTTGTTTATAATCCTTATACTCTGTATCAATCGTACCGTCCGGCAGACGGACAGACATCGCCGCGCCCCGCGGCCCGCGCATCATAATACCCTCGATCAGAGCCTGTCCCCCAACAGAGGTTTTATGCTGCACTCCTTTGTTTTTACCATCACTCATTCTGTGAACTCCTTTCATCAGGGAGAACCACCGGATCTATCGTAAATAATACGGAGACCGTCGTTCCCTCTCCTACTACGCTGTTAATTTTTAAAGTGCCATGGTGCAGCTTCACAATTTCATCGACCACGGCAAGCCCGATCCCGGAGCCGCGGGCCGAAACGTTGGAGCGATAAAACTTTTCCGTTACGTGTGGCAAATCTCCTTCCGGAATACCACAGCCAGTGTCGCCTACCATGATTTCAAGCGTTGTGTTCGTAATATTAGCGACAACGATCACTTTGCCGCCCTGTTCTGTATATTTAAAAGCGTTGTCCAAGATATTGACAAACACTTGTTTGATCCGATTTGCATCCCCATTCATCGGAGCGGGCAGATGTGGCACATTGTAGATCAGCTCAATCCCTTCACGCAGTGCGCGCTCCCGAAACACAAAAACAGCGTCATCCAACTCCGCCAATACGTCGATTTTCTCCATACGCATGCTGAGCTTACCGTTTTGCATGCGGGAAAAATCAAGAAGCTCTTCTACAATCCCGGTCAGGCGGCCGGATTCATCAATAATCACCTGCATTCCTTTGGATAACAGCGTTGGATCGGTATCCCCCACTTGCAATAATGTTTCACCCCACCCTTTGATCGCTGTTAGCGGAGTGCGCAATTCATGAGAAATGGTTGATATAAAATCATTCTTCACCCGGTCGGCCTCGCTAAGCTCCGAAGCCATATAGTTGATAGTTTCTCCCAATTCACTGATTTCATCGTTATAATGATGGCTGTCAATCCGGCTGCTAAAGTCACCATGCGCAAATTTTTGCGCTGCCGCATTGATCTGCATGACCGGCTTGACAATGGATTGAATGAAGAAAGAACCAGACATTGCCACCAACGCAATCGCCAGAAGGCAAATAAAAAAAATAATCAAAATAAATGTGGAGACTTGATTATCAATTCCCTCCAGTGAGATCAGATAACGGACAGCTCCACCGTTTTCACCCAGCAGCTGTGTTAAGGTCATCACTTTTTCGCCGGATGGAAGACGACCTATCCACCGGGCCGTACCGCTGGCAGTTTTGGAAGCCAGCGCCTCCTGATAATCCGGCATTTCGGGTGAGCCGTCTATCGGGAATCCACTGGAGGAAATAATCACCTTTCCGTTTTTATCGATCACCCAGACCTCCATGCTATCCTTTGCCTTGAAATTTTCTACAAACTCACGCGCCCGATTTTCAAACTGCTCGTCTGTATTGTAATACAGGTTAAAAAAGGTGGAAACCGTGTCATTCACATGGGAGTTAAGCGCTATTTTGACATATTCATAATAATAAAAATGAATTGCAATCGAGGCAATAATCGAGACCAAAAGAAGCAGGGAAGAAATAACGCCTAGCGTATTGATTACCCAGCGCCTTGTGATGCCGCTGAAATGCATTCATCCCATCTCCTTTGTCCATGATATCAAATTTCAAATTTGACCGGCAATTAAACAACCCACTTATATCCAAGGCCCCAGATGGTTACCAAATGCTTGGGATTCGACGGCTCATCCTCAATCTTCATGCGCAGGCGGCGGATATTGACATCTACGATTTTTTCCTCTCCAAAATACGAGCTGCCCCAAACACGGTTCAGGATATCCGTCCGGTCCAGCGCTGCGCCTGGATTCTGAAAAAAGCATTCCATGATTTGAAATTCTACCTGTGTTAAATCGATAAAGCGGCCGCTTTTGGTCAGCGTTCGGTTGCGCGGATTGAGCACGAATTCCCCAAGAATCACTGTATCATCCTGTTCCTTAGCGCCGGATGACTCCTTGCTCATCTCAACGCGGCGATAAATCGCGTCAACTCGCGCCATTAGTTCAGATGGTGAAAAAGGCTTTGTTACATAATCGTCCGCCCCCACCAAGAGGCCGGTTACCTTATCCATTTCCTGCGTGCGCGCCGTCAGCATGATGATCCCCAAACGCGGACTGCGGGCACGCAGCTGTTTACAAAGCTCCAGCCCATCCATCTGCGGCATCATAATATCCAACAGTGCCACATCAACTTCGCCATTGCGTTCGTCATAGATATGCAAGGCCTCCAGCCCATCGCCTGCCTCCAACACTTCATATCCGCTACGCTGTAAATTGATGACGATAAAATCACGAATAGACGCTTCATCCTCCGCTACAAGAACTGTTTTCATCCTGCTTATGTCCATCCCTTTCTTGCGCCTCACCGCAAATTTGCGCGGTTTTGGCATAGCCAAAATTTCAATGTATAATCTTGTTCGCACACCGAGTTTCGTGCTGAAAAAGCACAAATCATGTTCTCTTGAAACACTTTACTCAATAATCGAAATGCTTGTTTTTAACTGATCAAAATCAATATCATATTGCGAGGCAGCACTCGACAAACGTGCCACATAAACAACGCTGCCATTTTCCTTTAACAGTGTGTAATCTGCGTTCGGGCTTTTTTCCCATTGTTCAGCTGGGAGCGTCCAAATATTGAAAAGTTCCTCCCCTATTTTACCATTTTCCCTCGCAAAAAAAGTCCAACGCCGCTCCTGCAAATTGCTGATAATTGTAATTTTAGGGTTTTCCTCATCTTTTACCCATTGATCGGGATAAAAGAACATATAGCCATCTGAATAATTAATGGAGCTATAAGCGACTACCTTGCCAGTCTGCGGCTCAAACTCTTGAAACTGCACCCATTTTGTCAGATAAAGCTTTTGTTCTGCCGCCAGATCTGTCTGCACAGTGCCCACCGCATCGCTAGCAAGAAGGTCTGAGCTTGCATATCCACTATCTGGCAATATAATCTGAACCGGCACTTCAAAGATCGCATCATTGTTAATGTCCCGCGAAGCGATGGGCTCATAACGCCGGGTAACCGGATTTATCCCTTTCTTTTCATTGTAAAGAGGAGCAACAAGCTTTTGGCTCTGACTATCCCAATAAACAATTTCGGTGATCATTCCAGAGGTACCCACATTCGCATCAATATAAATTTTAAGAGGAACTTGAATGCCCAAATCCTCTTGCTTAATGGACACATAATTCAATGTTTTAGGATCCAGCGTCACCTTACTCACCATAGCAAGAGTGCCATTCTCCATTTTTAACAATTTTCCCACAGCGACGTGAGCATTGCCATTTGTTTCCGGCGTCAACAAAAAAATCTCTACACTGCCGTCGTGGTCAATATCAACCGGCAGCATGGCGGAAAAGGCTTCCCGGGCCAACGTATTGATCACCGGCCCATGATCCGTGTTGCTATATTGATAAACAGAAAGCATTTTGCTTTCTTTGCTTTCAAACAAATTCCATCCTACAATCAGCTCAGATATTCCATCTTCATCTAAATCTGCAAATGATACAGAATATACATCGCTACCTATACCAGGGAAATCGTTATGGATGTTCCATTTTCCATTCTGGCTGTCCATAAAATGCACACGGACAGTAGACTGATCCTTATTGGGCGTATAAAACACAAACGCTTCTTCTTCCCCATCGTTATCCATATCATACATGATAAAGGAAGAACGATAATCTCCGGTAATTGGAGTTTTCAATAAAAAGTTTTTCCCCGTGGCTGTGGCAACATATGACTCAAAGGATTCCTGAAGGCCACTATATTCCCCTATGGGCTTCGGGGGACGCAGCAGGTTTGGCAGAGCAGTGAAACGAAGCGAGCAGCCGCTGAATAAAAACACTAAGCTAAGAGCCAAAGCAAGGCAGGCCAAGATATGCTTTTTCAAGATTGCTGCTCCACTCCTTTCAAAATGACGGATCGAGAAATCCATCACTCAGTTTTTGCTTTTATCTGAATCGGCACCTTATAAGTGCTGTATGCCCAGCAGTCATTAAAGCTTCTGACGTAGACTCTGGCAGTTACTTCCTGACGGCCCTCTGAGAGTTCAATCGTGCTCAAATCAACCTCTGCATAGATCCCATCTGCATTTAAAGCGTCAATGGATGATTTGGGGCCGACAATCGTAACATTTTTGATATCCTCCAGGGCGGTTACCTGAAATTCATCTGGCTCATTAAGCATGGTGATATTGTTTTTAGAAACCGTATAGGGCTTCGAAGTTTTATCCCGCGCATCGATTACCACAGAGAAATTTTTAATGCTTTTATCAACTATAGTTACTTCCTTGATCGCAGAAGCGGGGAAGGTAAAGGTATGGCGGATCATACCGAGCTCGCTAAAGTCGATCGTTCCAACAGAAAACGACTCCATTGCGTCAATATCAGCTTCCTCAGCCGCCACTGTAACGCGGGATGGGGTAATGGTCGTGGGCAAGGGGTTGGCAACATAGGCCAACGGTTCATTCGTGTAAGATACCGTCACCGGAAGCTCCTTTAGCTTTAATACCCGGATCGTCACAGTCACGTTTGATTGGCCGTGATTAATATCTAGATACTGCGGCACACCGCCATATTCACCAATCGGCGTGATCTTTGCCTCCAGCGTAGTCGTACTGGTAAGCGGCTTGGAAAGAGAAACGCGCGCCACCACCTTGCTAACCTTGTTCACCTCTGTTGTCGGGCCGGAAACCGTCACATTGCTAACAGAAGAATAGGTTGACTCCTGAATATATCCCTCATCTGGTATCACTTTGTCCGCAATGATATCCGGCTCTAGAGGATAAGAGACTTCCTTATATGTGTCAAAATAAACCTGCACCTTTGTTTGAGAAAGAGAGTTAATCGTAAACTCAGCGCTATTATCTGCGGGTTTAGCCACCAGCGACACATCATTTTTACCGGAAGAGCTGACATTGGACAAAACCGGCGTTACCTTAATGTCTTCTGGCCTCAGGTTGGAAACGATGTAGCGTTTTCCATATACCTCTACATCTACTTTAAAATCAGTGTTTCCAAACGCCTGCAGGCCCAGCTGCTCCGGCATACTCCCCTTGAGGCTGAAATCCACTGGCACATCCTTAATGAGGAAAGTTTCTTCTGGGCTCGCCGTCATGGAAATCGCAGTCCAGATGACAAAGGCAAGCACAATCGAAAAGAGCAGCACAAAACGGTTGTTGCTAAAAAGCTCTCTAAAATCCACTTTTTTTCTATTTTTCATCATTTTGTTTTTTTCCATGCTTGATCCTCCCAGCAATGCGCTTAAAGGTGCGGCTGATTTCGCCAGGCTGCTCCGGCTCCACAATCAAATATTTTTGCAGCTTTTCACGCAGGTCGCCATCGGAAATATCCTGCATCAGGATCCCATCGTGAGCAATGGAAATTGACCCTCGCTCCTCCGAAACAACAACAACAATCGCATCGCTCTGTTCACTCATACCAAGCGCTGCACGGTGGCGAGTGCCAAGCTCACTGCTTACTGCATTATTTTGCGTAAGCGGAAGGATGCAGCCCGCCGCGCAAACGCGCCCATCACGAATCAATGCCGCTCCGTCATGCAGCGGGGCCTTGGGGTAAAAAATATTGCCAATCAGCTCCGGTGAAACAAGCGCATCCACTGTTGTGCCTGTTTTAGCAATTTCGCCAAGCATGGTAACACGTTCGAAAATAATCAGCGCGCCTATTTTTTTATCGCTCATATCGGAGCAGGCACGGCAAACACCGTCAATCCCACTCTGGATTTGCTCACGGCGCCGAAGCTCTTGCCCGCCCTTGCCGGAAAACGGATTGAAAATGCTGAATTTACTGCGCCCCATACTTTCCAGCGCATGGCGCAATTCCGGCTGAAACAGCACCAAGAGGCCGATCACTGCAAATTCAAACACCTTGCGCAGGACAAACATCATCGCTTCCATTTTGAATAGATTGACAACAACATATAGCAACCCTAAAAGCAAAATTCCTTTGAGTAATTGGATGGCCCGTGTTTCACGAATCAGTTTAATAGCATGGTAGACAATGAATGCCACCAACACAATATCCAGCACATTGGAACACAGCTTTAAGAACCCAGAGTTCCAAAAGGTGGAGATAACGTTCCATAATTGTATAAAAAAGGTCTTAAGTTGTTCTAACTCCATGGCATAAACCGCGCCCTTCCCGTGCTTCATGCACCTAAATCAACGTCTGAAGCATCCGCTCCGATGATCGGAGCGCGCCTTTTGGCAGAAATAAAATACAGCGGCGGCATGGAACCCCCCGCCGCTGCCGATTCATCCTAGCCACATGAATCTATTCTTTTTTATCATATCACGTTTTCTGGCCTTTTGCAATTTTTCGGACAGATTTTATCAGCTCATATGCCTCTTTTTTGTTGGTAAAATAAGACGGGGCAAGACGAACCACTCCGGTTTCCGAGGTTCCGTAGGCATTGTGGGCGCAAGGGGCGCAATGCAGCCCCGAGCGCACGGCGATTCCGGCCTCATTCAGTAAGGCTGCCGTCTCTTCACTATGCAGCCCTGCGATATTGAAGGGGAGCAGCGGAACATGAGTGCCCGCTGCCGGACGTTTTGTATAAAGGCGCACATTTGCCGTCATCGCCAACGCATCGTACAACTCTCGAATCAGAGAAAGCTCATGCTGTGCAATTTCGTCAATACCAATCGTTTGAACAAAACCAATGCCGGCGGAAAGAGCGAAAATCCCTGGCGTATTGCCCGTGCCGCTTTCTAATTTATCCGGTAGGATGGGCGGCTGATACAGATGAGCAGAAAGGCTGCCCGTGCCGCCTTCTAATAGGGGGCGGATTTTTTCGCCATCTGCACAGAGCAAAAGTCCAGTTCCCATTGGGCCATACAGGCCCTTGTGGCCGGGCATGCAGAGATAATCGATCCCCGTTTTCGCCATATCAAGCGGCAAAACGCCGGCGCTCTGCGCTGCATCTACCACAAACAGCAATCCACGTTCATGGCACAGCCCGGCAATCTCCGCAATTGGCAAAACGGTGCCAAACACATTGGAAGCATGCATACAAACGATCATACGGGTGTTGGGTTTGATCACTTTTTTAAAATTTTCTACCGTTGTTTCAACATTGCCTTCACAAACATGCGCAGTGGTATAAGAGATCACACCATCCGCTGCGAGCTTGAATAAAGGGCGCATGACCGCGTTGTGCTCCAAATCGGAGGTCACCACATGATCGCCCCGGTTGAGCACGCCGTGCAGCACCATATTGATTGCATGTGTGCAGTTGAGCGTGAATACGACATTTTCCGGCTCCCGCAGGCCAAACATCGCCGCGGCCCGCTCCCGACATCGGTAAATCCGATCGGCAGTGCGCATAGACATGGCATGCCCGGATCGGCCGGGATTGGCTCCAAATTCCACAAGCGCTCTCGCCATAGCCTCCCTTACCACCCGGGGCTTCGGATAGGTGGTTGCGGCATTGTCAAAATAAATCATGATTGCGAGCCGCCTCCCAGCTCTCCAGTCAGCCGGACGTGGCCCTTCTGGAGGATTGAAAGGGCCTCGGAAGCATCCCCATTGGCCAAATAGATTGTATAGCAGCACCCATCCTCAGCGTTTGGATCAGGTGATCTTTTATAATGAGCACGGAACCCATTTTCATTTAATAAGCGGATTCCCTTTTCCGCGTGTGTGATTGAACAGACCTGAAAATTTGGCTGTCCCATAAAGCGTCACCTCGTTTCGTATCATTCTATGCGAAACGAGAGGTTCGTGTCCTTTGAAAATCCAGATGCGCAGTCTGTTCAGCGCGCTTCGATCAGGCAAACAGCATGTGCTGCTATGCCTTCCCGGCTGCCTGTAAAACCAAGCCCCTCTTCCGTTGTGGCCTTAACGCTCACATCATCGGGCGTGACGCCGCATGCCTTGGCAATATTTTGCCGCATATCCGGGATATAGGGCTTTAGTTTCGGCGCCTGGGCAAGCACCGTAGCGTCTATATTCATAATTCTGTAGCCCGCATCTTGAAGCTCCTGTGCGACAAGCGACAAAAGCTGTAAACTGTCGGCCCCTGCATATTGCGGATCCGTATCGGGAAAAAGCGCCCCGATATCACCTAAGGCGGCTGCCCCCAGCAATGCATCTGAAACGGCATGCAGCAGCACATCCGCATCCGAATGCCCTAAAAGCCCAGTTTCATACGGAATATGAACTCCGCCGAGGAGAAGCGCTCGGCCTGTTACCAAACGGTGCACATCATATCCATGTCCAATTCTCATTGCTCTAAAACTCCTTTTCAAGATATCTTAGGGAGCGCTTACCCATAAAAATCCTCTGTAGCTCTTAAGATGCCCTCTGCCGCAAACACATCCTCCGGTGTTGTGATTTTCAGGTTGGCATAAGCTCCGCGTACCAGGTAGACGGGGGCTCCCGTTCGTTCGATCAGCTGGCAGTCGTCCGTCAACTGCGCCGCAGCCTCCCCCGCCTGCTCCGCCGCCCGCAGATAAAGCGCACGAGAAAAAACCTGAGGCGTCTGCACGGCCCATAGCGTGCTGCGCTCCGGGGTATCTACGATTTTTCCATCCGCATCAACCTGCTTGACCGTATCCTTCACCGGGACACCCAGTGCGGCCGCCCCGTGCTCCACCGCGGCAGAAACCGCAAGATCGATCTCCTGCGGGCGGATTAGCGGCCTTGCCCCATCGTGGATGGCAAGGAAATCCGCATTTTCATCCACCTGCGCGATCGCGCGGAAAACGCTCTCCTGGCGCGTTTCTCCGCCGGTGATGATCTGTTTCACCTTTGTAATCTCATAATCCTGAATGAGTGCATACATTTGCGGGATATCCTCCTGCCGCGCGGCTATCACCACTTCGCGGATGCGCTCCGCTATTTCAAACGCTTTTAAGGTGCGCACAATGACGGGCACGCCATCGATCAGAATAAACTGCTTGCTCGTGTCTCCGCCCATACGCCTCGATTGCCCGGCAGCCACAATAATCGCACTAACGAAAGCTTCCGGGCGTTCTTCCTGCTCCTTTGCTCTTCTGCGTGAAAAAAAACGCAACCTTTTTGCCTCCCCTCAAATTTAATTGGGTTTATCTCAATATACCATGTTTCAAAGACTGCTTCAAGCATCCCCAAGCTGTACACATACTGTTTCCTTTTACAAGAGAGAGGTTTTTGTTGTGAAATTCAACAGAATAAAATGTGAACCAATTTTTTTATTGACTTATTCTAAAAAATGTTGTATCTTTAATTTCCACATTTCACCGCCTTTCCGTTTCTCAACCCGGATTCCGGAAAGCTACGCAACGTGTATCCCAAGCGGATACGCGCTTTTTGTGTTGCATTTTAAAATGGAAGGGAGTATTCGGCCAAGATGATTGAACTAACAAATATCTGCAAAACCTTTCGCGTTGCCCGGCGGGGCAGCGGCATGAAATCGGCCTCCAAAGCACTATTTCATCGAGAATATGAAAAAATCGAAGCGCTGCGCAACGTAAGCTTCACGATTCAAGATGGGGAGATGGTCGGATACATTGGGCCCAACGGGGCGGGGAAAAGCAGCAGCATTAAAATCATGAGCGGCATTCTGACGCCAGACAGCGGCACCTGCCGCATCAATGGGAAAACGCCCTGGAAGCAGCGAAAGGAGCATGTGCGCAACATCGGTGTGGTGTTCGGGCAGCGCTCTCAGCTCTGGTGGGACGTACCTGTGATCGATTCCTTTGAGCTGATCCGGGATATCTATTCCGTAGAGCCGACGCGCTACCGTAAAAATCTCGATATGCTGACCACCATGCTCTCGCTCGAAACGATCCTGAAAACGCCAACACGCCAGCTCTCTTTGGGCCAGCGGATGCGCTGCGAGATTGCCGCGTCGCTTCTGCACGATCCGCAGGTTCTATTTTTGGATGAGCCGACCATTGGGCTCGATGCTGTCTCCAAAATTGCAGTGCGGGAGTTTATTAAAACGCTCAACCAGGAAAAAGGCACCACGGTCATCCTCACGACGCACGATATGCAGGATATTGAGGCGCTCACCGAGCGGATTCTGCTCATTGGAAAAGGAGAAATTTTGATGGACGGCTCCCTCAGCGAGCTGCGAAGCAGGCATTGCGGGGCCCGCGCCATCACCGTCAGCTTCGGCGGAGATCAATCTATCACGGATTCGGAATCTCGCCTGCCCCAGGGGCTCACGCTTCGAGAATCGCTCAACGGGCGGGCTGTCTTAGAGGCGGATATCAAACTCTGCCCTGTTTCAAATGCGATTGCATGGCTCTCCTCCCATTTGGACGTTACCGATTTTTCTGTTTCCCAACCGAGCGCGGAAGAATTGGTGGTCGGCCTTTATCGGGAATTCGGCGTTTAAGGAGGTGCCTTTCTTGCAGACGATTCGAAAATACCGCTCTATTCTTCGCATCCGCTTTGCAAACGGGATGCAATACCGCGCCGCGGCACTGGCGGGCATTGTCACGCAGTTTGCCTGGGGTGGGATGTATCTCATCCTCTACCACACGTTCTATCAATCGGGAACCGGCGCATTCCCCATGGATATGCAGGCGCTCTCTGCTTATATCTGGCTGCAACAGGCTTTTTTGGCCCTTTTTATGATCTGGGGTATGGATAACGATATTTTTGAACTGATATCCTCCGGCAATATCGCCTATGAGCTCTGCCGACCCTGTGATTTATACAGCATGATCTTTTTTCGAACGCTGGGAAGCCGGCTCGCCAGGGCGGTACTGCGCTGTTTTCCAATCCTGCTCGTTGCGGCGCTTTTACCCAGCCCTTATGGAATACGATTGCCACCCTCTTGGGAGGCGGCGGGATTATTCCTTGTATCTTTTCTGTTAGGCGCGCTTGTTGTTGGGGCCTTTTGCATGCTGATTTATATCTCCGCCTTTTTTACCATTTCGCCAATGGGCGTCCGTGTGGTTGCCGTTGCTGTTGTCGATTTCTTTTCCGGAGCCATTATTCCCCTGCCCTTTTTCCCGGAAAAATTGCAGGTCATTTTTTCGCTGCTCCCATTCGGTTCCATGCAAAACGTGCCCTATCGAATCTATGGCGGCGACTTGGCAGGATTGCCTGCGCTCGTCAGCATCCTGATCCAGGCTTTTTGGCTTCTGGCGCTGCTGTTGTTGGGGCGGCTGATGATGAGAAAGGCGCTTCAGCGCGTTGTCATCCAGGGCGGTTAACGTTTCAAAAAGCAATTTTGTAAATACGTCGGGTAAGAGAGGAGAATTCATTTGAATCTTTATGGGAAATATCTCTCCATCCATCTCAAAAGCTTAATGCAATATAAAGTATCCTTCTTTTTGACCGCATTGGGGCAATTTCTGATTTCCTTCTCCGCAATTTTAGGCGTTTATTTTTTGCTTGACCGCTTTCATGCGATCAAGGGATATACCTTTACAGACATCCTGCTATGCTCCTCTGTGATAATCATGGCCTTTTCGCTGGCAGAATGCTTCGCGCGTGGTTTTGACCAGTTCCCCAAAGCGATCTCCAATGGTGAATTCGATCGTATGCTCGTGCGCCCGCGAAGCGCCATCTTTCAAATTCTTGCCTCAAAGCTGGAGCTATCGCGCATTGGCCGCATGCTGCAAGCCATTTTAATGATGCTTGTTGCCTTTGCAAAAAGCGATATTCATTGGAGCCCTTCCAAGGTGCTGACGATATTGCTCATGATTGTAGGAGGCACGGTTGTTTTTTCCTGCCTGTTTCTTTTATATGCCGCCTTCAGCTTTTTTACGCTGGAGGGGCTGGAATTTATGAACGTCCTGACGGATGGCGGCAAGGAATTCGGGCAGTATCCGCTGGCTGTCTATGGGAAAGCCGTTTTAACCTTTTGCACCGTCGCTGTCCCCTACGCTTGGTTTCAGCAGATTCCGCTGGATTATCTGACCGGGAATTCGGAGAATATCCTGCGGATGTTTGCGCCTCTGGTGTGCTTTGTCTTCCTCCTCCCCTGTTATGCAATCTGGAGATTTGGTCTGCGGCACTACCGGTCAACCGGCTCCTAAAAGGCCTATACAAACATAAAAGCAAAATGCCGAGCGAGAATCTCGCCCGGCATTTTGCTTTAGTGTTGACAGATTTTATCGGATAAAGTATTATAAGTTATATAAGTTATACTTTTATTACTAAGGAGATGTCATGATGGGAAGCAAACTCAAAGGAAACGATAAATTCATGAGCTCTGTCAAGGTCGGCCCCAAGGGGCAAATCGTGATCCCGAAGGAAGTGCGGGATATGTTCCAGATTAACCCCGGCGATACCCTTCTCCTGCTGGCGGACGCCCAAAAAGGCATCGCAATTGAACGCTATGGCGTGTTTGCAAAAATCGCGGACGCTATTTTTGCCGGCAAAGCAAAAGAAATTTATCCGGAGCATACGGAAGAGGATTCTATCACCTTTGCCCGTGCAATCCGAGAAACTCAAGAGGGCGGTGAGGACGATGAAAGCGATTGAAACAACAGCGCTTACGAAACGCTACAAGGATAAAATAGCTGTTGACGCGCTGAATCTGACGATTGATCAAGGGGAACTGTTTGCCCTCCTCGGCGTGAACGGCGCGGGTAAGACAACCACGATTAAAATGCTTTCGTGCTTGCTGCGCCCAACTAGCGGGGACGCGCTCCTGATGGGAAAAAGTATTGTTTCACAACCCTATGAGGTCAAAAAAAACATCAATGTTTCTCCACAAGAAACAGCAATTGCGCCAAATCTGAGCGTGCGTGAAAATCTGGAGCTGATCTGCGGCGTTTATGGGGAATCAAGAAGCCAAAGCAAGCAAAAAGCGCAGGAAACCATTACGGCCTTCGGCATGGAGGAAATCGCAAAAAGCAGGGCCAAAACCCTCTCCGGCGGCTGGCAGAGGCGGCTTTCTATCGCAATGGCTCTGATTTCCGAGCCGCAGATTTTATTCCTTGATGAGCCGACACTAGGGCTCGATGTGTTGGCGCGGAGAGAGCTGTGGAAGCTCATAGAGGGGCTGAAAGGCAACATAACCATTTTATTGACAACACATTATCTGGAGGAAGCACAAGCGCTGTCAGACCGCGTTGGCATCATGGCCCATGGCAAGCTAAAAGCGCTTGGAACCGCGCAAGAACTGACGGCCCAGGCAAATGCAGCTTCTTTTGAGGATGCATTTGTCACGCTGTGCGGCGAGGGAGGTGGAATGGCATGAAAACGCTGGCTTTTGCCATACGAAACGCCAAGGAAATGCTGCGGGATAAATTGAACTTGGTGTTCGGGATTGGGTTTCCAGTTATCGTTCTTTTGCTTTTGTCGCTGATTCAATCGAATATTCCGGTGGATTTATTTGAAATCGAGCAGTTGGCGCCTGGAATCGCGGTATTTGGTTTATCTTTTATTTCCCTCTTTTCTGGAATGTTGATTGCAAAGGATCGCACCGGCGCCTTCATGCTACGATTGTTTACCTCACCGATGACCGCTCCCCATTTTATTCTTGGCTATACGGCTCCGCTTGTGCCACTGGCCGCTGCACAGATGGCGGTATGCTACGCAGTGGCCCTCTTACTGGGGTTAACATGCAATGTGCGGATTTTGCTTGCAATGGCTGTATCGATTCCTGCCGTGCTGCTTTTTATTGGGATTGGTCTGCTTTGTGGGAGCGTATTCAATGATAAGCAGGTTGGCGGCGTGTGCGGTGCGCTTCTGACCAATTTGAGCGCGTGGCTATCTGGAACATGGTTCGATTTGAAATTGGTTGGCGGAGCATTTGAAACCATTGCAAACCTTCTCCCCTTCGCCCATGCCGTTAATGCTGGGCGGTACGCTCTCACGGGCAACTACAGCAGTATCCTACCAGAGCTCGTATGGGTAGCGGGCTATGCCATGCTCGTCTTTACCGCGGCGGTCCTCGTTTTTATGCGAAAAATGCACAGCGATCAAATGTAAAGGGTTCATCAACAGGCGGCGGGAATCATAGTGATTCCCGCCGCCCGCTTGCCTGTTTTCATTTAACTGTTCTGCCCGTTGATAACCCGATATGCCATGCCCGGATCGTCGGACATAATGCAGTCTGCGCCAATAGAATTTAAATATTTCACATCCTCAGGGTCGTTGATCGTCCAATACTGAACCGCCAGATCCATTGAGTGCGCATAATTGATAATGCGAGCTGTGCCCAGATTAAAACCTGCAAGCCTATAGGGAATCTGGAGCGCCACATAGTTCACATCCAGTTTGATACCGAGGAAGCTTGCAAAATAAAATTGAAGCACCTCTGCAATTCCGGCGGACCGCATCAGATCCGGATACTTTTCATCCACATATTTGCTGACTTCCCCATGAAACGTGCCGAAGATTACATCGTCGAGCAAATCCCGTTCCTTCAGGATGTTATAGAGGATATCAACCCCCTGCTTGCCAAGATCGCCGCCGTTTTTGATCTCAATGATGTACTGAAAATCCCCATGCGCCTGTAAATAATCCAGCACCTCCTCTACCCGCTGGATGCGCACGTCATCTGGCACATCGTCCCCTTTGAGCCCTTTGTAAGGTGTGCTGCCATCCTGCGCGGTAAATTTTGCGCCCATATTGAGCGTTCGCAGCTCTTCATAGGTCTTGTCCTCCGGGCGGACATCTTCCTCACCGAATACCTCCGCGGAATCGCTGGTTCGATCCAGCGTATCGTCGTGAAGGAGAATTAAAACGCCATCCTTTGTGATGTGGAGATCAAACTCAAAAATATCCGTCTGAAAATCCTTGCTCTCCACACAGTTTTTGAAAGCGGCCATAGACTCTTCCGGATTCAAATCTCCCCCGCTGCGGTGCGCGGAAACCATTGCCTTGCCGTCGGTCGTGATATATCGGAACGACCCGGTATACAGCTTGACGGAAGCGGGCTCTGAGCGGTGGAAATAGATCGCCGTTTGCGTGCCTGCGATGCAGACGACCAGCGCCAAAACCACGCACAGAGCGATCTTCCACCCCCTATGCTTGCGTTTCATTTGATAAACCTTCTTTCCAAATAAAATTTCATAAAAACGAAGAGCAGTCCGCCCCATCTGCGGACTGCTTTTCGCTTATTCTAGCACAATCTTATGAAATACCTTTTTCCCTTTTTTAACAAGCACATGGCCCTTTGCAAAATCAGCCTTGGAGACAGCCGCGCCAAGATTCGTTACACGCCCATCATCCACCGTAATACCGCCCTGCTCGATGAGCCGGCGTGCTTCCCCTTTTGATTTGGCAAGAGATGCGGCCACCAGGATATCAATTACCGTAATAGCGTCATCCGTGAACTGCTCCGGCTTCAGCACAGTAGTCGGCATATGCTCTGCATCCGCGCTGCTGCTGAAAAGGGCCTTCGCGGCAGACTGTGCCTTCTGGGCCTCTTCTGCGCCGTGGATAAGCTTTGTCACCTCAAAGGCCAGCTTCTCCTTGGCCTGATTAAGCGCGCTGCCCTCCAGCTTCTCATATTCTGCAATTTCATCAAGCGGGATAAAGGTTAACATCTTCATGCAGTTAATGACATCTGCATCGTCAACATTGCGCCAGTATTGATAAAACTCATAGGGGCTGGTCTTTTCCGAATCAAGCCACACGGCGCCTTTTTCCGTCTTGCCCATTTTGCGGCCGTCGCTCGTTTGCAAAAGATTGAAGGTCATGCCGCAAACCTCGCGGCCATCCATGCGGCGGTTTAATTCCACACCGCCGATGATATTGCTCCACTGATCGTCCCCGCCAAATTCGAGCTGGCAGTCATATTCCCGGCTGAGCACAAGAAAATCATAGCTCTGCATAATCATATAATTCAGCTCAAAGAAGGAGAGCCCGCGCTCCAGCCGCTGTTTATAGCACTCCGCCGCCAGCATACGGTTGACGGAAAAATGAACGCCAACCTCGCGCAGAAATTCAATATAATTCAGATTTAGCAGCCAATCGGCATTGTTGACCATTAAAGCCTTGCCATCCGAAAAATCCACCAGCTTTGACATCTGCTTTTGGAAGCAGTCGATATTGTGCTGAATGGTCTCCTTTGTCAGCATTTTGCGCATATCGGTTTTGCCGGACGGGTCACCAATCATGCCGGTACCGCCGCCGAACAGCGCAATCGGCACATGCCCTGCGCGCTGCATATGCGCCATCACCATAATCTGCACGAAATGGCCCACATGCAGGCTATCTGCCGTGGGATCGAAGCCGATATAGAACTTGATTTTTTGATTCTCCATCAAATCCCGGATCTTTTCCTCATTGGTCATCTGCGCGATCATGCCGCGCGCCTTGAGTTCGTCAAATACGCTCATTCCAAATACCTCCCAAAAATTTTCCGTGCAGAAGGTTATAAAAAACGCCCTCTGCAATCCAAAATTACAGAGGGCGGAAAATCCGCGGTACCACCTCTATTTACCGCTTTCTCACAAAAGCGGCCTCACCGGGTACACTCGCCTTAAACGATTCATACCCTCACGCTGTAACGGGCGCTGCCGGCGCGGCCTACTGAGATTCCTGTTCAGCCTTGCAGCTCAAAGATGTATTTCATGGAATGCCCGCATTCCCTTTCACCAACCGGGAACTCTCTGCGCCGAACATGGGCCACTACTTCTTCTTTTCATTGCCATTGAGGGGATTATAACCAATGTGATCTAAAAAGTCAAGTGCTTCGCTCAGTCTCTACACAGGCCCCCTTTTTTACGAGCTACACAGGATGATATATCTCCAAGTTCGCATAAAACAAAAGGACAGAACAAATTCCTGCTCTATACAGAGGGAAAACCGATTGATACAAAGAAAAATCGAGTGCCCATAACTTAAATCCATTATAGGTAGTAAAAAGTATTATTTTCTTTTATTGAAGTAATCATTACTAAAATTTATGTTTAATTTTGTAATAATTATGGAAACAAATGTTTTTATATCCCAAATATTTACTTTTAAAAACATTTATGATACATTTAAATCAACATAAGATTATTATGTATTTGAAAGCGGTGATTCCAATGTTTTTATTAGGATAAATAAAGCATGAAAGAAAGGATAAATAATTATGAAAAAGAATATAGAAAAATTTATTTCGATCTGTTTACTATTATCTTTTTGGGTAAGCGCAAGTTGTTTAACAGCATTAGCTAAAGAGACAACTAGCATTTATTGGCACCCTAATGGATATTATGCAAAAGAATGTTTTGAAGACGCGAATCGTAGCGATTTTGTAGGTAGCGCGTTAGCAGCCAGAAACAGTCAAAACAGAGACTCGGCTACAAAAAGAGCGGCAGGTGCTTTTATTTACACGTCATATGAACGTGCTCGTGTTACGCTTTCGGTCAAAGACTGGGTAAGCGGCGCTTCTATTCTAGAAGTAAGTGACAGTGCGGGGTTTGATCGGTTTTTTAATTATTCATCTCCCATCTCAGTCTTTGCCTGTATAGAAACATGGCTCACCAACGGCGATTATGTGTGTGTATATCCGACCTCAATTGGATGGTAGTTTATAAAAGAAACAGGAGGCAAATATCTTGAATAAAAAGATAAAGACGCTAATTTCAATTGGCTTGTCGATATGCTTTTTGCTGAGTGCAACGTACCTGACAGCATTTGCGAAGGAAACATGTTGGATCGGATGGGACGTAGATGATTCTTCGTTCTATGAAAAGGCTTGCACCGAAGATGCTAATAGGAGCGACTTTTGGGGTACAGCTATGGCTGGAAGGAATACAGAAGATCTGGCGAGTGCTACTAAACGACTCGCTGGCGCAGTTATGGATATGGCAAATATGAGAACCGCAAAGGTAACGATATCTGTACAAGATTGGGCTACAGGCCAATCTTTGTTAGAAGCAAGCGTAAATGATCGTATTGTCATGCGGACAATAGATTATTCATCCCCTATTTCCGTATTTGCTTGCACGGAAGCCACCAATATATACGGGGAATATGTCTGTGTGTATCCGACTTCCATTGGTTGGTAAAAATTTTTACTCTCAAATCAGGGAATTCCTGGCCCGGTATCAGGCACGCCTGGTGCCGGGTCACTTCGGTTGGGAAGGTGTTTTCATTGAAACGGATTTTTTCCATTTTAGCCGCACTTATGTTGATTATAATCACAATGACTGGCTGTTCAACAGGAAAGGAAACAGATTCTCCCTCGGATTCAGAATCCGTCTCACAAATACCGCAGTTTGCAATCGCAACAAAAATTCAGTCGGATAATCCTCAAAGCCTAATCTACACTGGGAACGAACTACGGATCCCCTACATGCTCCGTGACCAGTCCGAGGCGGATGCACAATGGGGCCTGGAAATTATGTTGGATGGTGTTCTTCAGGATTTTACAATCGACGATGGTACCGATCATTTTGCAGAGGAAAAGAAGTTACACATCATCTCTATGCGGCAGGGCGAGAGTAAAAAGGTGACGCTTATTTTTACACCAAATATCGGGCAGAAGGGTCAAAAGCTAAATTTGAACATCTGCACTTTACTTAATCCTGAATATATGCCGGCAGATCCTTCCCAGTACGAGTTCCGGCCAAACCATAACCTGAACGGTGGGTTGGGTGCAAGCCTTACAATGCAGAAAGCTGCACCCCAGCAAATAAAATCTAGTACAGGGGGAATACGGGTATCCGCTTTAACCAAAGAACAGAAAAAGCCCTATATCAATGAAAATGTGCAAGAGGCCAACGGCAATCCCATTATCAGCAATGAGTTGGAGCAACGGTTGATCCTACAATTATATCAGAACACCCCAGACGAAAAAAGCACAACCGCTCCGATCGACGGGCAAGTCAACTTGACAGTTTGTTGTTTCGGAAAGCCGGGAACATACAGAATTTCTCTCTATGTGAATCATAAACTATTGCCCGTTTTCAACGGTGAAAGCTATTTAGATGTAACGGTAAAAAAAGACCAGGCCTACCAGCAGACAGTCTCTATTGAAACGAACGGGCTCCCGGACAAAAATCATATTTATGCAGTTGCAGTCCCGATCCGAGAGAGCGATTCTTCAGGCATGTGGTATCTGGAAAAGACGCCAACAAAACTCTTGATTAAATAAAGATCGCCCCCTATGAAAGGCAGCGCAAAGCCGCCGATCATAGGGGGATATATCATTTTCTCTGCTTATTCCGTTTGATCAGATTTAGGCGCGTCATAGGATATCGCCAATTTGCTATCCTGCACGCCCTTAGTGGTGGGGTCGGAGATGATTCCAATCGATGCCAACAAGAGCCGCTTGAAATCCGATATCTTTATAATAGGCATTAAAAATGCCTATCTTAAATCACAAGCGATCAACGGGACTGCTAAAATAAGGACGGATACATATAAATATTGAAATATAAAAGTATGGCGGGTTCTGTTCTTAGATCCGCAATGACACGGGGATGACAATCCCGCTAGAATGATAATGATGCCTCACGGCCGGCGGGAGCCGCCGAAAGAGAGCCAGGTGCAAATCGTTAAAAATTCGATTGATGATCCAGATGTGCTGCCGGCCGTTGTGTATCTCTGTACCGGCGAGCGACGGGGTGAGAGCTGCGGGATCCAACTGCAAGACATCGATTTCGATCATAATATCATTCACATCACAAAGGCCGTGGAATTGGTCTACAATCAGCCGCAAATTACCGTGACCAAGACATCATCCGGCAGGTTCCCCTGCTGCAGCTGCTCAAAGATGCGCTGGAGCCATACCGGGGATTACCGCCGGAAACGTACATCATCGGCTTAGGGACGCAACCGGTGACCGCCCCTTGGTATCATCGCCATTGGGCGGAATTTTGGCGCAAACATGAGCAGGCGCATCCAATCACGCGCACCTACACCCGCGTGCGAAATGGTAAGCAGTACACCTACCATCAAACCGACTGGGTAGCCGACGTATGCGCCCATCAGTTCCACCACGAATATGAGCGGGCGCGCCTGATGAGATTGCCATGCAGGCTGGTGGGCCATGCAAATCAAAAAATGATCCACGAAGTGTACCTGCGCTTGAAAGCAAGTGACAATGCCGCAAAGCTGATCAATGAGCATTTAAAACTATAAATATAAAAAAACAGGGGGGTAAACTTGAAACGTTCAGCCCCCTATTTTAGTCCGTAATTAGTCCGTAATTTTGTGTCTATTTTCATCCCTTTTTCGGCACAACCGGCGCAATGCGGAAAAGCAAAAAGCCCTGAAACAACGTATCTACGTCATTTCAGGGCTTTTTGCTGGTCCGAGTGGCGAGACTTGAACTCACGGCCTCTTGACCCCCAGTCAAGCGC
>OGOI01000264.1_pt1 | contig 50406 bp, 48 predicted proteins | sample 1552631 | NCBI WGS metagenome assembly OGOI01 (sample SAMEA2580204, study PRJEB22360) | human gut metagenome | biome: human gut; feature: human-associated habitat; material: faeces | place: Denmark | collected 2008/2010 | reverse complement strand
TCAATACGAAAACGGAGGTATTTTTTATGCGAGAACTCAGAAACACAAAAATCATTGCTGTAGATCATGGTTACGGCAACATGAAAACAGCCAACACAGTTATCCAAACCGGAATCAAAGCCTATGAAACAGAACCTATCTTTAGTGGAAATATTCTGGAATATAATGGCATCTATTACCGGATTGGCGAAGGCCACAAGGAATTTATCCCGGATAAAGCCCTGGATGAAGAATATTATCTTCTGACGCTGATGGCTGTCGCAAGAGAACTGAATGTCTTTTCTATCCATGAAGCAGACATTCATCTGGCTGCCGGACTTCCCCTGACATGGATCAGAAACCAGCGGGAAGCATTCCGTTCTTATCTGCTTCAGAATCCGGAAGTCCATTACCGCTTCAATGGCAAAGATTATCACATTCATTTTGTTGGATGCAGCCTTTATCCTCAAGGATATCCTGCCATTGTAAATCAGCTTGAAAATTTCAAGGGAACTAATCTCCTTGCAGATATCGGTAATGGAACCATGAACATTCTGTATATCAACAATAAGAAAGCACAGGAAAATCGGTGCTGGACAGAAAAACTCGGTGTAAACCAGTGCATGATTGCCGCTAAGAACGCTGTTCTGGATAAATTCGGAGTGAAAATCGAGGAATCTACTGTAGAGCAGGTTCTTCGATTTGGAACTGCCGATATTTCCACTCCCTATCTGGATTGTATTACTTCCATTGCCAGACAGTATGTTGCAGATATTTTTGCCACACTTCGCAAGTATGAATACAATCCAGATCTGATGCGTCTGTATGTAGTCGGCGGCGGTGGATGTCTGCTCCGTAACTTTGGATCATATGACAAATCACGAGTCACCATCATTGATGATATCTGTGCCACTGCCAAAGGTTATGAATCTCTGGCTTATATGAGCCTGAAAAGGAGGAGATAAGCCATGCAGAACAATATCCGCAACACGAATCTGCGATTCAATCTGAACAAAGACCAGCAACGGAAAGCCTGGGAATATTTACAGACCATGGACCGACAGGAATTTAAGTCTTACAGTCAGGCAATATCCGTTGCATTAGTAGATTATTTTGATCGTCACTATCGTACACATTCTGATCCATACCTGGAGACAAGAGAACGAGAAGAACTTTTTGTAAAACAGATTGTAACCGCAGTAGAAAGCAGCCTGAAACAGTCATTACCACTTTTTCTTTCCGGATTGACTGCAGGTATTGCACAAAGGGAGCCCCGAATCAGTTCCTTTTCAGAAGCTGAGAATACTCAGGCAGATACCGATATAGACTGGGATTTTCTCGGAGAATAAAACAAAGTGAATGGAGGTGAACACATGACAGAATTTCTAACATCCCATACAAGTTTTTCATCTTATATGGTGTTTCCCCGTTTTCTTCTGGACATGGAAATAAACGAAACTGCCAAAATGCTTTATATTATCCTGCTCGACCGGGCAAGGCTTTCCCAGAAAAATGATGGCTGGTCAGATACAGATGGTCATGTGTTCATTTACTTTACGATTGAAGCACTGGCAGAAGTTCTCCACAAAAGCCAGATGACGGTTAAAACTGCTCTGGCAGTACTGGAAAAACAAGAGCTTATCTTCCGAAAACGGCAGGGACCCGGACACCCTAATCGGATCTATGTAAAAATCCCGAAAGAAACCCTCAGCAATACAGACAGAATTCTTTCCTCAAGACAGACAGAAAACTGTCCTATTGACAGACAGGATTCTTTCCCTGATACAGACAGAAAACTGTCTGGTAATAAGAAAGAGATAAAAAAGAACAATTTAGCAATAAGAGGGAGTAAGGATCCACTCTCACCCTATGGAAAATTTCAAAATGTTTTTCTGTCAGAGAAAGAGCTGGAAGATATCCGGCAGACAATCCCTGACTGGAAGGATTATATTGAACGCTTATCCGGTTATATGGCTTCTACCGGAAAGCGATATCAGAACCACGCAGCTACCATCATCAGTTGGGCAAGACAGGATCATCCTACTTCCCGGCAACGAAATTACGAAAGTGAGGAATACGAAACATTATGACAAAATTTATAGAAAAACCAACAGCTATAACCCCAAACAGAGAGCTTCAGTCTGATGAATATTTTAACGAAACAGACCACTTGATCTACTGTTCCAAATGCAATACGCCAAGACAATGCCGGCATGAATTACAGGGAAAGGTTCTTATTCCTTCTATCCGCTGTAAATGCCAGCAGGAAATCTTTGAGCAGGAAGAAGCCCAGAGAAAACTTCATGAAAAACAAATGGAAATAGAGCATCTTAAAACCAGCGGCTTACAGGACAAAGCACTCTATGACTACACTTTTGCCAGGGATAACGGCATCAATCCGGAAATAAAACTGGCACACAATTATGTAAGCAACTGGGAAGAGATAAAAGCAAACGCTTCCGGACTTCTCATCTGGGGTGATGTCGGTACTGGAAAATCTTTTTTTGCAGGTTGCATTGCCAATGCCCTTCTGGAAAAAGGCGTTCCTGTACTGATGACCAACTTTTCCCGGATTCTGAATACCCTTACCGGAATGCATTTTGAAGACAGAAACCAGTTCATCAACAGCTTAAACCGCTACAGTCTTCTGATTATTGATGATCTCGGAATTGAGCGGAACTCTGACTTTGCACTGGAACAGGTATTCAATGTGATCGACAGTCGTTACCGCAGTAAAAAGCCTCTGATCATAACGACCAATCTCACTTTATCAGAGCTGAATAACGCCGCTGATATCGCACACAAACGAATTTATGACCGTATTCTGGAGAGATGTATTCCTGTCCGTATCAATAACCGGAATATTCGTCAGGACAATGCAACAGCTAATTTAAAACAGGCAAAAAGAATTCTGTTGAACAATCATGCTCCGAACCAGAACTGAAGCAAAGAAGCATAACACGATAATTATTCTTCACTGACAGTGGTACTACTTTCTTTCCTTATTTATCACCAGAAACATGCCACTGTCAGTTATCCGAAACTATAGTACCAAACCATAAGATTTTAAAACCAATACTGCCCGGATACGGGCATAAAAAGGAGGTGCCAGATATGGCAGATAAAAGAATCATGACACCAGAAAAAAAAGCACTGTTACAGGCAAAACACCGTCAAGAAGAAGCCGAAGCAAGAAACCGAAAAAAAGAACGTGATGCCAGAACACACCGATTAGTCCAGGAAGGAGCAATTCTGGAAAGTATTGTTCCCCATATTAAAGAAATGGATTTAGATTCCCTAAAACGGGAGCTGATAATCCGCTTACGGGGAATGTAAGCACACAAATTCTACTCCCGAAGGGCGCACTTACTCACCACCCGATAAATCGGGCGGTGGTATCCCCTACGGGGCTCGTGCGCTCTGCCGAGGGCTTTGTCCGCTGTTGCAAGCAACATCGAAAGGAGGTGCCAGATATGGCAATTTATCATATGCAAGCCAAAGTTGTCAGCCGTGGTTCCGGGCGTTCCGCTGTCGCAGCTTCTGCTTATATGAGCTGCAGCCGGATGTACAATGATTACGATGGCATCCAGCATGATTACACCAGAAAGCATGGACTCATTTATCAGGAAGTAATGCTCCCACCGATGGCTCCACAAGAATGGAAAGACCGTGAGCAACTCTGGAACGCTGTCGAAGCTGCCGAAAAAACAAAGGACAGCCGACTGGCAAGGGAATTTGTTGTCGCACTTCCCGTTGAATTAGATAAGGACAGTAATATTTCTCTTCTTCAAAATTTTATTCAAAAGAACTTTGTAGATATGGGCATGTGCGCTGACTTTGCTATTCACGATACAGATGGACACAATCCTCATGCACACATTCTGCTTACCGTCCGTCCACTGAATGAAAACGGAACATGGCAGTATAAAACAGAAAAAGAATATCTCTGCATAAAAAATGGAGAAGAAAAAGGATTTACATCTACTGAATACAAAGCTGTTCAAAAAGATGGCTGGGAAAAGCAATACAAATATAAAGTTGGGAAAAAGAAAGTTTATATGACCGCATCTGTCGCACAGGAAAAAGGCTATGACCGCATTGACAAGCATCCAAAAAGCAGCCGCTATGGTAGGCAGAATCCCATTTCTGAACAATGGAACAGTGATGAACAGCTTCACATCTGGAGGGCAAATTGGGCAAATTCAGTAAATGAAATGCTTGCCCGTAATCGGATAAATGCATCCATTGATCACCGCAGTTTTGCAGACCAGGGGATCACTGAACAACCGACCATCCATGAAGGCTATATTGCTCAAAGTATGGAAAAGAAAGGAATAATCGCTGACCGTTGTGAAATCAACCGTCAGATTCGTGCAGATAACAAAATGCTCAGGGAATTAAAAGCTCAGGTAGAGAAACTGGCTCAGGCTGTCAAAAATTCTATTCCTGTAATTGCAGAAACAATGGAAACTATCCGAAATCATATGATTTTTACACAATATCATTTGTTTCATAATGAAATGCAAAAAGAAGTCATTCATGACTGGATGCAATACTTTAAACCTATTTTGAATAAATATGATGTCACCAAGAAAAACTTAAAAGATAAAATTGCTAAAAGAAAAGATCTGAAAACGCAAAAAGATAAAACCAGTTTTCTGAATCCCATCCAGCATATAAAACTGAATCAGCAGCTTACAACCGTAACAGAAGAAATCGAAGAATTGAAGTCACGGAAAGAGCAGCTAATTTCTCAGGCTCAATGCTCCACGGATAAAGACATGACGAACCTCTCCAAGAAATATGACCAGATGGATAAAAATCTGGATATCCTAGATTCGCAGGATGTCATTCTTAAGGAGCAGCTTGAAAAAGACGCCACAGCTTTCCGGGAAGAAAAATTCCGACCAGAACCAGAGCAGTATACCGAATTACTGGACACCAGAATCCAGCTTCGACCGGATTTTCGTGATAAGCTGATTGAACAGTTAAAAAAGACTTTCGGCAAGCATTATGATTATCACCGTCGTGATATTGCCGCAGATGAAGTGGATTATCTTAATGTGGAAGATCCTGATGTCTTCTCCCATCGTGCATGGGAACTGGAATATCAGAGGAAACAGGAAATGCGACGAAATCAGCCCGTCAAATCTAAGAAAAAATCACATGATATGGAATTGTAGTTACCCTCTGACAGATATAAGTGCTACTGAACTTTTGTTCAAATCAAAATTGATCCACCGAACCAATTATTGATATGCAGTGCAACAAAATAGGCAGCTAGTTCTTCTTAGCTGCCTACCCGCCAATGGAATATTTGGATTCAGGCATTACCCACGCCTTCCTACGGTCATTTTTATTATATTCTCAAATCAGTTTATTATTCCCTACAAATACAACGTCCTATCATATAAATCTTTCCAATCTGCTGGTAATATATTCATCTTATATATATCAATTTTTGTTTTTGAAATAAGTTTTTCTAATTCCTTCGCCAACATATCAGCATCTTTTTGTGGTAATATTTTCTTCAATGCATATAATCGTGAATAAAGATTTGTATTATCCGGAAGTACATCTGCACTATCCCTATTATCTGGAATTACCACAGAGGAAGTCATACCAACCACCATAGAATGATGGGCACAATAATTTCTTAAATTTCTAACGGCATCTAACCATGTGTCCATCTGCTTTGTTACTTCTTTTTTATAGTTATTTTGTGAATACGTGTAATCTAATACCTCTTTTCTTAGATCACCTCGCAGGTATGAATAAATCATCACCATTGTTCCCATTTCAAAATAAGAAAATGCTGCCCATACAGGTAATATATTATTTTGACGAGCTCCCCCTTTACGGTACTCTCTCAGTTCCGGATGTTTTACAACATCTCGTCTGAGTTTTTCCTCATCATTTGTTAAATTGACAAAAAATTTCGTATCAAAAAAAGATTTATTTCTATTTCTTGTCTTTTTATCTTTCTCACTCTTAGTAGGTGTGTAATATTGCCTATCCAAATAGAATCCCGCATCTCCAGTCTTTAACGAAACAGCATTGGCAATCGCACTTTTAAAACGGACCTCAGCTTTTTTACAATACTTAAATAATAATAGTCTTAATTGCACATCAAAATCATATAGTTCAAAGAAAACTTTTGAATCCGCTTTACTCCCAAACGCATTAACTTGTGTTAGGAGAAATTTTCCATAACGGCTTGCTCTGAAATATCCTGCATAACCAAGAAATTCTCTCATCTTTTTTCTCTGGCGAAAAGTAATATATTTTTTCATTAATATAACCTGGGATTCCAAATCTATTGGTAACTCAGTATTCGGCATTTATAGCACCCTCTTTCATAGTAAAAAAAAAGAATGGATATACCATTCTTAATCCCGCCAATGGAATATTTGGATTCGGGCATTACCCATGCCTTCCTACGGTCTACGATTATATTAACACATACCATCTAAAATATCAATAATTTATTCCAAAAAACTATCTTTTTCATTAGCATAAGAAAGCCGAACAAGACTTTTTATCCTGTTCAGCTTTTCCTATTGTTATGCCTATATTTGTTACGCAAAAATTATTTCATTACACACAATCTCTTCTGCAGCATTCCGAATATTATTGACTGCACCAACCCATGCCATCTGATCCTGTGCTTTCAGTTCTTCGGTAATTTCCTGTTTCTCCATCATCTGCCGTACCAGCACTTCCATCCTTTTTCTTGCCTGCTGATCCACTTCATTCAAATGTTCTGTTAATTTACCAGTCAGCAGATAAGAAGAATACAGCCCGGAACGATGTTCCTTCAAAAAGTTCTTTCTAAGTATCCCATATTTGCCATAATTGGCTTCTTCCTGCTCTTTCAATTCCAGATCCGGCAAATAATAATCTCCGTATAAAGTATAGCTGATTCCTGTTTTCTCATCCATAATGTGTTTTTTCATTTTGCATTCCTTTCCTGCAATTCTTTCTTGCAATAAATCCTTTTCTGTTTTTCCGTTTACATTGCCCCTCCTACCGAAATATGGTAGAATGAAGCTATTAAAAATGAAACCGGAGGTGCCATATGGCTATCAGTTCCAATAATGTTCAGGTCTATACTACTCTGTCCAAAGAACTGGTCGCTGAGATTGATAAGGATGCGAAAGAAAACTTTCGTACACGTTCCCAGCAGATCAATATGATTCTGACCGAGTATTATAAGACCAGAATGACAACCGAGCATGAGTCTGAGTAAAACACTGAATCTCCTGAAAACACAGGAAATATCAGTGTTTTCTTATGTTTACCCTTAATTATAAGGTTCATGTGAGCCATAATTATTTCCAAAGCTTAAATTGATCGCAATTGATCTTCCAAGCCGTATGGCCTGCCGAACCAGATAATCCACGCCTTGCATCAGCTCTGTAATTCTTGGAAAAGAATCCTGTCTTGGAATTCCCATTTTTACAACCAGAAGGTCACTTTCATATGCCACACCCCGGTTCACTGCCCCACGGGAAAAATCGCTGCCAGCTGCCACTCCAAGCACAGCGGTTCCATGACCGCTTACATCTTCAGACGGAACAAGGCGCCGCCCCTCCTGCACAGAGAGGGACAACGCCTCATTAATTTCCTCATTGGTATATTCAGTTCCTGTTGCATAGCCCTCCGGGGGATTACCGGGAATGCTCTGATCCCACAAACGCAGAATCCTGGACTTTCCATCTGCTGTAAGAAATGCGGGATGCCTGTAATCCACCCCGGAATCCACAATTCCGATCAACACGCCGCGCCCTGTCAGCCGTAGATTTCCCGGCTCATTGCGCTGTACCTGGGTAATACAGCTTGCCTCTTTCGAAAAAAGATCTTCGAAATACAAACGAGTGGGCTTTTCTATAAATTCTATCTGGGGACGCCGAGAATATTCATCCAGCATACTTTCAGGAAGCGTCACAATGGCATACCTGCCAAGGAGAGGGACCACGGAGATTTCGGGTCCCCCAAGCAACGCCTCAACAGAATCACCCATTTCACTATACTTCACAATAATTTCCCACTTTCGTGTCTGCTTCTCATACCCCACATTCAGATTTCGGGATTTCTCTCTTTCCTCTTCTGTGGCATCCAGCGCAAGGTTCAAAAGATTATCCAGCTTCTGATCTGGCATATTTCCTCCATTTTGCAGCGTATGCATACTCAAAATATACTTATCTTTAATTTACGCCAACCCGTTTTAAATAATACCTCAGCCTTCCTATTATATTTCAGAGCGTGTTTGAAAATCATTCCCACCATCTGTACTCCCTGCTTTATGGAAATTTTTTGCAGAAAGCCTTTTTCAAACACGTTCTAAACCCTCTGTAGATTTTCAAATATCAGTTATTTTTCCTCTACTTTCACCTTTTTCAGCAGAAAAACCATCACCAGCAGCACCACTGGGAAAATCAAGCCTACGCCCATACCCACGCGGATATTATCTCCGGCATTCTGGGTGACACGGCCGACAATTCCAGGGCCTATGCTGCCCCCAAGGTCTCCTGCCATAGCAAGAAGGGCGAACATGGCAGTTCCGCCTGCTGGAAATTTCTGAGAGGAAATACTAATAGTGCCAGGCCACATAATTCCAACGGAAAATCCGCATACAATACAGCCAATCAGTCCTGCTGCCGGATTAGAAGACAGGGATGCAAGAAGATAGCAGAATACGCATAAAATTCCGGATCCTGCCATAAATTTCATCAAGTCCATTTTATCTCCGTATTTTCCAAAGATCATACGGCTGATTCCCATCGTAATGGCAAACATGCAGGGACCGGCCAGGTCTCCAATGGTCTTGGACAGTCCAAGTGCCGCCTCTGCATAGGCAGATGCCCACTGGGACATGGACAGCTCTGATGCCCCTGAACACACCATCAGACACACGGCAATCCAGAACACAGGCTTACGAAACAGTTCCCTGATTTTCATGCCTTCCCCTTCATCCACCAGATGTTCGATGGGACAGGTGGCAAAGTTGTAAACATTAACGGCCGGAACGATTGCCCACAAAACTGCCAGCCACTTCCAGCTGTCCATTCCAAAAACTGCGAAAAACAGGGTGGAAACTGCAATGGTTCCCACAGAGCCCCAGCAGTAGAAGGAATGAAGAAGACTCATGGTCGCTTCTTTATTTTTGAAAGGACATGCTTCCATAATAGGACTGCACAGCACTTCAATCAGTCCGCTTCCAACAGCATAAACAATAACACTGATGATAATTCCCATAAAAGGATCTGGCAAAAGCTCCGGAAGAAATGCCAGCCCCACCAGTCCTAAAGCGGAACTGATCTCAGAGGTTACAATGCACACGCGATATCCGATTTTGTCCACAAATCGGGCACAAAACAAGTCAACCAGCAGCTGGGTAAAGAAAAAGCAGGTGGAGATCAGTGCAATATTTCCAAGGGAAATATGATAATCTGTGTGAAATTTCAGAAACAGCAAAGGTGCAAAATTTGCTGCTATAGCCTGGGTGATAAAGCCCATATAACAGGCTCGTTTGGTTTTCTGGTAATTTGGCATGATTGGTTCTCCTTTTTTTCTTCTTTAAAGAAGATTTTTGTCTTATTGGATTATATTATATTTAAATGTGTTTTTCATTGGATTATTTCTGATTTTTATTGTATAATATCGTAAAAACATTAATTTTCTATTTTTTCGGGGCACTTCCCAGAGCGGTTCGAAAAAGGTTTTCTGCAAAATATACCGCAAAGTGGGACGAGCAGATTGCGGGAATGATTTTCAAACAGGCTCCAGGTCTCGATTTGAGGATAAACAAGATATGAAAGAAACCAACGTATATACCAAAATTATTACCGACGAAAATTTAATGGAGACCATTCCCCACGGAAGCCAGGACTATCCCTTTCGCTACTATTATGAGCATTTAGCCCAGTTTGATTTTCACTGCATAGACTGGCACTGGCATACGGAGCTGGAATTTGTGTATGTTCAATCAGGAACCGTAACTGTCTGGATTGGGGAAAAACAGCTGAAGCTGCCAGCTGACAGCGGCATTTTTATTAATTCCAAATTCCTTCACCGTTTTTCCTCTCCTGTGGATGCTGTCATCCCAAACTTTCTCTGCATGCCCTCTTTCCTTGCAGCTACAGACAGCTATATTTACCAGAATTATGTGAAGCCTATCATTTCATCGAATATTCCTTTTTGGATTTTTCGCAGGGAGATTTCATGGCAGGCCAAAGTTCTTGATCTTATGAAGCGGATTATTTCTGCGCAGACTTCCGGTTCTTCCTGCCATCTTCTGACCTCTGCCCTTATGCAGCAGCTTTGGCTGGAAATATACAAGCATACAGACCTTTCCACTATACCGGAAATCACTGGACAATTCTCTGTAAACCGCGCAAGACTCCAGCTGATGATGCAGTTTATTCACGAAAATTACAGAAGAAATCTTTCCCTGGATGAGATTGCTGCACAGTCTATGATCAGCAAAAGCTCTGCCTTAAATCTTTTTCGGAGCTATCTTCACATCACGCCGGTTAACTATCTAATAAACTATCGGCTGAAACAGGCTGCCCTCCTACTCTCCCATACAGAGAAAAAAGTCAGCACCATTTCAGCCGAAACCGGTTTTCACAATGTAGATTATTTTTGCAGAGCCTTCAAAAAACACTACCAGGTGACACCTGGAGAATATCGGAAAGAAAAGTGGGATAAATAGCTGTTATTTGTTAATTTTACATTCCGCATTCAATGCATTTACAACAGCTTCATACATCGGTTTCGCCTGCGGTGCAGCTCCAATCAGCTCTGCCAGTGTCATTCCATACGCAAACTGGATCATCGGACCATCCAGCATTCCCGGTTCCATTTGATTGAACATTTCTACTGCAAGGGGTTCTGCCACAGTCTCACCAAGGGTGCTGTCCATACTGAAGCGCTCTGGCCTGTCTGCCTTTGCATTTAAAGTACTTTTGGAACTGCCTACGTTGAAAAAGCTGAAGGTTGCCATAGAAATATCATTCCTATAATGATTCATTTCTTTCACATCACCACGTAGCAATGCGCGTACAAATTCATTATATGGTACATTTTCGTCTGAAAACCAGTCTCTTATCATATTTTCAAGCATCATTCGTACTTCCCGATTTGTAACACTTAAATATTTCCCTTTTGGATCAGGGAAATTATATCGTCACATAAAGATAATTGAACACCAGCTTTCTCTGATACTCATAATACTTCGCCTTTTTCTTGATCATCTCCATTACCGCACGGTCAACCTCATCTCCGCGGAGGTCGAAGGGATTGTAAGAATTGACATTATCCCGAATCCGAAGTATACATTCGCCATTGTTGTCCATTACTTTTACAGATACATAATATTTCTTATCTGTTTCGCCGATGCCAAATTTCATAATGTTCAGAAGCAGTTCTTCCACGATCAGATGAATAAAAAACGACTGCTTAAAATCCAAGTTCCATTCATCGCACAACCCTTCCAGATTCTGGGACATTTTTTCCATACTGCCTTCCTCGATGGGATAATATTCCTCAAAAACCCGGTTGGTAAAACTGTATTTTTCTTTTATGTAATCTTTTATTTTTCCAAATATCTGTATTGCAAAAACCAGCAGCAGGCAAACTCCCTCACTTATCACATACACAAGCGCAAGCCCTACAATACCCTTTTTCTCAATCAGCAAAAATCCGGCCACCAGCATGAGAATGAAGTTGCGTAAAACAGATAACCCGGAAGCATACCTTGTCTTTCCTATTGTTTGCCAGAAAGATGTAGTTACCACATTCACTCCTGCCAGAGCAACACTTAATGCGTAAATACGAAACGCCACTGTTGCTGTTTCCAATGCCTGGCCATCATTCAGACCAAAGAAAACCAGAATATTCTTTGCGCCGGCAGCAAAAAACAATGCCATAATCATTCCTGCAGCTGCAACGATCCGCAGTCCATCGTGGTACACTGCCAGCATTCCTTTCCAGTCCTTCTCACCGCCTAAAATAGAGATAACCGTAGATGCCGCGGCTCCGGCACCGTCAAACATGGCCCCCGGAATGGTACTCATGGTATAAATAACACCAAATACAGCCACAGAAAAAGTGCCATTTTCAGAATTTTCCTTTAACAGCATGGTATTAAACACCAGCATAACCACTGCCTGGAAAATAAATGCAGAGCCTACGCCAAATCCATTTTCCACATATTCTTTGATCTGATTCCAGGTGGGAATGTGAAAATGAAAGCTTAAAAGCGCCTGCTTGTTCCAAAAATGAGTAAGCAGAATCAGAGTTCCTACTGTTTCCGCAATACATAAAGACGCCGAAGCCCCAACAAGTCCCCAGTTTAGCACTTTCATAAACAGCAGATCCAGGCTTAAATTTGTGACAATAACGCCAGCTGAAGAAATGGCAGCCAGCTTTGGTGCGCCGTCTGTACGCACTGCTATGGAAAGAATATTATACACTACATAAATCGGGGCAAAAGCAAATACCACAGTCAGATACTGCAGGGCCTGTGGCAAAAGCTCCGGTGTGGCACCAAGCAGACTGCATAATGCGCTGCGAAATACGAGAGATACTGCTGCGAAAAGCACACCTGTTATCAGGCCTGCACTTAATACGGAGCCGAAAACCCGATTTGCACCTTTCAGATCTGCTTCACCAAGTTTTTTCCCAATTAAGACGCCTGCACCGCCGCCTAGGGTGATTCCCATAAGTAAATAAAGCAGAAATACCGGTGTAGCAATGTTAGCCACAGCCAGTCCGGTACTGCCTATAAAATTTCCTACCAGGGTTGCATCCACAAGGGTGGATACGGTAACCCCAAGAGAAGAACATACTCCCCAGAATAAAAAGGTTCTGTATGCACTTTTGGCATAGTTTGTTTCCATATAATTTTCCTCCTGCCCCATCATTTTCCAATAATAAAATTATATCGTTTCTTTCCCCTTAAAACAATTCTATTTTTATTTCTATTGCGTCATAATTTCCAATTACGAAACAAAACGGGCAAGTTCTCTTCAAATTACAAAAAAAACGAGCCATCCTCCACAAACGCAGATTCCTGCGTTCATGTTTCAGACGGCCCGTGTAATTTTAATTTTCAGATTTCAGCTGCTTTTCGCAGATCCGAATTTCAGATTTCAGCTATTTCCAGCAAATTCGAAATTCAGATTTCAGCTAATTCCAACAGTTCCGAAATTTAGATTTCGGCTAATTTCAGCAGATCCGGAATCTTGGACTCCCAGCCAAGTGCCATGATATGAACACCCTGGCAGTATGGCTTACACTCTTTGATAATACGTGCAGCGATCTCAACACCGGTAATTCCAGCTTTTGTCTTTTCTTTGTCAGCCTTCAGCTCCTCGATCATCTCATCCGGAACATGAATGCCGGCAACGTTATTATTCATGAATTTCGCCATTCCAGCGGATTTCGGAATAATAATTCCAACCTGTACAGGTTTTCCGAACTGTTTTGCTTTTTCCATAAATTTGATAAATTTCTCCGGCTCAAATACAGCCTGTGTCTGGAAATAGTCAGCGCCTGCTGCAACCTTTCTCTCCATCTTCGCAAGCTGTGCATCAACAGAATCACTGCATGGAGACACGACAGCACCCTTGGAGAATTTCGGAGGCTCTCCAACAAGCTGGTTTCCGCCAAGATCCACACCGGACTCCAGAAGCTTCACTGTGTGAAGAAGGGATACGGAATCAAGGTCGAAGACCGGTTTTGCCTGTGGATGATCACCCATCTTGGTATGGTCACCAGTAAGGCAGAGAATATTGTCAATACCGAACATAGCTGCGCTGAGAAGATCAGACTCCAGAGCGATACGGTTTCTGTCACGGCATGCAAGCTGGAAAATGGGATTCATGCCTGCATCTTTAAGAACCTTACACATTGCAAGAGATCCAAGACGCATAACAGAAGACTGGTTATCTGTTACGTTAACTGCATGAACACCTGTAAGGTATGTTTTTGCTTCTTCTACCAGCTCATCTACATGGATTCCTTTCGGCGGTCCTACTTCTGCTGAAACTGCAAATTCACCACGATCGAATAATTCTTTCATTTTCATATTATATTTGCTCCAATCATTAAAAATTTAGGATTAACCTTTTATTTCACTTCATCATCTGTAGCAAAATTGTGGATCTGTGTCGGGCATTTCAGCACATCAAGGCGTCCAATCTCTTTCAGGCGTCTGTAAATACGCTCCCATCCACACTCCATTTCGCTGTCCACTTCGCATTTTCCATTCTTGGAACCGCCGCACTGACCATTCACAAGGCTCTTGGAACATGCTGTGATCGGGCAGATTCCACCTGTCAGATTCAGATAACACTCACCGCACTGATCGCATTTATATTCTAATGGTGTCACTCCCTGGAAACCAGGTACCGGATATGTATCACAGGCAGCACAGACCATCTTATCTTCCAGATATTCAGAAATTGTCTGCACACCAACACCACAGGAAAATACAAGAACCAGATCTGCTTCCTGAATTTTGATCATATGTTTCTGAAGACGCAGCTCCATGTTCTCCGGATTACAAATATAATCAGTAGTCATAATTCCTGTCACATTTCCCTCAGCGGAAAGCTCCTTCTGAAGTTCAACAGCTTCTTTTTCCGGAAAATGAACCTCTTTACATCCATGACAGTTAATAATGAAAACTTTTTTTCCGGCTGTCAGTGATGTGATTGCTTCTTTTGCTTTTAACTGGGTAATCAACATATCACTTCATCCCCCTTACTGCATTTTTTCCGGCTTTAATACTGTCGATGATCGGAATCTTGGAAGAACAGATATACTGACAGCATCTGCACTCAACACAATCCATAACGTTCATGTCTTTCATGCCCTGCCAGTTCTCATCTTTGGCATATTTTACAAAGTACAGCGGAGACAGTTCCATCGGACAGACATCTACACAGCGTCCGCATTTGATACATGGCTGCTCTTTTGTCTCATCTGTATCAATGGCAATAATTCCGTTGGATCCCTTCATCATAGGAACATCCAGTGTATTCAGTGGGAATCCCATCATTGGTCCGCCCATCTTAACCAGAACATCCTCATCTGTAAATCCACCGCAGTAGTCGATCAACTCTCTTACACTTGTACCAATTTTGATGATAAAGTTTCCAGGATTCTTGATCTTCTCACCTGTAACAGTTGCAACACGCTCAATCAGAGGCATTCCTGTCTGGATCGCATCTGAAATTGCCTTTACTGTACTGATATTATCTACTACAACACCAACATCTGCCGGAAGACCGCCGCTTGGAACAATTCTGCCCATAACACGCTTGATCAGAGTTTTCTCAGCGCCCTGTGGGTATTTGGTTCTGGCAACAAATACTTCCATATCTCCGATATTGGCAACTTTTTCCTGCATTAATTCAATGGCATCCTGCTTGTTATCCTCAATAACAATGATACCCTTCTGGGCACCGGTTGTCTTAAGAACTGCTCGCAGACCAAAAATAATATCATCTGCATACTCAAGAAGTACTCTGTGATCTGCTGTCAAAAGCGGTTCACATTCGCATCCATTGAGAAGGATGGTATCAACTGGTTTCGCCGGTTTCAGCTTGACACAGGTCGGGAAACCTGCACCACCCATACCAACGATTCCTGCTTCACGAATGATATCAATGATTTCATCCTGAGTAAGCTTGTCAAGGTCTCCATGTGGCTGTACGGATTCGTGCAGAGTATTTTTTCCATCCGATTCAATAACAACAGCCATCACTTCACTGCCTCTTGTGCCGTGCATACGAGGTTCAACAGCAACTACCGTTCCGCTTACGCTGGAATGTACAGGAGCGCTGATAAATCCAGCAGCTTCGCCGATCTTCTGACCGACTTTTACTGTATCACCAACCTGAACGATGGGATTCGCCGGAGCACCCAGATGCTGAGACATGGAAATTACAACTGTCTTCGGATCCGGGAACTTCTTAAGAGCAATGTGCTCACTGAATTCCTTGCGCTCTGACGGATGAACACCGCCATAGTAACCATCTAATCTGTTTTCTCTGATTGATTTCACATAATCGTTGATCACCTTGAAATTAACCTTGGAGAAATCACGAACCTGTACGGGCTGATTGAGGAATTCTTCCAGACGTCCCTGTTTCGCCAGTCTCTGGTAAATTTTCTCCCATGCGCAGTCCTTATTGGGATCTACTTCGCATTTTCCATTCTTTGCTCCACCGCACTGACCATTCACAAGACTCTTGGAACAGTCAACGATGGGACAGACACCACCGGTAATATTCAGATAACACTGTGCACATGCATCACAGCTCTTCTTGGTAAGTGCCATGCCATGATGACCTCTGTAGTTAAGGGTATTGCTTGCAGCAACAACCGGCTTACCTGCCAGATCTGCAACAGTCTGAATACCAAGGCCACAGGAAATTACTACCACATTCTCTGTTCCTTCCGGAAGCAGGTCCTGCAATTTTCTTTCTGTGTGCATTTTATTGCATAAGAAATCAACTTTCGCATTACCTGTGACCGTCTTTCCCTGTTCTTTGGCAAACTTCAGGAATTCATCGCAATCCGGTTCCTCAACCGTCTCAAATTCCTTAAAGCACTTATTACAGGCAATCACAAACAGGTTGTCCTTGCCGTTCAGCACTGATGCAAGCTCATCACTGCTTTTCAGCTTGTACTTAGTATAATTTTCCAATTGCTCACCTTCCTTATAATAGAAATTATATTCTTATACTATCTGTTCTTATCCGTTCCCTCCACAAAAAAACTTATAAAAGCAGATAAATAAGTTACTGTTTTTCCTTTATAATTTAACACAAACTGACTATTTTATCCAGTCTTTGTGACTATTCTGCCTTCAAATTATCTACAAAAATTCTAAAAAGCCAAAAAAGACGTTCTCTTTCTTCGCCAGAAAAGAAAACGTCTCATTCTTTATAAACTATTTATCTGTTACCGCATTCTACGCATTACCGCCACATTCCCCGCCTTTTCCGAATGGTATAATACATACTGTTCTCCATGGCCATAACCTTCTGAAGAGGCACGCTTTTGAATACGGGCATTTTCATCTTGTATTTGATCCAGAAGAAGGAGTAAATACCAAGCATCAGGAAGGTAATGCCGGTTACCAGCCAGATCATGTTCCGCTCTACAGGATCTGTAGAAATATTCAGAATCATATATACTGTTCCACAGATTCCGATAATTGGGAAAAGAGGACCACAGGGAACCTTGAAGGAACGAGGTGCCTTTGGAAGTCTTTTTCGCAAAATCAGTACATCAATATGAGCCAGTATGTAAGAGATCATCCAGAAAACAGAGCCAACCAGGATCAGGAAGGAAATGGCATCTGATGAGCCATCACTGAGGGCTGCGAATACGAAAATAAATGCACTTACAAATACAACTCCGAAATACGGAACCCCATGTTTATTTGTTTTTGCAAAAACACGAGGCATCATGTTCATTTTCGCCATTCCCTGACAGATTCCTGCCAGACCGTTTACTGTAGAATTCTGGGTACTTACAACTGCGAGTGCCGAGACAAACGTCATCCACACTTTTCCCGCATTACCAAGAAGATTTCCACCATAAAGCAGGTGTGGTGCAGCGGAATTTTCCAGTTCCGCCCAGGGTGTATAGTTATGGAAACCAAGAACCATCACAGACTGCACCAGACAGATCAGGGCAAGTCCGATCATCATTCCAAGAGGGACATTTCTTCTGGCATTTTTCACATTCTTAGATACCGGTATTACATATTCCGCTCCGATAAACAGCCAGAATGCCACTGCTATGGTGGACACAACACCTTTAAAATCCGTAGCCATACTGTAAGGCTGATGCACCACTTCCCCAGTACCAAGTCCCAGCATACCGATCACTCCAAGGATCAGCATGGAACCGACCAGAAGAAATGCTACCAGATCCTGGATCTTGGCAAACATATCCACACCGTACAGGTTGGCTATCATAACCACTACTGTCATAATGAAGGTGTACATCAGGCTTGGAATCGGCAGATGAATGGTAGATGCCATAGCATAAGCAAAAATAGAAGCCTCAACACCTGATGACATGATATTGCAGATCAAGTATCCGCCTACCATAGAAATCAGTGTCGGAAAAGGTCCCATACAGGCCAGGGTATACTGAGCCAGACCTCCTGTGGTATTTGGCATCAGAGCATTCAGCTCAGAGAGCGATGCCACCGTGGTCATATTTAAAAGACAGGCAATCACCATCGCCCCGATAAATACCACACCAATACTTCCGGCTCCCTGTCCCAGAGAAACCAGACAACTGGTCGCAATAACAAGTCCCACTGAGATGGAAACCACACTTCGCAGTCCCAAAGTTCTGTCCTTTTCTTCCATCCTGAATCACTCTCCTTCATTACTGATCAAATATCGCGCTGCACCGGTCTGAGGGGAATAACGCTGGCGCTTTGTCTGAATAGCTTGCAGAAAGCCTTTTTCAAACACGCTCTATAGTGCATCGATTCCCTCATCGCCAGTTCTCACACGGATCACGTTTGTAATATCATAAACAAAAATCTTTCCGTCACCAATATGTCCTGTATAAAGCTCCTGTTTGATCAGCTCCACGATCTCCGGCACCCTGGACTTCTCTACAACCACCGCAATCTGCTGCTTCGGAAGCAGCTCCATCTCATAGTTTTCATCCACTTCATATTCCTTAGTGCCTTTCTCAATACCGCATCCCAGCACCTGTGTCACTGTCATTCCGCGAACGCCAGCCTTGCTCAAAGCAGATTTCAATCCGTTAAATTTTGACATTCCTGTGATAATCTCAATTCTTGATAATTCCATAACAATCATCCTCCAGCCAGATTAATATCTTTATCCTCTATTCCCGTTATCTTTCATCCTAAAATTGGAATTTTAAACTCTCTATTCTATTTTCCCCGCTGCTAAGTTCTTACTTCTGTCCTTCGCCGCCAGATACTTTTTATATTTCTCCGGTGTGGTCCCTGCAAAAGCCCGGAAATCCTTCAGCATATGAGACTGGTCATAATACCCGCAGTTCAGAGCCGTCTCCTCACTTCCCGCCTGCTCTGGCGACTTGGTAATTTCTCCCAGAAAAGCCTGAAAACGGATAAACCGCTCAAACTCTTTGGGCGAGATCCCATGGATTTCCTTAAACACTCTGCGGATGTAACACTCAGAATATCCTGTCTCACGGCTTAGCATCTGAATGGAAATATTTCCATCTGTAGCGTAAATCCTCTGCCGCATATATTCTTCCAGAACATGTGCAGAATCCTTTGAATGATTTCCCTGATTGCTAGAAAGATACTGCATCAGGATCTGCGCCCTCTGCTTCACATCCGCCGCCTCCGCCAGGCACTCCGTAAGTCCGCTTCCATACTCATTCCGGTCGATCTCCATGTCTGCATTTACCACTTCTTTTATGGAAAGAGATTTTGGCAAAATACATTTTCCTGGCAAAAATCTTGCCCCAAAATAATATCTACCATCATCAAACTCCCAGTTCTTTGCCTTCAGCACCGTTCCACCAACCAGAACTTTTACATCTTTTTCTCCAATTCCAAAAACAAGATCTGTGCTCCCATCTGGAACTGCCCGAAAATTCCCTGAGTTTCCATTTTTTACATTAAATTCATAAAAACTGGAAATTCCCATTCTTCTGTTCAATAATTCCTGATAATCTTCCGCATCCAGTGTCAGATAAGGCTGCACCGGGGTTACGATTTTCTTGTCTTCCATAGGCTCAGCTCCTGAAATTCACCGCTATGGAGCCTTTCCTCACGCCATCTCCGGTTTGTCCCACAGCGGTAATTTTATTCCGATGCCAAGCTTCACTGCATTGCGATAAACGGTTCCCCCCCAGGCAATGTCCTCAACTGGCATGCCTCCTACAGAATATACAATAATCTCGTCATCACTTGTTCTTCCCGGATGTCTCTTCTCAATAATGTCTGTAATGTCGATAATATCCTCTGCCTCAATTTTTCCATCATGCTTCAGGTCTGTGAACTTGGTTCCGATGATCTGAACCTGCGGATAGGTAGGATAAGGATACTCTTCCTCCCAGGCCTCATAAAGCTTGGAGTTATCTACCACCAGCTTACAGCCTGCAAGAAAATCATCGTCAAATCTTGCAGCTGACGGCATACTGACCAGCGCGCCCTTTTTGATCCAGTCTCCGTTAATATAAGGGAAGGAAGAAACATCATCGCGGACAGTTGTGGTAAAGCTGATGATATCACTGTCCTTTACTGCTTCCTCCACAGAATCACAGATCTCAATATTTTTGATCTGAGGTAGCTCCTCCCTGATAAACCTGGTAAAAGCATCCAGAGACCGCTGGCTTCTTCCCTTTATTTTTACCGTATCCAGGTTCGGGCAGACACTGACGAAAGCTGCCAGAGATGTTTTTCCCATAACACCAGGTCCGATAATGGACACTACCCTGGAGTCTTTACGCGCCAGATATTTCGCGCCAACTCCAGGAATTCCACCGGTACGGTAAGCGCTTACCAGATTTGCTGACATCAGCGCCAGTGGAGCACCAGTATCCTTATCGTTCAGCATCATCATAAGAATAGATCTGGGCAATCCCACTTTCTTGTTCTCTACATTGGAACCATACCATTTCATTCCAGCCATCTGATAACTGCCGCCCAGGTACGCCGGCATTGCCATAAATCTTCTGTCATCTGCATTCTTCGGCATTCCTGGAAACTGTGGATCATCCGGGAACATGATCATGCAGCCATGGGAATTATGATTAGCACCTCCCATTACATAGTCGCCTTTATATAATGTAATCAAAAGATCCTCCATCACATCCACGCAGGATTTCATATCCTTCACACCTGCTTTGATCATATCCGGTTCACTTAAATATAAAAAATCAATTTTAGCATCCATATCCATGTCTCCCTTCTGAGTCTGTAGCTGTCAAATATATACTCATCCAGGAGCCGCTTTATTTCGCTTGGCTTCGCTAGGATGGAGTATAGCACATCTTTTTATTTTTGTACACTAGCATTTTAACGTGTGAAATTTTTAGCTTATTTTAAATTGCGGCATGAAACCTATCATACCTGAACGCTGACAGATCCAACGTTGTCTCCTCTTCCAGTGCCGTCTCCGCCAGCAATTTTCCCACAATCGGTGAAATTCCAAATCCATGTCCGGTAAATGCACAGGCCACGATCAGCCCCGGTACCTCGTCCACATTTCCCAGAACCGGTACACCGTCAATGCAAACATCCTCATAACCAGCCCAGGTCCTTACAATCTTTGCATTTGCCAGCTTCGGGATATACTTCATAATTCCACGGCAGATACAAGGAGCTGTAATCCCCGAAGTCATATTATGTCCATTGTCCTTATTCACTGTTTCAAATCCGGAAGCTCCGCCGAATACAAAAGAGCCATGGTCTGTCTGGTGTCCGTAGAAATCTGCATCCGCAGTACCAAGCATCTGACCGAACATTTTCGGCTCTGCCTCTGTAACCAGCGCCTCGATCAGATCATTTGACATTGGAACATCAATTCCCACAGTACCAAGAAGCTTCCTGCTGGCATAACCAGCCGCCACAATTACCTTATCGCCCTCGTAAACGTTTTTCTGCGTAACAACCTTTCTCAGCTTTCCCTTCACCTTCTGAAGCTCCACAACTTCTTCCCCGGTGAAAAACTGAACGCCCAGTCTCCTTGCTGCCCTGTAATAGCCCAGAGTGGTCAGAAGAGGGTTTGCATGTCCGTCTGTAGCGCACCAGCTGGCTCCAATTACCTCATCACTTAAGAAAGGATTGATTTCCCGAACCTCTTTTCCATCGATCATTTTTACATCCAGCCCACAGGCAGTTGCCCGGTCTGTAAGCCCCTGGAGGATTTCCATATGACGAGCTGTTTTTCCAAGCCGCAGGTTGCCCTCTTTGTGATATTCCACATTGATTCCCAGCTCCTCGGAAAGAACCGGCCACATATTTTTCACTGCATACATGGCAAGTGGCAGCTCCCTTGGATCTCGGCCTGACTGACGGACACCGCCTCCATTTCTGGCAGAACCACCATTTCCAATACTCTCATCACGGTCAAGGACGATTACGGAAGTCCCCTTTTTGGCCAGATAATAGGCTGCGGCACATCCAATTACGCCGCTTCCCACAATGATCACATCTGCTGTCTTACTCATCGTCCTCACCTTCCTTTGCGTAAATTTTCATCTCTAAGGGTCTCATAGGAGCTCTTGAGGTTGCCGGTTCCAGAAGTGCCGGGGAAACTCCAAGCTCTGCCGCCACGATCCTTTTTACCAGTTTGGCACAGGTCTGTCCCTGGCAAAGCCCCATTCCACAGCGTAGATATCTTCGGATTTCCGTGATGGTGAACATTCCATCATGAACTGCCCGTCTGATTTCTCCTTTTGTTACTTCCTCACATCTGCATATAATTCTGTCATCGTCAGGCTCCGGGACGTATTCTCCCAGCTGAACGGTTCTATCATAAATACTTTCCATCATACAATCCCTCCGCCTTATTTTGCTCTGTAAAATCTGGCCTTCATTGCCATATCTGCTGGAACCTTTATAGTAAGAAGATTGGTATGGTCAAAGGCTTTCACACTCTTTACCGATACCACCTCAGCCTCACAAACCGGCTGGCCGTTTCTTCCAAGTCCCAGTCCCTTTTCCCCTTTTTCCGGCAAAGGAAGAAATTCATAAGGAATGGTGACTGTGGCAAAACCAGGCTCAAAGGTTTCATCTACCAGGAAGATGGCCTGTCCTGAACAGGAGGCTACGCACATTCCGCAGCCAACACATGTGGCGTTTTCCTCCACAGCCGGAAGGGAGGTAATATGTGCCCCAATCTTAATGCAGTGCTTTGGACATGCATCCTGACAGGGGTTGCAGGGAATGTTCTGTGTGCACTCCATCACCGGATGAACACCAGCTCTGTGGGTAACACCTGGGAAACGCTCGATCTCCTCATCTGCCACATAGCCTTTTGTGAGAAGATTCATGGAAACATCGATTCCCTCTTCTGTCTTTTCAATCAGCCTGCCTCTGTTCTTAGGGGCAAACATGCCCTGGCGAAGTCCGTCAAGGGCTGCCTCATTTACCTTTGCCCCTTCTTCCAGTTCTGCCTCCTCTATGTAGCCAAGATATCTGGAAGCTGCAATTCCAGCAATTCTTCCCTCAATCATGGCGGAGCTTGCTTCCTCGATTCCGGATACATCGCCCGCTACGAAAATTCCTTTAATGGAGGTCTCCCCATACTCATCTACGATTGGCACCTGGCCACCGCGCTTCGGATTGTCTTCCATCTCACAGCCGGCCATTTTTAACAGCTGTGACATTGGGGAAAGACCAACTGCCAGACAAATGGTATCCACGTCGAAATGCTTTTCTGTTCCTGGAATAAACTGAAAATGATTGTCAACTTCCGCAATCGTTACACCTGTCACATGATCTTTTCCTTCTGCTTTCACAATGGTATGGGAAAGGTAAAATGGAACTCCCGTTCTGGCAACCTTTGCAGCATGTACGCCATAACCTCCGATTCTCGGTGCCGCGTCAACCAGTGCAACCACATCACAGCCACACTGTTTCAGCTGGAAGCTGACAACCAGACCAACATTTCCGCTTCCCAGCATCAGGATCCGGCTGCCAGGCTTTACACCGTGAAGGTTCATCATTGTCTGTGCTGCGCCTGCTCCGATCACACCCGGAAGAGTCCAGCCGTCGAAGGTAACCATATTTTCTGCAGCTCCTGTGGCAATAATAATGGCATCTCCTTTATAATGGAAAATTTCTTCTCCCTTTTTTACCACGATTTCTTTATCCTGATACATTCCAATGACTGTGGAATTCAGTTCTACATCAACACCTGCCTTGGCAGCCTCTGTAAGAAGCTCTTCTCCGATGACGAAGCCTCTGATCTTTGCCTTATGCTCTTTGGAACCGAAGAATTTATGGATCTGCTTAAACAGCTGTCCGCCAGGCTTTTCATTCTCATCAAATACAACTACCTTCAATCCTCTTTTTGCTGCCTCAATTGCTGCTGACAGACCAGACGGGCCTGCGCCAACTACGATCAAATCATATCTTTTCATCTTGTCTGTCCTCCTGTTTTCTGTTCCTCAAACGGTTCTGCCGATACACCATATTGTGTCTGAACCTTCATTCCTGCTTTCAGCGGGGTTACACAGGTTCTCACATTTGGAACTCCGTCCACAACCATAACACAGTCCGTGCAGCGTCCGATCGCACAAAAGATTCCTCGAGGCGTATGCTCCTTCTTCGTGTAACGGTGGATCAAAATTCCCGCCGCTTTTAATGCCGCTGCGATTGGTTCCCCTTCATACCCCTGAATCTTCTGACCATCATATGTGAAATTTACTAATCTTCCCTTCTGCGGTACTCCTAAAATCGGATGCTCTGTAATACGTGTACCCATGGTATTTCCCCCTTTTTGATAGACGGACAAATCTGCTGTCCGGGACTTTCATCGCCAAAAAGGCGCCTGCAAAATAAATTGCAGACGCCTTTGTCTTTTACGTTGTTGATTCTTTTTCTTAAGTTGTTCGTATTATAGTTTATGTAAATGGATATGTATTGTAAAAAACGATACCAGAGCATGTTTGAAATATTTCCAACACTATTTTTACAAAATCATCTACAGATATGTTATAATGGGAGTATCTGTTGAATATCGTTAAAAGAAATATTATGCTTCCATTCAGCATAGAACATTAAAGCATTAATGAAAAGATACTTACGAGGTGTAAAGCTTATGAAATACAGAGATGAGTTCCACATTGCATCCACTGCGATTCTGCTCAGTGTGGCCATGGTGGGAATTTCCGTAGTCGTTCCCAAAGAAAACAGAGTACCAACTGCCAAGACCACATTAACAGAGGCTCCTGAAACAGCTGCAGAAGCGGAAGCTGCACAGCAGGAAGAATTTCCAATTTACAGTCAGGACAGTAATTATGACGAGACTTACGATTACAGCCAGGGAGATAGTTCCTACGATAACAGCTATGATTCTTCTGGCGGTGATTCTTCAGGAAGCGACCAGATCACTTATCCTACTGAGGATTCTGGAGATAGCTCAGGAAGTGACACTTCCGATATTCCGGATTATACAGAAGATACCTCCGATGATTCCGGACAAGATAACGATGAGAACTGGGATTATATTGATAATGGAGATGGTTCTGGTTCCGATAACGGAGGAAACTATACGGAGGATACCTCCGATCAGGATATTGAATACTATGAATAAAAAGAATCCTGCCCGGCAGGGCTTGGAAATTCCAACAGAATTTCCTGCTACATAATAAAATCCCCGGATTTCCGGGGATTTTATTATTATCTGATCTTATTCAAAAATCCAAATGGTTCCTTATCTTCCAGAAAATGCATCAGCATATATGCCGTCATGATCGCTACATTCTCTTCCTTCAGAATCCGCTTCACTTCCTCGCGGTCCGCCAGAATCACTTCAATCTCTTCCGTATCTTCCTGTGCCTTGGAACTGATTTCGCCGCTGGCATATCCATATACAGTCGCACAAGACTCGTCTGTCATTCCTACAGTAGTGAAATAAGGCTTCTGGTAAGCTTCTGCTACCGGAATGGGATCAAGCTTCAGTCCGGTTTCCTCGTACATTTCACGAATTGCGCCTTCATGGTAATTCTCATCCGGCTCTACCAGACCAGCTGGAAATTCATAAATATAATCGCCTAATGTATAACGATATTGGCGAATCAACACCACTTTGTCATGTTTTTCGCCATAAATGCTATAAATGATCACACCGTCCGGATTGTTCTTATGTGTCACCATTTTCAAGCTGTCTACATCTTTTGCACGGGAAGACACAAAATAGTTTACCGGGGTATTGTGCACACTGGTGGCTTTTACATTATAAAGGTTTACATAACGATTATCTGTCTGTTTGGTAATGCTGTTGATTTTTCCCATAGGAACCTCTTTTCGTCAGTTCTTGCTGTTCTGGTCAGAGGTCTATCTAGATCTCACCAAGGAACAGAGAATCAGTCACCGCGAAGAATCACACGAATTCTTTTATAAATAAAGAACACGATCACTGAGGTTAATGTGTATTTGAATAAATTGAATGGTACAAGGATCATAATTGCAAAAGTAAGAAGGTTGGTTACACCGCTGTGTACTGCTGCACCCATTTCAATAAATGCCTGTACCGGCATTCCAAATGCCTTGCCGTATGCAGGAAGAAGTACAAATGCGTTTACAAAGCATGCAAGCACTGTGGTAAGAATTACACCAGCTGCCATACCTGCCACTGCATGTGTTCTTGTCTTCTTATGCTGATAACGATAGATCAGTCCGGCTGGAACTACATAAGAACAGCCAAAGAGGAAGTTTGCCACATCACCAACGCCTGCTGTCATAGTTCCCTTAGTTACCAGATGTACCAGAATCTTCACCAGTTCGATCAGTATACCTGCTACAGGTCCCATTGCAAAAGAACCGATCAGTGCTGGAATCTCAGAGAAATCCAACTGATAAAAGGACGGTGCCAGAAATGGCAGCGGTACCTCAAAATTCATCAACACACCTGCCACAGCGCCTAACATTGCTACCTGGGCAATGGTTCTGGTGCGGCTTCGCTCCATTACATTTCCATTTTTGATTACTTGTTCGCTCATACTCATTGCTCCTTAAATTATAATATTTAAAGAAAATTTCTGCAAGTATGGGATTAAAATGTTACCAGTAAACAGTAACGGTTACTGTTCACCAGTAACGTTAAAATCACCACATAAAAAGCCCCGAAATCTCTTCCGGGGCAATGAGCACGTACAAAAAAATCAACCGATCTAAATATTCTGCGCGTTCTTCTCTCATCCAGACTTTACTGTCGGTTTTGGAATTTCACCAAATCAGCCGCCAAAGCGGGTCGCGGACTATACCGCCGGTAGGGAATTTCGATTTCCAAGGATTTCGATCACCCTGCCCCGAAGAAATTTTCTTTTCATGGTGGATTATACAATAGAAATAGGATAATTTCAATAGGAAATCTATTTGTACATTTATTTCATATTTTCTATTATATATCTATTATCATTTGTCTTTATTTGCCTCCACAACATGCACATCCATCTGCGGATACGGAATAGAAATTCCGTTGGCATCAAAAGATTCTTTGATTTTCTCATTCAGCCGCCATTTGATCTTCCAGTATTTATCGGTGGGAACCCAGACGCGAAGCCCCATGACTACGGCGCTGTCAGCAAGTTCGTCTACAAAGACCAGCATGTCTTTGTCCGATTTGGTTCCGGGATCTTCCTGTAAAATGTGCTGCAAAAGCTTTTTTGCTTTCTTAATATCAGAATCATAGGAAATTCCCACTTTGATTTCCAGGTTACGCAAATTCTGCGCAGTTACATTGATAATGGTGCTGTTGGATAATTTTCCATTTGGAATGATTACATGCTTATTGTCAATGGTGATCAGGGTCGTATAGAACATCTCAACCTTATATACGGTTCCCTCCGTCCCACCAGCCTGATCCTGTATAATATAATCTCCTACCTGAAATGGCTTAAACAAAAGTAGCATAACGCCGCCAGACAGATTCTCCAGACCGCCCTGCAAAGCAAGACCAATGGTAACGCCGGCAGTTCCCAGAAGAGCTGCTACTGAAGATTCCTTCACACCGAAATTAGTAGCTATATTAAAAATCAGAATCAGATACAGCAAAAATTTTCCAAAAGAACAGATGAACTGGGCAACCCCCATGTCTATGCCGGCCTTTTCCATGGAACGCTTCGCAACTTTCAGCAGCCACTTGATCAGCTTTGTTCCCACATAAAAAGCTACAATAGAAAGAACCACTTTCATTCCGAAGCTGATCAAATCCGGAATATGACCGTTAAAGTAAGCCTTGATCTGATCCCAGTTGGAGCTTACTTTATCCACTGTTTCCTGGACAGTCTCCTGAACTGCATTCTCTATAACCTGTCCTTCCAAATTCCCATCTCCTTTTTTCAGTCCTTTCCCGTAAACAATTCTGTTTCTTGCTATCCAAAAACAATTTCGTCCTGTTTTCCACCGGAAATTCATTTTGGAAACAAATTATCCACCGTCTACTGCAAGACTCTCCACAGTATCAACTGCGCTGCCAGAATTAACGGCACACCCAGACGGAATTTCCATTTTCTGATTTTATGATGAAAAAATTGCATTCCAAGAAGAGCTCCAGCGGAACCGCCAATGGCAGCCACCGCAAGAAGCTGGGCTTCCGGGATGCGCCACTGTTTCCGGATGGCTTTCTGTTTATCGATGCCATACATCCCGAATGCTGCAATATTAACGAAAACCAGATATACAACAAGAATATTTTCTAACATTTTAATCCAACTCTCTAATTTCCCTGCCAAACACGCTATAAAGCGTGTTTGAAAAAGGCTTTCTACAAGGCAATGGCAAGAGAAATAATGTTTTCCCTCTTCTCTTTATTTATTTAATCCCTTCATAGAAAGGCTGATCCGGTTCTTCTTCTCATCCACACCGAGAACACGAACCTCCACAACATCTCCAACGCTTACAGCTTCCAACGGATGTTTGATAAATTTTTCACTCATCTGGGAAATATGAACAAGTCCGTCCTGATGAACTCCGATATCAACAAAAGCTCCGAAATCGATTACGTTGCGGACAGTTCCTTTCAGGATCATACCCTCTTTCAGATCCTTGATATCCAGTACATCTGTGCGGAGAATCGGCTTCGGCATCTCATCACGCGGATCTCGTGCCGGTTTCTCCAGCTCTTTTACAATATCCCGAAGAGTGATCTCTCCAATTTCCAGTTCATCAGCAGTCTTCTTGTAATCCCTGATCTGTCTGGAAAGTCCGGCAAGCTTGCCTCCTGCAATATCCTCAGCGGAATATCCCAGTTTCTCAAGAAGCCTGGAAGCCGCCTCATAGCTCTCCGGGTGAACGCTTGTCGCGTCAAGAGGATTGGAGCCGCCTGTAATACGCATGAAACCAGCGCACTGCTCGAATGCTTTCGGTCCAAGCTTCGCAACCTTCAGAAGATCTTTTCGGCTTGTGAAACGGCCATTCTCCTCACGGTAAATTACAATGTTCTTTGCAATAGCCTTGGAAACACCGGAAATATACTCAAGAAGGGAAGCAGAAGCAGTATTTAAATCCACACCTACTTTATTTACAGAATCCTCAACCACACCTGTCAGAGCCTCGCCAAGCTTCTTCTGGTTCATATCATGCTGATACTGCCCTACACCAATGGATTTCGGATCGATCTTAACCAGCTCAGCCAGAGGATCCTGCACACGTCTTGCAATGGAGGTAGCACTTCTCTGTCCTACATCAAAATTTGGGAATTCGTCTGTAGCAAGCTTGCTTGCAGAGTAAACAGAAGCACCTGCCTCATTTGTAATCACATACTGAACCTTCGCTTCCGGAATCTCCTTCAGCATATCAACAATAACCTGCTCAGACTCTCTGGAAGCAGTACCATTTCCAACAGAAATCAGGGAAATGCCATACTTCTTGATCATAGCTTCTACTGTATCCTTCGCAGCGCGAATCTTCTTCTCGTTAGTAGGAGCAGTTGGATAAACAACTGTGGTATCCAGAACTTTTCCAGTAGGATCTACAACGGCCAGCTTACAGCCTGTACGGAAGGCCGGATCCCATCCAAGGACAGTCTGTCCGGCGATTGGAGGCTGCATGAGAAGCTGCTCCAGATTTTTGCCAAATACTTTGATGGCTCCGTCCTCTGCCTTCTCAGTCAAGTCACTTCTGATCTCGCGCTCGATTGCAGGAGCGATCAGACGCTTGTAACTGTCCTCTGTCACTTCTTTCAGAATCGGTGTAGTAAATGGATTGTCTCGGGTGATCACCTGCTTCTCAAGGTAACGAAGAATATCTTCTTCTGGTGCAGCTACCTTGATAGTGAGGAATTTCTCTTTCTCACCACGGTTCAGCGCCAGCACACGATGTCCAGCCAGCTTCTTCACCGGCTCCTCAAACTCATAATACATCTCGTATACAGACTGTGCCTCCGGATCTTTTGCCGTAGAACTGATGGTTCCTTTTTTTGCAGTAAGATCACGGATGTGGATTCGATAATCTGCCTCATCGGAAATATGCTCTGCAATAATGTCCTTTGCACCAGCAATGGCATCTGCCACAGAAGCAACCTCTTTTTCCTCGGAAACAAAGGCTTCTGCTTCTTCCTCGATGGACTTGCCTGTCATCTGAAGCATAATAATATTTGCCAGCGGCTCCAGACCTTTTTCCTTGGCAATTGCTGCCCTGGTACGTCTCTTCGGACGGTACGGACGATAAAGATCCTCTACCACTACCAGTGTCTGTGCTGCCAGGATCTGTGCTTTCAGCTCTTCTGTCAGTTTTCCCTGGTCCTCAATGCTGGAAAGAACCTGATTCTTCTTGTCTTCCAGATTTCGAAGATAAGTCAGTCTCTCGTTCAGGTTACGAAGCTGCTCATCATTTAAGGTTCCAGTAGCTTCTTTTCTATATCGTGAAATAAAAGGGATGGTGTTTCCCTCATCGATCAATTTAACAGCAGCTTCTACCTGCCATTTCTGCACCCCAAGTTCCTGGGTGATTACCTGTAAAATATCCATTTTTTCAATCTCCTCTTGTTGCTTGTATTTCTAATTTCTGTAACCGTCATTATTTTCTGTATCATATCCGTTTCCAGAATCATTGGTCCAGTTATGAAAGCCGCCGTCAGCAGTTCCATCTCCTGGCAGTCTGTAGTCCAGTTCCCCATCCAGATCCCGATAAAATGCCACCATGGACATTTCCATATAAGGCATGATCCAGAAAAGTGCAATATAGAACGTGAACACAGATAATAACAAAAGCGGGATAAAGCTGAGATTCAGCTTCACATATCTCCAGATATTTCCCTTCATCAGCCTTGCGCTCTCTTTCAGTGCCTGGATTCCTCCAAGCTCTGTGTCATCCGCCATGAGAAAGTAGGTCATGGCAAATGGAAGGGAAATAAGAAAATTCAGCAAAGTGCTTACAGCCAGCAGTCCCAGAGTCATGGAAAGCCACTGGATCTGGGAATCCACAGTCAGTCCCGGATCTGTGGTAAAGCTCACATAATAGTAAGGGATTGCTGTGACCAGCTGGATCAGCGCCAGCACAAAGCCTGCAACGATCACCCTGTCTGGCTGGTTTTTGAAAAAGTAGCCCAGATCTCCCAGAGAAAACTCCTTTCCCCTGGAAATATTCAAAAGCATATACCCCAGACCAGCGGAAATGATCCCCACGATCAGTGACACCACCAGCATAAATACTTCACTGAGAACCAGATCCAGCGCGGATGTGCCAGAAAATAAATTGGTAGAAAGGATTGTTCCTAAAGTATTCAGACCATACACTGCCAGAAGCCCAAGGATCACAGTTCCAACATGTCCCTGCAATGCCTTTTTTGCCTGCAGTTTGATTTCCTTCGTACTTCTTTTTTTCATAATCATCATTCTCCTTTGCAGTGAAACAGCAGGCCGGGATTCTGATGCATCCCGGCCAGATATATTGCAGCACCATTTCGCTGTTTTCACTTTTTGCTCCATTAAGCCATGCCAGTTGTTCCCAATATAGCATTCTTCCATCTGACATCTGTAATTTTTTAATTACGCCGTTCTCTTGTTTCCCCAGAAAAACAGCGCTACCGTACCAGGACCTGTATGGCTTCCGATGGTAGTTCCGATGTTATTGATCTCAACCTTCCCATTTAATTTCGGGAAACGCTCTTCCACCAGCCTTGCCACTTCCCTGGCATCCTCTATACATGCGGACTGGGAAATATAACATTTCCCACTATAGTCAAGTCCGCCCTCAGCGTACTCTTCCATTTTGTCTACAACAGCCCGGATCACCTTTTTCTTGGTACGGATCTTAAATCTTGGGATCAGTTTTCCCTGATCATCCATATTCAGCAGCGGGCAGATATTCAGCATCGTGCCGAAAAAGCCGCTGGCCTTGGAAATACGGCCTCCTCTGATATAAAACGTAAGATCTGTGGAAAAAAACCAGTGATGCAGGTTCAGCTTGTGTTCCTCCGCCCAGGCATGAACCTCCTCAATGGGTCTGCCCTCATCCCGAAGGTCTGCAAGTTTATCCATAAAAAGCCCATATCCGGAGGATGCTCCCAGAGAATCCACCACCAGGATCTTACGCCCCGGATATTTTTCCTCCAGATCCGCTTTTGCAACGTTAGCTGAATTGATAACGCCAGAAATTCCTGAAGACAGGCAGACATGGAGCACATCTTTTCCCTCTTTCAGAAATCCTTCGAAATATTCTTCGAATTCATCTGCATTTACCTGGGAAGTCTTGGTGGATGCACCATCCTGCATGGCCTTATAAAATTGGTCAAATGGCATAGACTGTCCCAGATCATCTGCATATTCTTTTCCATTTAGTTCATAATGAAAGCAGATATAGGAAATATTTCTTTTCTCAAAATGTTCTTTCGTAAGGTCTGCTGTGGAACAGCAGCTGATCACATAGTCGCTCATATTTCCCTCCTGTTACTAATTTTGCAAAACCTCCAGATCGGGTTCTCCCTTATTCTGGAAGAATTTCATTTCTGTACGCAACACTTGCCACTGTATCCGGATCCTCATCCTTGTTAAACCAGAACTGTGCCCGGTTGTCAATCTTGGTATCTGCAGTCTTATAAATATTCAGGTAATCTCCGTCCTCATCACACGCATAGCCTTTTTCCTCTGCAGCTGCGATCAGGTCCGCCTTCTTCGCACCCAGGGTAAATCCACCGGAAAGAGTAAGGGTAAGAGCATCACTGTCGTAATTGCCTACCTCAAGCTCCCGTACAAAACAGTTCTCGATGGCAGTTGCATCCTGGGTAAAATTGTAAACACTGAAATGCACACTCTGGTTATTCTTCATCATGTCTACAAATTCCAGATCCCGGCCAGCCACATAAGCGCCATCTTCCACATCCTGAAGCTCCCAGCCATTCTCAAGGAATGCAGACACCGGAGCCGGAAGGGAATAAAGATCTCCGCAGAATTCCAACTGTGGAGCCAGCAGATCATCTCCCAGCTCAGTAGGAGCGGTATAGGAAGATACGATTTCTGGAACTTCCTCGCTTACACTTCCCTTGTCATATCCTTCTGGCTCTACGAAGTTACGCATATCTACCTGCTTCAGAGTATTGTCATCCTTATATACATAGAAATGAACTTCCTCGTAATAATCTTTCGAGTAGGAATACTTGGTATACAGGTCTCCCTCGTAAGTATCGCTTGGATCACCATAAGCAGCTTTGATATCATCAAAATTGGATTTTCCCATTACGATTCCGCCAGGCAGTTCTACAGGAGTAGCCGCCACATCAAAATCATAGCTTGCATCAATATCAATTCCTGCTACCAGACACTGGTTTAATGGCAGCTGGTTGATTCCAAGATTGATCACATCTACGGAAACGCGGTCGTCCCCTTTGTAAAAACTGATGGAACCATAGGAATTGGTTCCAACGCCCATCTCCGGGTCCTCGTTCTTGCCAAGTGTCCAGTCTGCTGCAAAATCCTGGTAATACATAGGGAACTGGTAAACCTTATCCCCGATCTTCACCTGAAAATCGTACAGGCTGTCGGACAGCTCTGTAACCGTTTCTGCACCAGCCTCAGGCTCATCAGCAGCCTCTCCTGCTGCCTCTGTAGTTTCGGCTTCCTGTGCCTCTGCATAAGCCGCGGACGGAACCGCACACAGGCACATTGCTGTAAAAAGCACTCCCAATACTTTTCTTTTCATACAGAAATTCCTCCTTAGAATGTATATTTGATCAGTCGGCAAGGCCGAAAGCATCGTGTACTGCATTCATAGCCCGGATTCCGTCTTTTTCGTTGATAAGGACGGTAATACGGATTTCAGATGTGGAGATCATATTAATGTTTACGCCTTCATTGTAAAGGCTCTCAAACATCTTGGCAGCCACGCCAGGATTGCTGAGCATACCGGAGCCAACAATGGAAAGCTTGGCGATATTGCGCTCAGAGTGAAGCTCCTTGAAGCCAAGGCGCTCCTGGCTCTCCTCCAGAGTGGCAACTGCATCATCCAGATCATCCTTATTTACGGTAAAAGAAATGTCCTTTGTTCCTGCACGTCCGATAGACTGCAGGATAACATCTACATTAATATTTTTCTTTGCAAGGGTATCAAATACCTTAAATGCAACACCAGGCACATCACGAAGTCCCAGTACTGCGATCCTCACAGCGTCTGTATCCAGCGCAACACCGCTGATCAGCATTCTTTCCACGCTAACTACCTCCTTAACTACCGTTCCTTCACTGTTATTCAGGCTGGAGCGGACCACAAGGGGCACTCCGTATTTCTTCGCCATTTCCACAGAACGGTTGTGAAGTACACCCGCTCCTGATGTTGCCAGATCCAGCATCTCATCGTATGTGATCTCTTTCAGCTTTCTGGCATTTGGAACCTTACGTGGGTCGGCTGTATAAACGCCGTCCACATCTGTATAAATCTCGCAGGCGTCTGCATGAAGCGCTGCTGCCAGTGCCACGGCAGTGGTATCAGAACCGCCTCGTCCCAGGGTGGTATAATCATCATACTTATCCACTCCCTGGAATCCGGTAACGATGACAATCCTGCGGGCATCCAGCTCACGGCGGATACGCTCTGTGTCAATTCTTTTCAATCTTGCATTCTGATGGCTGCTTGTGGTATGCATGGTCACCTGAAAAGCATTCAGGGAAACCGCCGGAACGCCCAGCTTGTGCATTACCATGGCCATCAGAGATACGGACATCTGCTCACCGATGGTAAGGAGCATATCCATCTCACGCTTCGGAGGCTTGTCGTCCATATCATGAGCCATACGGATCAGCTCATCTGTATATTTTCCCATGGCGGACAAAACCACCACCACGTCATTTCCTTTTTTATATTCCTCGATACAACGGTTGGCAACATTATACATTCTCTGTTTGTCCCCAACGGAAGTACCGCCGAATTTCTTAACTATCAGCATAGTTTTTCCTTTCACGCTGTCAGTTTTATTTTTTATCTGCGCATACAGACAGTTTCACGCAGCTGCCCATTACCTGAATAACTGCGGTTTCATGTTATCAGTCTTTCACGCGGATCATGCCCAGAACATTCTCTCCAAGCGCTTTCACACGCGCTTTGTACTCGCCCTGTGTCATAAGTCTGGTAATAAAACCAAATTCTTCCGGAAGGGAATCCGGCTCGATCACAGCCTCAACCTTACCAAAAGCCTTATCCACCTCATCCAGGGAAGTATCCTTCACACGGACAAAGAAACGGCCTTCTACAGAATCCGGCTCCATCAGGGTCATCTCTTCATTGCTCCAGTTATTCGGAATGGTGTCATGAAGATGCTTTGCAGCCTCCACAACGTCTGCTGCAACTGCACTGGCAGTAGGAAGCTTGCCAGCTCCGCTTCCATAGAACATGGCATCGCCAAGCATATTTCCATGTACAAAAATACTGTTGAACACACCTTTTACGCCATAAAGAGGATTATCCTGTCCAACAAGGAAAGGTGCTACAAGTGCGTAGAAGGAATCGTCTCCCAATTTCTTGCTTGTGCCAAGAAGCTTGATGCTTCTGCCCATTTCTCTTGCGTATTCCATATCCTCTGGTGTGATCTTTGTAATTCCTTCTGTATAAACATTTTCAAAATTCAGGAATTTTCCATATGCCAGAGAGGAAAGAATGGCAATCTTACGGCATGCGTCCTGTCCTTCCACGTCAGCGGTAGGATCAGCCTCTGCGTAGCCTTTTTCCTGAGCCTCTTTCAGAACAGTATTGAAATCAGCACCTTCTGTGATCATCTTATCCAGCATATAGTTGGTAGTTCCGTTCAGAATTCCGCTGACCTCATCGATCTCATCTGCGGTAAGAGAACCGTTGATGGCACGAATGATCGGGATTCCACCGCCGCAGCTTGCCTCGAAAAGGAAGTTGATCTTTTTCTCTTTTGCAATTTCCATAAGCTCAGGACCGTATTTGGCAACCAGAGCTTTATTTGAGGTGCACACACTCTTGCCGGCTTCAAGTGCTCTTTTTGTAAAAGTATAGGCAGCACCGGTTCCTCCCATTACTTCTACTACAATTTTAACTTCCGGATCATTTACGATCTGCTCAAAATCATGAACAAGAATCTCTTCTACCGGATCTCCCGGGAACTCACGAAGATCCAGTACATATTTGATCTTAATCTCTTCCCCGGCTCTTTTGTTAATCAATTCATGATTGGTGCGGATGACTTCTACTACACCACTTCCAACTGTGCCATATCCTAACACTGCAATATTTATCATCTGTCCGTTACTCCCTGCCTAAAATTTTTAAATAATGGATTCCTCCCATCTGTTCAATGTCATCCACCATTGCCTCTGCATCCCCTTCTCCCTGAAGGATCTGCACACTTAAGGTAAGAGTGGCAATACCACTGATGGGAATACTCTGATGTATAGTCAGAATATTGCCATGATTTTCCGCAATAGCCCGAAGAACATTGGATAAAATTCCCGGCTCATCATCCATCTGTATAATAAAAGTGATGGTCTTTCCCTTGGCTTCCTCGTGGAAGGGAAAAATATCATCTTTATATTTATAGAAAGAGCTTCGGCTGATTCCCACAGCGTCTGCAGCTTCCTGAACTGTAACTGCCCGCTTTGATTCCAGAAGCTTCTTCGCTGCAACTACATTCAGAAGCACTTCCGGCACAGCCCGCTCTTTTACTACAAAATATTTATTCTTATCTGTTGTCTTTGGCATCCTGCATTTCCTTCCACTTTCACTGCGCCCTGCAAATCTCTGCCATTACAGCCGCTGTATCCAGACATAATCCGGAAACTGGCATTGCCCTGTTACCGTTACTTCGTGAACAGCAGCATGCTTTTACTGCTGCTCTGCAGGTCTCTTCGCAAGTGCGATCCATTTCAGATATGCATTAATAAAGATATCAATGGCACCATCCATAACTGCATCTACATTTCCGGTTTCTTCATTGGTACGGTGATCTTTGACCATGGTATATGGCTGCATAACGTAGGAACGGATCTGGTTGCCCCAGCCGATATCCGTTACTTCGCCTCGGATTCCGGAAAGCTTGGCTTCTGCTTCCTGCTGTTTCAGAAGATATAACTTCGCTTTCAGCATCTGCATAGCCTTATCTTTATTCATATGCTGGGAACGCTCATTCTGACACTGTACCACGATTCCTGTTGGGAAATGAGTGATACGGATAGCGGATGAGGTCTTGTTGATATGCTGTCCGCCGGCACCACTGCTTCGGTAGGTATCAATACGGATGTCCTCATCATTGACCTCTACGTCCAGATCTTTCTCAATATCCGGCATTACATCGCAGGATACGAAAGAGGTCTGGCGCTTTCCAGCCGCATTGAACGGGGAAATACGTACCAGACGGTGAACACCTTTCTCAGACTTCAGAAGTCCGTATGCGTTCTCTCCGTTTACCTGGAACGTAACAGATTTGATACCAGCTTCATCGCCGTCCAGATAGTCCAGAACTTCAATTGAAAAGCCCTTGCGTTCAGCCCAGCGTGTATACATACGATACAGCATACTGCACCAGTCGCAGGCTTCTGTTCCACCAGCTCCTGCGTTCAGTTTGATAATAGCATTCTCGCCGTCATACTCTCCTGAAAGAAGTGTCTTCACGCGGATACTGTCAAACTGTGCCTGGAACTCATCCAGCATTTCCTGGATTTCTTCGATCATGGACGGATCATTTTCCTCATAGCTCATCTCGATCAGGGTCTCCATATCTTCTTTCTGGGTTACCAGATTCTGATAGGTTTCCATGTCGTCCTTCATACCCTTTAATTCTTTCATTTTCTTCTGGGATATTTCTGCATTGTCCCAGAAATCAGGCGCTTCCATTTCGCGCTCTAATTCTTCAACCCGCTTTTCTTTGTTAGCCAGGTCAAAGTGAATCCCTCACTTCCACTAATGGTTCTGTGTATGTTGCAAGAATGCTCTTGAACTGGTCTAATTCAACCATAGCTTCACCTTCTTTCTAATATTTCTGTGTAACTGTCCAGTGTTTTCTGAATCGTTACATTTCTTCAACAATGCCGCCGGCCTGGAACGTGTTTGAAAAATCATTCCCGCGATCCGCACGGCACACAGACTTTCAAACTATACAATAGCATATTCCGTGGGAAATTACAATAAAAAGCGGTGTGGAAAGGAATAGCCACCCGTTACCGTTTTCTTTGTGAATAACAGGCATTCTCTCTGTTGCGATTTTTTCTCAAAAATGGATTTTAGAATAGGTTGAAAAATCTCTGTATTTCTTATATCATAAACTAATGGTTCGTTTGTGGAACATGGTTCTATGATATGATGATTTTGGTTAAAGCTATTAATGAAGAGGTATCATTTTTGAAGAAGAAAGAAGCGGTATTTATTGGTGCACTATTGGTTATTTCAGTGGTGCTTTGTATTTTTGTTTATGCGGTTCCACATGGAACTCATGGGTCGATCCAGATTACGGTGGATGGGGAACTTTATGGGACTTATTCACTGGCGGAGGATCAGGTGATCCAGATTGGGGATACCAATGTGTGTGAAATTAAGGACGGCGAGGTAAAGATGACAGAGGCGGACTGCCCGGATCATCTTTGCATGAAGCAGCCGGCAGTGGGCAGTGCAGGCGGATATATTGTGTGCCTGCCAAACAGAGTAGTCATTCAGGGAGAGGGCGATTCAGATTCACAGGATTCCGAAAGTGGATTTGACGCAGTGGTGTAAGTGATGAATCAGAAAAAGACAGCGTATCTTGGGCTGTTTGCAGCCATTGCCATTATTTTCGGGTATGTGGAATCGTTGATTCCGTTTTTTGCGGGAATTCCGGGAATGAAACTAGGGCTTGCAAATCTGGCGGTGCTTTTTGTGCTGGAGAGGTATACGTGGAAAGAAGCGGCGCTGGTTTCCATTGTGAGAATTTTTATTATCGGTTTTATGTTTGGAAGCGGCTCCAGTATTATGTATAGCCTGGCGGGGGCGACCCTTAGTTTGATTGTGATGGTTTTTGTGAAAAATAAGATTGGATTCGGGCAGCTGGGTGTAAGTGTGGCTGGTGGCGTTTCCCATAACATCGGTCAGCTGCTGGTGGCGATTCCGGCAACGCATACGGTGGGACTGTTGTATTATTATGCTCCGGCGCTGATGGTGTCGGGAGTGATTACAGGACTGCTGATTGGAGTGCTGACGAAGGAAGTGCTTAAGAGGATTCCGTAATATGTTACCACCGTACGCATCTGGGCTGAATATATTCCACGCGGGGAGGCGCAACATTCCGCGGAGCTAACTGCTAACTGCGACTAAACATCTCAGGAGAGCCTTCGATGTTAAGTCTTCGTAAGCAGTGGATCTCCGCTCCATTAAAGGCGCGCCTTGAATGCCCCGCTTAGGAATATATTCAGCCCAAATGCTGTTGATTGAAAAAGAGCTCCTGACGATAGTTTTTGACTATCCTCTGGAGCTCTTTTCGTTATTCCGTAAGCTATCATTTTCTATGAATCTATCATGGACAACTTACGCTTCGTTTACTGTGTATCCGTCTTTCATTAATTCGAATTTATCCATCAATCCACTTGTCACATACACATTTTTGTCTTCATCTACGAATACGGCTTCTGCATCATATTTCTCTAAAAGAGGTTTCGCGGCGTCCAGACCCAGGACGAAGCAGGCAGTGGAGAGGCCGTCGGCCAGGTAACCCTGGTCGCAGACGATGGTGACGGAGGTGAGACCGTTCTGTACAGGATAGCCGGTCTTTGGATCCAGAATGTGGTGGTAGCGAATTCCATCTTCTATGAAGTATTTTTCGTAGTCGCCGGAGGTGGAAAGGAACTGGTTGGCGTCCAGGGTGATGGCTCCAAGATAGTCGCCTTCCGTGTCACGGGGATCGGTAAGGGCTACTTTCCAGGAGGAGCCGTCGGGCTTTTCGCCGTAGGTCATGACACTGCTGCCGCCAAGGTTCAGGATCATACCGACGACGTCTGGCTGGGTTTGCAGGTAATCCATGATCTGGTCACAGCCCATGCCTTTTCCAACAGCACCAAGATCCAGGGTACAGCCATCAAGAAGGGTTACATTGTTTCCGTCCACCTGAATTTTCTCGTAGCCCACTTCGGGAAGAAGAGTGTCAATTTCGGACTGGTCCGGGACATGAGGATTCTCGCCGTCAATGTTCCACAGGCGGATGATCTTTCCAAGGGTGGGGTCAAAAACACCGTCGGAATCCTGGGACAGTTGGCGGATTTTCTCAAGGTCGGCGACAAGATCATCAGAGACTTCCATGGTCTTGCCCTCAGCATTGTTCAGCTGGGAAATCTGGGAGTTTTCCTCTGTCCAGGAAAGGAGGGTGGTTTCCATTTCGCGGAGCTTTTCGCCAATCTGAGTGTTGATGTCCTTGCCTGAGGTATAAAGGGTTTCGGAAACTACCGTGTCCATTGCGAAATCTGCGTTGGTGTATTTTTCTATGTCAGATGCATAAACAACTGTAGTTGTTTTTCCCAGTACTGTAGCGGAAATGACAGTGAGAAGCAGGCTGCCGCAGAGGATTCCTGCCACACTTCTCTTTCTCAAATTCCTTCTCCCATTAAACATATCCAAGCAGGTAAGTGATTGACCTCTGGACTGCTTTTTATAATGTACCTTAATTAAATCGACTTCATTCTGAAATCTTACTTTACTTCTTTTTTTACTCATATCCTGTTCTTTCTGATTTTATTTTCTCTTATTTTCCAATAGCTTTCGCCCATCTTTTTCCAGCGCGTGTTCAAGAAAGAATCCTGCTTTGCAGGATTCTCCGCCTGCGGCGGGTCGCTATAAGCGACATCTACCTTTCCGCCGCAGTGCGATCCTGCCCGGCAGGGCTTTTTATGCTATAGGGAATTCCAACGGAATTTCCTATAGCATAAAAAAGGCTCTCATCTTTCGCCTTCGGAATCCCGATCCGGATGTTCCTCTTCGGGCAGATTCCCTGGCAGGCGTGGCAGCAGATACATTCTCCGGAGAGAGAGGTATCACCGTCAATGTCCAGATGAGCAGGGCAGCGTTTTTTGCAGGCTCCGCATTTCGCCGGACAGGTGCTTCTGTCACGATTGAACAGTGCAGAAGGCGCTATAGGCATTATAGCAAAAATTGCGCCCATTGGGCAGAGGAACTGGCAGAAAAATCTTTCCTGAGTGCACATTCCGATCATGAGCAGAATCAGCAGCACAATCCCCACCTTGTAGGCAGCACCGGGAAGTCTGCCAGCGGTGAGCATGGAAAACACATCCCATGGGCTCATGCCCTGAAGCTTGCTGTACCAGCCGGTAAGGATAGATACAAGAAGCACCAGAAGCCAGATATATTTCACCTTCTGCAAAATGCGGATGGCTTTTTCTGAGTATCCGTGACGGCCTTTTTTATGAAAAACCTTCTGGCGGATAAACACAGTCAGCTCGTACAATGCATCCCCAAGGGAACCAAATGCGCAGGCATATCCGCAGAAATGCCGTCCGAACAGGCAGGTTACCACCAGCAGCACGGCAGTCACATCCAGAAAGGAATTCCAGCTGATTGCTTGATGTGCTGCGATTGCCTGAAAAACGGACTTCACGCCTGCGAATGCTGTGGAAAAAAGTGCCGGAGCAAAAATGAAAAACAGAAGCTGGATGCCGGCACGGATCAGCCGGATTTTTCTCTGTCTCTTTTTCATTGATTTTCCGCCTTTCCAAATGCATCATTTACAGCGTTGATAATTCCAGTGGAACTGAAGGTTGCTCCGGAAATGGTGTCAACATCTGTACTCTGGGCAGCCAAAATGGTACTGATCACGCCCTGTCCCTGGGAAAGGTATGCAGAGTCTTCGCCTGGTGCACTTACCACCTGAATGTCTGTAATCGTGTCATTTTCAAGTGTAACCTGAACCTGGATATTGCCGCCAAAGCCCTGGCCGTCTCCTGTGTAGGTTCCGTTTTTGTAGACAAGATCTTCACTTTCTTCCTCAGAAGAAGCGTCCTCAGCCTCTGTCTCATCTGTATTCTTGTCATCTTTTTTCGTGTCCTCGGAAGCATCCCCGGAAGCCGCTTCTTCCGTCTGGGCTTTCTGATTCTTCGCTTCCTCTTCTGCCTTTTTCTTCGCCTCTTCCTGCGCTTTTGCAGCCTCTTCAAGGGCACTTAATATCTCATCCTGCTGTTTTTCCAAGGCCTCCACTCTGGTTGTCAGACTGGCGATCTGCTGGTCTTTTTCGGTATCACTATCTTTTTTCTGCATGGAGTTGTAGCCGAGAACGACACCAACGATCAGAAGCAGACATAAAACTCTCATAATAAAACTCTGGTATTTCATGGGTTATGCTCCTTTTGCCTGATTTAATGCATTTCTAAATGCCTGAATAAATCCCTGGGAGGAATATGTGCATCCAGATACTGTATCTACACTGTCTGCGGACTGCTTTCCCATAACCTGTCCAAGAATTCCCTCCCAGGCTGTATCTGCATATTCTTCATCATCATAGGAAAAATAAGTTGCTCCCACAATCTGTCCTCCGGATATTGTTACGGTAACCTGTACACTGTCTGGTCCGTCATTGCCTTCTCCAATGCCAGTGTAGGTTCCATCTGTATATGCACCAGCAGGCACAGGCGTGGGTTCTGGCGTAGCTGTCGGTTCCGGCGTCACAGAATTCTCCGGTGTATCCGTCGGTTCCGGTGCAGAAGTTGGCGCTGGCGTTTCAGTAGGCTCTGGTACAGCTGTAGGCTCCGGTGCAGTCGTTGGTTCCGGAACAGAAGTCGGCTTTGGCGTATTTGTGGGTTCTGGCTTCTCGGTGGAATCCGGCGCCTCAGTGGGCTCTGGCGTTACTGAAGGCTGTACCTCTGTATTTTTTGCCTGCTCCAATGCTATTTTGGACGCATCCAGAATTCCCATAGAAGAAAATGTTGCACCACTTACAGTGTCAATTCCTTCTGTACTCTGCTTTTCCAGTATTTTAGGCTGTATGGATCTCCATGCCTTATTGAAAAAGCTTCTGGTATCTGAGTTTGTATTGGTTACTTCCGTAATTTTTCCGTCTTTAATTGTCAGTGTTATGTTAACCTTTCCAGAATATCCCATTGCAGACCCTGTATAGGTACCATCTTTCAAAAGCTTTACAACCGGCTGTTCATCTGACGGATTATCCGGAGTCTTGGTAGGATGTGGAATCTCCGTTGGAATTGGTGTTACAGTTTCATCAGGTACAGTAGTCGGGGTTGGAGTTATATCTTCTTCCTTTGAGTCTGTAGTTCCTGATTGATCAGCCTTTGAAAGAGCCTGGGATAAAGCTCCGAGAATTCCATTGGAAGAAAATGTTGCACCACTTACAGTATCAATTTCAGAAGTACTCTGTCTGGAAATCACATTGGACTTGATTGTTTTCCATGCTTTATTAAAAAATTCAGGTGTGTCTGTATTTGTGTTGCTTATTTTTTTGATTTTTCCATTTTTTATTGTAACCTTTACCGTTACGATTCCATCAAAGCCTTCTGCCTGTCCCTCATATACGCCATCTTTATAGCTGACAGAAGTATCTTTCTTCGGTTTCTTTGCAGGTTTTGGCGTTGGCGTTGGAGTTGGTGTGGCAGCCGGTGTGGCAGAATCACTGTTTCCTGCCTGTGAAAGGGCATTCTGTACTGCCTGGATAATCCCGTTTGAGGAATAAGTTGCACCGCTGACTGCATCCACATTCGGGGACTGGCTTGATAAAACCTTACTTACAACGCCCTGTGCAGAGGCAAAATAAGAGCCTGTTTCTCCAGAGGCACTCAATATATCAACAGCTGTGATTTTCCCACCTGATACAGTTACCTGTACGGTAATCGTTCCTCCAAAGCCAGTACCGCTGCCCTGATAAGTTCCATCTTTATAGCCGCCTTCCGGAACTTCTGTAGTTGGTGTAGTGGTGGAGCCCTGACCTACCCCTGAAGATGCAGCCGTTTTTACTGGAAGGGTCTTTGAGCTTCCTTTTTTTATACCACTTTTTTTCTTTGAAATTTTGGAGGTTTTTTTCTTTGAAGATGATGATGTATTTTTGCCTGCTTTCAGCAGACTCTCCTCTTTTGCCTCGTCATCTGCTGCCTCATAGGAATAGGCTGTTTTCAGAAGCGATTCCAGATCCTGGGATTTTACAACCTCTCTGGTTTCAGCAGTCACTTCTTTTCCACTGCTGCCAGCCTGAGCACCTGCTGCAGCCACAGCCGCAATAACCACTGCTGCTGGAGCAAGTTTCACCAGATTCTTTTTTTCAAAAGGATTCTTATCACTGTCTCGTTTTTTCATGCTGTCTCCTGTTAAAATATGTAGCAAAATAAGTTTCTTTTTACAAGCAAAAGCAGGGGCTGTTAAAAACGGCCCCCGTTCCTTTGCCTTGTTTTTGCACAAGTATTATTTGTTATCGTAAAAGCTTTGTAATCATTATTTTACTTTTACTTTGAATTTCTTAGATACTCCATTACTTGTAACAGTGATGGTTGCAGTACCTTTCTTCTTACCTTTTACAACACCTTTTGCAGTAACAGTCGCTACTTTCTTGTTGCTGGACTTGTATGTTACTTTTCCGGATGGTGTTGCGGTTGCTTTGATTTTTACTGTTTTGCCTTTCTTGATTGTTGCAGAAGATTTTGCAAGCTTCAGAGAAGGTTTCTTAACCTGGATTACTACCTTCTTAGTGTAATTTCCAACCTTTACCGTAATGGTTGTCTTTCCCGCTTTTTTCGCTTTTACAACGCCTTTGGAAGAAACAGTAGCTACTTTCTTGTTGCTGGATGTAAATTTAACTTTTCCAGTTACATCATTTTTTACAACCGTAATGGTTGTAGATGTTTTTCCTTTGGTGTAAATTGTGGAAGCTTTTGCAGTTGCTGTAATTCCTTTGGCCGGTGCTGCAGTCGGTGCCGGAGTTGCAGTTGGCTGTGCAGGTGCTGCAGTTGGCTGTGCCGGGGCTGGTGTTGCAGTCGGCTGTGCCGGTGTTGCGGTTGGAGCCGGAGCCTTTACAAGCATGTTGAGAGCTTCTCTTAAATGTCCGATCTGCTCTTCTACGCCATAAGTTGTCTGATTCTTAATATTTGCAAGCATTTCCTCGCACTCTTCAAGCTCATTTGCAATGCTGTCTTTTGCAGCAGCCCAGCTCTCCGGAGTATAATCAGCCTCGTTCAGGGCTTTTGCTTCTGCGATAATGTTTTCCAGTGGCGTGGAATCTGCATCACCTGCAGGTTTTGCAATATTCTCAGCTGTTGCCTGGAATTTTACAACGTAATCCTGGTATCCAAGGGCATGAACAGTAAGGATCCAGTAACCAGTTCCGTCAGTTCCTTCCGGAAGCTTGCATCTTCCAGATTCTGTAAGACCAAGCTGGATACCCATCATTTTATGCATCCAGTTATCAGCTGCAAATTTTGTTCCATAGTTTGCAAGTCTGTTTGTATAAGTGGAATCATTTCCATAATATGCCCACTCAACAGACTGCATATGTGCACCAAGATCGCCATAGTTTCCAGTCAGGTCAACTCTCAGGAACTCACCATAAGAACCATTTCCAGGTTTTACAGTTGCTGTAATTCCGTCTGCCACTTTCAGCTCTGCATCTTTGATACCAGACTCAGTTCCGTTCTGTCTTGCTCCGATTACAAAGCTTCCGTCTTCAGCTTTTGTAACTTTTTTCAAACCATTTGTATTTGCAGTTACATTTGCAACAGCTTCATAGGATTTCAGTTCTTTCTCGCCATAACCGCCGATCAGCTGTCCGCCATTTTTTACAATTGTATGGCTTTCTGCAAAAGCAGCAAGGTCAGCTCTCTTAATCTCAACCGGTACATATTTCAGTCCAGTTACGGTATATCCGGTTACATTGTTCCGGTTAAATACTTCTGATGTTCCATCGGCATAATAAACTGTTTTTCCGTCTGCGCTCCAGTGGGAAACTGTTTTTCCATTAAGAACCGCGATTGCCTGGAAGCTTCCTCTGTGAAGGCCATGGTTTGCAGTTGCTCTTGTTACAGCATCAAATGCTCCAAGGTCTGACTCACCTCTTCTGTCTTTTTCTTCAGAAGAAGCTGTGGAGCCTGCATTGTATACATCCTCGGAAGCCCAGTACTCAGCCCATGTAAGACCTGCGTATACATATACGTTTTCGTTGTAAACAAATGTTACATCTGGGTATCCGGCAGCACTTACAACTACTGTATCTCCATCGTTTACAGCTGTTTTAGAATAATCAAGAGTTCCATCCTCCTGAACAATCTTCACAGCACCTTTTCCGCTTGCAGCATACTCTTGGTCACCAATTTTTACTTTTGAAACTGTTTTGGTAAATGCAACAAACTGCTCAGCGGTAATATCTGCCGCAGCAACCAGTTTTCCTTCATACTCATCATAGGAAGCCATTACAGTATCTGTTGTTGCTGTAAAAGTAGCGCTGACAGGAGCATATTTTCCATTTGCATCGGAAATTGTCAGAGTATGTGTTCCAGGTGTAAGATTTGTAACCTTTACTCCTGTCTCTGTTGTCGCTGCTTCCACATCATCAACTGCATATTTCTTTGAATAATCAGATGGAAGTGCTTCAGATAATTCAACTTTAACCTCTGCATCTGTTACCTTGATGTTGTCAACGGTTGCACTGACACCTGTTTTTACCGGAACATAAGTATCTGGAATATCAAAATTAATTTCCCCCTTATCCGTATAGTACGTTACGCTGGAAATAGTTTTTCCCATCATGGATTTGTAGTGGTCAGAGCTTATTGGGCAACCGTGAGATTCTGTTGTAAAGCCGGTGCTCCATGCAAGTTCTTTTCCTTTCCAGATATTCTCAAGATGACGGAGTGCATAAGTGGTTCCGTCTGTTGTATTGATGATTACACCATAAATCTTATCACCATTAGATGCATTTACTACTGCCTTTACTGCTGTCTCATCCAGCTCAAGCTGATAATCTCCATATTTGGAATTAAGCTTTAATTCAGCATTCACACTAACATTCTGTTCGGACATTCCCTGAACAGCGCCAAAAGAAATATTTCCGTTCTCATCTACGCTCATTTCCTTGTAATATGCAGGAGTTTCTGCCGGAACATAATAAGTATAGCTTGGCTGTTCAATAAGAGCCGCTGCACCAGTATATGTATTAGTACTTACCTGGCCTTTCATGTTCGTAGTAATCTCTATAGTAGTGCTGTCTGTAATCTGTTTAAAATTTTCCAAATCAGAAGCTTTATTCACTTTTACCGGAAAAGTAACACCTGCAAGTTCATTTCCTTCCGCGCTTGTATGATAAGCAGCATTTCCATTCATCACGCCGCTCATCTTTGTTTTTGCTTTCGTCGCGGATGTAAATGCATCTACTTTTACATCATTGTTTTTCAACTCAGATCTGTAAAAAGCTTCATAGGGAATGTTCATCAGTACGATCTGACCATCCTCCACTGTTTTCAAAGCTCCCGCTTCATTGTTGGTTTCGCCCTCAGTGTCTGCTAAAAAAGCATCTTCTGTGTCTCCGGTTTCACCATCCTCGAATCCAGACTCCTCTTCTGCGGCTTCTCCAGACTCAAAACCATCCTCTGTGTCTGTAGCAAAATCTGCTGAATCGTCAGCCTCTGATGATTCGTCATAGTCGTCTGAAATCTCATCAGAACCATATGTAGTCTCCTCAGATACCTCAACAGCTACTTCTCCAGAAATAAAGTCCTCTGCCATAACTCCAACCGGTGAACTGGTCATCGCTACAGCTGCACTCATAATGATCGGAGCAATTTTTCTTAATAACTTTTTGTCAGCCATTCTCTTCCTCCTTGTTTAACTATTATTAGTGTTTTCTAATCTTTGTTTATTTTACAGAATTGTGTTAGAAATGTCTATCTATTTTTAGTTTAGACATTGCACTTTTTTTATCAACAAGAGGGGCTGTTTCGTATATCAACATGCTGATTCCGTCTCCATATTTTATATAAAAAATGCTTTCCTCTCTTTAGGCATAATGATATCGCTTACAGACATCATCCCCCCATTTGCAGCAAAAAAGAATCCAGGCACGGAAGTCTTCTTACTTCTATACCTGGATTCTCCTACATTGAAAATTAAGCAACTGCCATATTGACTTGTCTGATTTTTCATCTGCTGCTCCTACGTCAGTCGCCGTAGCTACCGCTACACAGCCCCGGCCGTTGGGATGCGCCATATGCACCATATTTTCTTTCTATGAGAAAAAGCTCTCAGCCACGCTCATCTCCGCAATATATCCAACAGTTCCTGTCATAAAAATAGTTCCGTCTTCTTTAATGTCGATCTGGATCATACCACCTGGCTGGTTTACATTGATTCTGTTTTCCATCCGACCTTTTCGGTAGGCTGCAATGGCTGCCGCACAGCTTCCTGTACCGGAAGCTTTTGTATAACCGGAGCCACGCTCCCAGATCTCGATATCCAGATTTCCTTTATCAATCTGGCGGCAGATCTGCAGGTTCACTCTTTCCGGGAACTCATCTGCATTTTCCACATATGGCCCCAGCTCCCTTACTTTTTCCTGAGATACTTGATCCATGAAAATAATGCAGTGTGGATTTCCTACTGTGAGACAAGTTGCCTTGTATTCTTTCTTGTTAAATGTAAATGGCTCATCGATCACCTCACGCACCTCGCCAGTTACCGGAATCTCTCTGGAAAGGAAAGAGGCTTTGCCCATATTTACGCGGAACTCTGTCGCTCTGGCATTCAGACACTCTACTTCGATTGTTCCGGATAAAGTCTCAATGGCAAATTTTTTCTCTGTAACATACTCATTGTCCATAAGATATTTTGCAAAAATACAGACACCGTTTCCACTGATTGCAGCTTCACTTCCATCGGAATTAAAAATACGCATTCCCATTTTTCCGTTAATGTCAACTGGTCCGTAAAGCACACCATCCGCTCCAAGTCCGAACCCCCGCTGGCAAAGAAGCGCAACTTTTTTACCCTGCAGCTGAAGCTGGTTTTTCTTCGCATCCAGTACCAGATAATCATTTCCAAAGCCCTGATATTTTGTCATGATAATGCTGTCTCTCATTGTTTTCAATTCCTTTCTGACGAAGCGCCCGTGATCTTTTTTCTCAAATCACATCTTATATATCCAGTATAGCGTTTATTTTTCCCATGTACATAGAATAACTTGCGAAATATATTGCAAAAAATGCGGTATTTCAATTATAATAAAGTCATATTTCAAGCGCAGAATTGAATTATGACGCTACGCAAACGTAGCTGCAAGCAAAGTTTGCGGTTCCATACACACTATAGTAAAAACAGGAGCCATAACATATGAATTCTTTCAATGAGCCTACTGAAAAAACCGGCTATCTGGAGCAGGATTTCCGGCTTTTTCACATCAAGGATCAGACCAAGCGAGAATTTTCCTACCATTATCATGATTTTCACAAGGTGATCATCTTTCTTTCCGGAAAGGCAGCCTACCACATTGAGGGAAAGTCCTACTACCTGAAGCCCTGGGACATTCTCCTCGTGAACCGTCACGCCATCCACAAACCGGAAATTGATTTTTCGGTTCCATACGAACGTTTTGTACTATGGATCCGCGACGACATCAAATCCACAGAACTACTCCGCTGTTTTCAGAAGGCGATTGACCGGAGTTACAATCTAATCCGTCTGGACTCTGACACTCAGGAAAAATTAAAGCAGCTTCTCTACGAACTGGAAGCTGCCCTGAAAGACGAAAAATTTGGAAGCGAGCTTCTTGGCTCAGCTCTTTTCACCCAGTTCATGGTTTATGTAAACCGCATTTTTCTGGAAAAGCAGTACATTTATGACGCTCATTCCTACAGCAGTGATTCCCAGATAGAAGAGCTTCTACGTTATATTAACCACAACCTTACTGAAGATCTTTCCATTGAGACCCTTGCACGGAAATACTACCTGAGCAAGTATCACATGATGCGGAAATTCAAGGAGGAAACCGGTTACACCGTCCACAACTACATCATTAGCAAGCGCCTTCTTCTCGCCCGCACAAAAATTTCCGAAGGCACCCCCATCCTGAAGGCCGCCCAGTTAAGCGGCTTCTCCGACTATACCACCTTCTCCCGGGCCTATAAAAAACAATTTGGCACCGCGCCAAGCCAGACAATATAATTGCTATTTAATGGATTAAAAGGTCTTCAATGCGGACGCATTTGGACAATGTGTATTACTCACTCGCCGGCGCAACGCTCCAGCAAACTAATCGCTAACTGCGACTAATGCGTTCGGGAGAGCCCTCACGCATAAGTCTC
>OGOI01000251.1_pt1 | contig 51927 bp, 46 predicted proteins | sample 1552631 | NCBI WGS metagenome assembly OGOI01 (sample SAMEA2580204, study PRJEB22360) | human gut metagenome | biome: human gut; feature: human-associated habitat; material: faeces | place: Denmark | collected 2008/2010 | reverse complement strand
ATACTCGTTGAAGTAGGAATGAAACATAAAGGTTTATAACTTTTTATAAGTTTTCAGTAATGGAAAGTATGATTACAGCAGTGATTTTTGATATGGACGGTGTGATCGCTGATTCAGAATATTTTAATGTCAAAGCAAAACATCTCATCTTAAAACGAGCAGGTATTGAAGTTGACTGGCATTACCATGATAAGTTCTTGGGTACAACACATGAATATATGTGGACAGAGATGAAGAAAGAATTTGAAAGTCTTGATAAAGAAGTTCTATATTATATAGATCAGTGGGTCAAAACTAGAAAAGAGTTGATCGACCAGGAAGGACTAAAGCCGATGCCGGGGGTTGTTGATCTGATCCGTACATTAAAGGAAAAAGGATTTCATCTGGCAGTAGCATCGTCTTCATTGAAAGAAGATATCATGACAAATATGAATACGTTTGGAATTACAGACTGCTTTGAAGCATTTATAAGCGGTTCCGAATGTGAAAACGGAAAGCCGGATCCAGAAATCTTTCAAAAGGCGGCTGAGGCAATTGGACAGAAGGCGGCAAACTGTATCGTGGTCGAAGATTCCGAAGCAGGAGTAAAGGCAGCCAAATCTGCCAAAATGAAATGCATTGGATATGCACCAGAAGGAGCGATCAAACAAGATCTCCATCAGGCAGATACAGTGGTGAAGGAATTTTCAGATAAACTTATAGAATATATTATGGAAAAATAAGTAAAATAAAAAATAGACAGCGTTCTTATGAAAAAGAGCACTGTCTATTTTTTTATAAAAACTTTCTCGTAAAAAGAGAAGATAGGACACAATATTCATTCATGCAATATAAACATCTGGACGACGTTCCGTCAACATTGTATAATAGTCATGCTTCATTTGTTTTGCTATATCGTAGTCATAAGGTTTCTCCCAGTTTGTACTATTAACTAAGAGATCCACTCCTTGAATAGCAAGACTTCTGGCAGCTTCTGGAAAGAATGCGTCATAACAGATAAACAAGCCGATACGACCGATCTTTGTATCAAATACTTTAAATTGATCCCCAGGTGTAAAATAATTTTTCTCGGAATCAAATAAATGAACTTTGCGATAAGTTCCAAGAAGAACACCAGTGTCATCAAGGAAAAACTGAGAATTATAAAGGATATCTTCTTCTTTTTTCAGCCATTCCATAGACAATATGAACATGAAATTCCTTAGCTAAAGCATTCATCTTTTTTATGGATGTAGAGTCAATCATGGCAGTTTCTGCCAAATCTTTAAAATTTTCACCACATTGATAACCAGTAACAGCAAGCTCAGGGAAAACGATGAGTTGAGTATCTGGATGAGATTCCATAGCTTTGTGATATATGCTCGTTTGGAACCTTGAACCAGCTAAACAATTCTCGAATTGCAAATACACTGATCACTGCAATTCCAATGGCAAACCATACATAGACAATTAGAATAAATAATTTAATTGTTCAAAATCAAAATGTTCTTTCTCGAATAGAGAGCCGATCATGATAACAACAATCGGAACACAAAGAGAAAATACATTACCAACAAAATAGTTAATATTATCATCAGGAATCATAAAGTAAGCAATGAGTCCACAGATCATACCGATAAAGATAGATGCAACGGCAACTCTTGAGGATACTTTATCCCAGATCAACCCAGCAATAAATGCAGCACATGGGGCGGCCAAAAGTAGTTTGTTGTGTTTTAAAGTGATTCCCACGTTAAGATTTCCTTTCTTAATAAATGCAAAAGGCGCTATAAACATATATCTGTTTACAACGCCTTTGTTTATGACTAGTGTAATATACAAAATCTTTTTATTACAAGGTAAGAGTGAAAAGAAGTGAAGAATTTAATGAAAAAGGCAGATGAGAAACATTTTCAGGTGCTTTTTTCATGTATTTAAAAATAGTTATTGACATGATAAATTCTATGTGGTAATATAAGAAAATGTCTTAATGTGGGTTTGTCTGCCCACACTCTATGTAAAATTAAGAATAAGATTGTAAGAAAGATATAGTAAGATAGAGGGTTTCTTACAGTTGATGTAGTATATAAACCAGGTTTAGATCAAGAGGTGAAAAACGTCCATGGAAAAGAACAGAATACAGCCAATAAAATCAGGTACAGGGATGCGAATCAGCTATGCCAGACAGGATGACGTCCTTGAAGTACCAAATCTGATCGAAATTCAAAAGGATTCCTATGATTGGTTTTTAAGAGAAGGATTAGCAGAGGTATTTGAAGATATCTCCCCAATCGAAGATTACAGCGATCAGTTAAGCTTGGAATTTGTTGACTATCAATTATGTAAAGATGACGTCAAATATTCAATTGAAGAATGTAAAGAAAGAGATGCAACATACGCTGCACCTTTAAAAGTGAAAGTAAGACTTCATAATAAAGAGACTGATGAAATCAAGCAGCATGAGATTTTTATGGGCGATCTTCCTTTAATGACAGCAACAGGAACATTTATCATCAACGGAGCTGAACGTGTTATCGTCAGTCAGTTAGTGCGTTCCCCTGGAATTTATTATGGAATTGCTCATGACAAGATTGGTAAAGAGTTATACTCTTCCACAGTTATTCCAAACCGTGGTGCTTGGCTTGAATATGAAACAGATTCCAATGATGTATTCAATGTACGTGTAGACCGTACAAGAAAAGTGCCTATCACAGTTTTGATCCGTGCATTAGGTATTGGAACAAACGCAGAGATCAAAGAATTATTTGGTGAAGAACCAAAGATCCTTGCAAGTATTGAAAAAGACCCATCTGATAACTATGAAGATGGTCTGTTAGAATTATATAAGAAGATCCGTCCGGGAGAACCATTATCTGTAGATAGTGCGGAAAGCTTGATCAACAGCATGTTCTTCGATCCAAGAAGATATGATCTTGCGAAAGTTGGACGTTACAAATTCAATAAAAAATTAGCATTAAGAAATCGTATCAGTGGATTTATCTTAGCAGAAGATGTTTTAGATCCAACAACTGGAGAAGTATTAGCAGAAGCTGGAACGAATGTGGACATGGAACTTGCAGATAAGATTCAGAACGCAGCCGTAGCAAGTGTTATGATCCAGACAGAAGAAGGTGCTACAAAAATACTTTCCAACATGGAAGTAAATCTTGCTGAATATGTAGATTTCAATCCAGAAGAGATTGGTGTTCATGAAGATGTTTTCTATCCTGTATTAGAGAAGATCTTAGAAGAAGGATATGAAGGAGAAGAATTAAAAGAAGCTCTGAAGAAGAATATTCATGAATTGATTCCAAAACATATTACAAAAGAAGATATCTTAGCATCCATCAACTATAATATCCATTTAGAGTATGGAATTGGACATGATGATGATATTGACCACTTAGGAAACCGTCGTATCCGTGCTGTAGGTGAACTGCTTCAGAACCAGTATCGTATCGGTCTTTCAAGATTGGAAAGGGTTGTTCGTGAAAGAATGACAACTCAGGATATTGAATCTATCTCACCACAGTCATTGATCAATATCAAACCAGTAACAGCAGCAGTGAAAGAGTTCTTTGGAAGTTCTCAGTTATCTCAGTTCATGGACCACAACAACCCACTGTCTGAGTTAACACATAAGAGACGTTTATCTGCATTAGGACCAGGTGGTCTGTCTCGTGATCGTGCCGGATTCGAAGTCCGTGACGTACATTACACACATTACGGAAGAATGTGTCCGATCGAGACACCTGAAGGACCTAACATCGGTCTGATCAACTCTCTTGCTACTTATGCGAGAATTAACGAGTATGGATTTATCGAAGCTCCATATCGTGTACTGGATAAATCAGATCCTGAGAATCCAGTTGTTACAGACAAAGTTGTTTATTTAACAGCTGATGAAGAAGATAATTATGTAGTAGCACAGGCGAACGAACCTGTTGATGAAGATGGACATTTCGTAAATACTCATGTATCCGGACGTTTCCGCGAGGATACATCAGAATTTGATAAAGTAAACCTTGACTTAATGGACGTATCTCCAAAGATGGTATTCTCAGTAGCTACATCCATGATTCCTTTCCTGGAGAACGATGATGCTAACCGTGCGCTGATGGGATCCAACATGCAGCGTCAGGCAGTACCACTTCTTTCTACAGAAGCACCTGTTGTTGGAACAGGTATGGAATCCAAGGCTGCATATGACTCTGGAGTCTGCATCACAGCAAGAAATGGCGGAGTCGTAGAAAGATCTACAAGTACAAAGATCGTAGTTCGTAATGATGACGGTCAGAGAGATGAGTACAATGTTATCAAGTTTGCACGAAGCAACCAGGGTAACTGTATGAATCAGCGTCCGATCGTATTTGTAGGAGACAGAGTAGAAAAGGGAGACATCTTAGCAGACGGTGCTTCAACAAGCAACGGAGAGATGGCTCTTGGTAAGAACCCATTGATCGGTTTCATGACATGGGAAGGATATAACTACGAGGATGCGGTACTGTTAAGTGAGCGTCTGGTACAGGATGACGTTTACACATCTGTTCATATCGAAGAATATGAAGCAGAAGCCAGAGATACTAAGCTTGGTCAGGAAGAGATCACAAGAGATCTTGCAGGATTAAGTGAAGATGTCTTAAAAGACTTAGATGATAACGGTATCATTCGTATCGGTGCAGAAGTACGTGCCGGTGACATCCTGGTAGGAAAAGTTACTCCTAAGGGAGAAACAGAATTAACAGCTGAAGAGAGACTGTTACGTGCGATCTTCGGTGAGAAAGCAAGAGAAGTCCGTGATACATCTTTAAGAGTGCCACATGGTGCTTACGGAGTTGTTATGGATACGAAGATCTTCACAAGAGAGAATGGAGACGAACTTCCTCCTGGAGTAAACAAGAGCGTTCGTGTATACATTGCTCAGAAGAGAAAGATTTCTGTAGGAGATAAGATGGCTGGTCGACATGGTAACAAGGGTGTAATTTCCCGTATTCTGCCAGTAGAAGATATGCCATACTTACCAAACGGACGTCCATTAGATATCGTACTGAACCCATTAGGTGTGCCTTCACGTATGAATATCGGACAGGTGTTAGAGATCCATCTGTCCTTAGCAGCAAAAGTTCTTGGATTTAATGTTGCTACACCAGTATTCAATGGTGCAGACGAGAACGATATCGCAGATACATTAAGAATGGCAAATGACTATGCCAATACATCATGGGAAGAATTTGACGCGAAATGGCGTGATAAAGTTAACGATGATGTAATGGATTACTTATATGAAAACAGAGATCATAGAAAAGAATGGCAGGGTGTACCAATTGATACAACTGGTAAAGTAAGATTAAGAGACGGTCGTACAGGAGAAGAATTTGACAGCCCTGTAACAATCGGATTCATGCATTACCTGAAACTGCATCATCTGGTAGATGACAAGATCCATGCACGTTCTACTGGTCCTTACTCATTAGTAACTCAGCAGCCACTGGGTGGTAAAGCTCAGTTCGGTGGACAGCGTTTCGGAGAGATGGAGGTATGGGCACTGGAAGCTTATGGTGCAGCATACACACTTCAGGAGATCCTGACATTCAAGTCCGATGATGTTGTAGGTCGTGTGAAAGCATACGAAGCGATCATCAAAGGTGATAACATCCCTGAACCAGGTGTTCCAGAATCTTTCAAAGTATTATTAAAAGAATTCCAGTCACTGGCATTAGATGTTAAAATTCTTGACGAGAACGCTGAAGAAGTTGAATTAAGAGAAGATGTTGATGGTGGAGATGCAAATCAGGATCTTGCACCAATGATCGAAGGAGACGGTGTCTTCAACAATTATGAAGAAAGCGAATCTGAACTCGGTGCTTTAGGATATAAACACGGAGACTTATCAGAAGGTGAAGATAACACAATCATGTAGATTGGCGAGCAATTTAGGAAGGAGCAGCCTTAAATGATGGAATCAAGCAATGAATATCAAAGCAATAAAATTTCATTTGATGCAATTAAGATCGGGTTGGCTTCCCCAGAAAAGATCCGTGAGTGGTCTAGAGGAGAAGTAAAGAAACCTGAGACGATCAACTATCGAACATTAAAACCTGAAAAAGACGGGCTTTTCTGTGAGAAGATCTTCGGGCCTACAAAGGACTGGGAGTGTCACTGCGGAAAGTACAAAAAAGTTCGCTATAAAGGTGTTGTCTGCGACCGATGCGGTGTTGAAGTGACAAAAGCAAGTGTCCGTCGTGAAAGAATGGGACATATCGAATTAGCAGCTCCAGTATCTCATATCTGGTATTTTAAAGGAATTCCTAGCCGTATGGGTCTGATTCTTGATATTTCACCAAGAACACTGGAAAAGGTTTTATATTTCGCATGCTATATCGTTTTAGATGCTGGAGATACAGATCTTGCATATAAACAGGTATTAACTGAAAAAGAATATAGAGAAGCGTATGAAAAATACGGAGATACATTCCGCGTAGGAATGGGTGCTGAAGCAGTGAAAGAACTGCTTCAGGCCATTGATCTGGAAGCAGAAGCAAAATCCTTACAGGATGAGTTCAAAACTGCTACAGGTCAGAAGAGAGCCAGAATCGTTAAGAGACTGGAAGTTGTAGAAGCATTCTGCAACTCAGAGAATAAACCAGAATGGATGATCTTGGATGCAGTTCCAGTCATCCCTCCAGATATCCGTCCAATGGTTCAGTTAGATGGTGGACGTTTTGCTACATCTGACTTAAATGACCTTTACAGACGTATCATCAACAGAAATAACCGTCTGAAGAGATTATTAGAACTTGGAGCGCCAGATATCATCGTAAGAAACGAAAAGAGAATGTTACAGGAAGCAGTTGATGCCCTGATCGATAATGGTAGACGTGGACGTCCAGTTACAGGACCAGGAAACCGTGCATTAAAATCATTATCAGACATGTTAAAAGGTAAACAGGGACGTTTCCGTCAGAACCTGTTAGGAAAACGTGTAGACTATTCTGGACGTTCCGTTATCGTAGTAGGACCAGACTTAAAGATCTTCCAGTGTGGTCTTCCAAAAGAAATGGCGATCGAATTATTCAAGCCATTCGTTATGAAAGAATTAGTAGAGCGCAAATTAGCTCACAACATTAAATCAGCAAAGAAAATGGTTGAAAAACTTCAGCCAGAAGTATGGGATGTCTTAGAAGACGTCATTAAAGAACATCCGGTTATGTTAAACCGTGCACCGACACTGCATAGACTGGGAATTCAGGCATTTGAGCCTATCCTGGTAGAAGGTAAAGCAATCCGTCTGCATCCACTGGTATGTACAGCATACAATGCCGATTTCGATGGTGACCAGATGGCTGTCCACCTTCCATTATCTGTGGAAGCACAGGCAGAGTGTAGATTCCTTCTGTTATCACCAAACAACCTGTTAAAACCATCTGATGGTGGTCCAGTAGCTGTTCCTTCTCAGGATATGGTACTTGGTATCTACTATCTGACATTAGAGAAAGATGGAGACAAAGGTGAAGGTAAATACTTCAAATCTGAGAACGAAGCATACTTAGCTTATGAAAATAAGGTGATTACACTTCATTCTAAGATCAAAGTAAGACGTACAGGTGTAGACAAAGACGGAAATCCTATTTCTCAGATTGTAGATTGTACACTTGGACGTATCCTGTTTAATGAGATCATCTTACAGGATTTAGGATTTGTAGACAGAAGCAAACCAGAGAATGCTTTAGCATATGAGATTGATTTCCACGTAGGAAAGAAACAGTTAAAACAGATCCTTGATAAATGTATCAACATTCATGGAGCAACAAAGACTGCAGAAGTCTTAGATGATATCAAAGCGATCGGATACAAATTCTCTACAAGAGGAGCCTTAACAGTATCCATTTCCGATATGACAGTGCCACCTGAGAAACCTCAGATCTTAGGAGATGCACAGAAACAGGTAGAATTCATTACAGAACAGTATAAACGTGGTCTGATGACAGAAGAAGAACGTTATAAAGCGGTTGTTAAGACATGGTTCGACGCCGATGACGTTTTAACAGATAAACTGATCACAGGATTAGACCGATTAAATAACATCTTCATGATGGCCGATTCCGGAGCCCGTGGTTCTAACCAGCAGATCAAACAGTTAGCAGGTATGCGTGGACTGATGGCCGATACATCAGGACGTACGATCGAATTACCGATCAAGTCTAACTTCCGTGAAGGTCTTGACGTACTGGAATACTTCATTTCAGCGCATGGAGCTCGTAAAGGTCTGTCCGATACAGCCCTTCGTACAGCCGATTCAGGATACTTAACACGTCGTCTGGTAGACGTATCACAGGATCTGATCATTCGTGAACAGGACTGCTGTGAAGGTACAGGAGAAGAAATTCCAGGAATGTATGTAGAAGCATTCATGGATGGACAGGAAGTTATCGAAAGCTTAGAAGAACGTATCACAGGAAGATACGCAGCAGAAGAGCTTGTGAATAAAGAAACTGGTGAAGTCATTGTAAAAGCAAACCACATGATCACACCAAAACGTGCGAAAGCCGTTTGTGATGCAGGATATACATCTGTTAAGATCCGTACGATGTTAACATGTAAATCCGGAGTTGGAGCTTGTGCGAAATGTTATGGATCTAACATGGCAACAGGTCAGGCCGTACAGGTTGGAGAAGCTGTCGGAATCATCGCAGCACAGTCAATCGGTGAGCCAGGTACACAGCTTACAATGAGAACATTCCATGCCGGTGGAGTAGCCGGTGATGATATCACACAGGGTCTTCCTCGTGTCGAAGAGTTATTTGAAGCACGTAAACCAAAAGGACTTGCGATCATCGCAGAATTTGGTGGAGAAGTGCAGTTAAAAGATACAAAGAAGAAACGTGAAGTTATCATCACAAACAGAGAAACTGGCGATGTGAAGACATATCTGATCCCTTACGGATCTCGTCTGAAAGTACAGGAAGGACAGATCCTTGAAGCCGGAGATGAACTTACAGAAGGTTCTATCAACCCTCACGATTTATTAAGAATCAAGGGAATCCGTGCAGTACAGGATTACATGATCCGCGAAGTACAGAGAGTATACCGTTTACAGGGTGTAGATATCAATGACAAGCACGTTGAGGTTATCGTACGTCAGATGCTTAAGAAAGTACGTATCGAAGACGGTGGAGACACAGGATACTTACCAGGAGCAATGGTTGATGTATTAGAACTTGAGAAGAGAAACAAAGAGATGGAAGAACAGGGTCTTCAGACTGCAACAGCAGATCAGATCATGCTTGGTATCACAAAAGCATCTCTGGCAACAGATTCCTTCTTATCAGCAGCTTCCTTCCAGGAGACAACAAAAGTTCTTACAGATGCAGCGATCAAAGGAAAAGTCGATCCATTAGTAGGATTAAAAGAAAACGTAATCCTTGGTAAACTGATCCCAGCCGGAACAGGTATGAGACGTTACAGAGATGTCAAGATCAGCACAGACGAAAATGATTTCACGATCGGCGATGAAATTGATTTCGATGATGAAGAATTTGATATTGAAGAATAATAAATAAATAAGCAGGTAATGATCATTGATATGTGACCATTACCTGCTTTTTAGTTTACGGAAAAATCCGATATAACTTTACAAAGAAGTTTTTAAGAAAGTTTAAGATGATAGATAAAAGCATCATTTGATGCATTGACTATAAAATATAACTTATAAGATTTATATAAATCTGCAGAAACAGAATCTTCCTTAACCACATTGATATATGCATTTTTCGTGACAGAAGCATTGGATTTCAAGGCAGAATCATCAATTGGATCAGCATAATATTTCTGTTTGGCGGATACTAAAACGATATGAGGAATCATACGCTCATTAAGATTTATCGTTGTATTACTAATATTTTTAGCTGTAAAAGTGATTTTGTACTGATAGACATCAGATTTAAAATCAGAATCATAGGTTACTTTTCTTTTCATGGATTGAAATGACAAAAGGACATCGGATGATTCTATATAGTCATTTTTATTGATGTTCTCATTATGTACTTTAAATTGTTTACCAGGAGCATTCAGTTCCTGATAACGATATAGGAATAAAGCAACAAGGACCACACATAAACAACCCAATAAGATAACAAATTTATTGATTCTTCTCTTAAACATCTTTGATACCTCCATTCTCTATTTTCACCATTTTATCAGCGATATTGTTTAGAAAATCCAGGTCATGACTAACGATGATAAATGTAGAGGATTCCTTCCTCTCAAGGATCATGTTTGTCAGTAAATCAACACCATCACGATCTAAAGCATTGGTAGGTTCATCCAGTAAAATGATCTTAGGTGTATACATCATAGCCTGTGCAATTGCAAGACGCTGCTTCATACCAAGAGAGTATTTCCCATATTTACGTTTGTCAGCGGGATCTAACCCAATCTCTTGTATGATATTATTAACTTCATCAATATTTGTATGATCTTGCAGCATTTCTAGCAATTTAAGATTCTCAACACCAGTAAATTCATTCAGAAACTCTTGATGCTCGATCAGAATTCCCATATCATGAGCAAGAGGAGAATCTGTCGAGATCACACCATCAAAATAGATAGAACCATCGTATCTGATCAAACCAGAAATCGCACGAAGAAGCATGCTCTTTCCAGAACCATTGATACCATGAATCCCAACAATTTCATGTTCATTAATATTAAGATTTATATTATTCAAGACAAGATTGCCTTTGATCTCTTTGGAGAGATTTTCAATAGTAATATAATCATTTTTCATATTTTTCCCTCGTTTCTAGTAAGTCTATATTATGAAATAGTAAAATGTTTATACAAAATAGTATTATTGAACCGACCAGACAATAAACAATGCCAGGAACAAGATGAGTTCTTGATAACATCATAAACTGAATCGGAAATAAATGAGATCGGAAAGGTAAACCGATCACAATAACAAACAGGCATAAAATAAAAGAAAATATGGTATTCTTAAAAAGTAAAACAAAAAAATGAAACATTAAACACAAGAAAATACTTGCGAATAGATTTAAAATACCAAAATAAATGATTTGCATAGCAGACGGCAGCTCATTTGCATCATGCAAAGCGATTATAAACACCATTTTTTCAAGAATCAGAAGAAGATGAAACACAATAATAAATAAAATTTCAGTCATCATTTTTCCGATTACGAACATGGATCGACGCTTTAGTTTTATGATCAGATTTGCCGATATGGAATACAGATCATAAATAATATCATCATTAAAAATGATCAGAATCCCGAACAGAATATATAACCATGAGTAAGGTATCAAGCCAAAACTCTGTTTAAATTCAGTCTGAGTGATTCCGAAAATACTCTTATAAAAAGTGGAATAAGTTCCACTAAGGATCGCAAAAAAATCAGTGCCAGATAAAATACCCAAAAAAGCAAGGATCTTAAAGCGAAGTCGTGTAGCGGCAAATAATATATTCCGTTGAATTAAAGATCTAAATTTTATCATATTGAATCTCCATAGCGTGATTGCGTTCTATTAATAAATAGAGTATCTGATGAAAAAGTAAATATAAAACGATCCATGGGATCAGGTAATAAAAAGCAGTTGATAAATCAGTGTTAGCAAGTGCAGCATTCTGACTCATTGAAACTCCAAAATAAAAGAATAAAACATGATCCAGAGCTGGTAATATTATTAGAAGTAACTGGATCAGTTGTTCTTTAAACCTAATATACCGAAAGATACAAAATAATAATCCATACAAATTCAAAAATACAAACAAAAAAATCTCATTTTTAAAAAACAGAAGAAACTGTATATTGTGTACATAAAAACCAATATAGGGAAGGTAAGAACATACACCATATAACAGACTGACTATAAGCGAACAGATAAAAGTAAAGAATCCAAAATACTTCAAATACATTTTATGATCACGAATTCGTACATATATGGCAGGTAATCTAATCCAATTTATATACAAATGATACAGAAAGAAAAAAACAGGAAGTATTGTGATGCACCATGATGTCCAGGAAAAAATATCATTTAAATATTGAGACATGTTACCATCCCATGCTTGCCAACGCAGAGAGCAGACTCCAAAATATACGGCAGCCAGGAAGAGAAATTTAATATTATACAAAGTGATTTTTGAGAAGATCAACATTTTTTTAAATATATTCATTTCTGCACACACCCCATAAATAAATTAACAAAGACAACAAAAATCCAAACAAAAGAAAGAACAAGCAACCAGAAGGCGAAATTCCATCAGAAGCCTGAACAGAAAAATAAGTCGGGCAATAAGCATTTGCACCATTTGGAATAAGGAAAGTAACGATAGAATTATATATATAACAAAAGATAAATGGAGATATCCAGATTATAAACTGATTCTTGATAAAGAGACTAAAAGCCAATGCAAGAGAAGCAAAAACAGCAGCAACAAGAAAATCCAAAGTAATATATATAAAAACATGGAGTAGAGGATGGCTATAATACAGCTCAGGGAATAAGCTGGTTTTTCCAATCAAAGGAATCGCATTTGATGAATCTAGAAGAAAATTAATCTTCCTGTTAGGTAACAACAAAAAACAAATGTAAAGATTCAAGAGTAAAGGGATAACAAAAACAAGTCCTCCAACAATAAAATTACAGATGAAAAGACATCGGGAGTAATTCTTTGATTTGCCTTTAGAGTTTATGATATGAAAATAGTTCTTGGATATATCCTTACGATATACATGAGAAAATACCATACCAGATAAGATTGGCATTAACATGAACAGTAAAGATGTAAAAGTAGAAATTGAGTAACTTTCTATCCATTTTGTATATACACAATGCCCAAGGCTGGGATCAGTATATGGCAATACATCTCTTATAATATGTAAAATAGCAATTGCAGAGCCTACGATGATGGAAATATAAAAATTCTTTTCATGAAGGATGCGTTTGATAAAGTAGTTGTACATTGTTTGTCTCCTTACAAAGGACAGAATGAAGAAGATTCTGTCCTTTAAAATGTTTATAAATTATGGTTGAATAGTTTTCCCTGAATCAGGACTCCATACTCCATTCAAGGTGTTTTTTGCACCTGGATTAGATTGAACACCTATTCTTGCATATCCATAGTGGCTTTGTTTTACGGTATTTGGAAGATAGTGGACACCTAATTTACTCACATTAACAAAATAACCACCAGAACAATCATAATAACTAGAGCTATCTGAATATTTTTTTCCTTGAGCCCACGCTTTTGCAACATTCTTAGAATATTTGACAGAGTTCACTTTCATATAAATGGAAGAAGTATTGTCTTTGACTCTCCATGAACTGTGATCATAATCTTTCTTAGTATTAGTTGGATTTAATGTAAAACTAAAAGTGGTGTCAGTACGATTAGCAGCTTTTATGCAATTAGTGGATCCAATGCAACATAATATAAATAGTAGAGTTAATGCTGAAATATTAAATATTCTTTTTTTCATAATAATTATAGTAGATAAAAACAAGATATTATCTACATTCCTTTCTTTGAATGATTTATTTAATATAATAGATCTATAATATTTATAGGTACATTATAATAGTGAAATTAATATTTTGTCAAGTTAATGTTTTGTTAAACAAAATATTGATTTATAAACAGATGAATGTTATTTTAAAAAAACGTAATATAACAAAGTGTAGCAATAGGAGGACATATGGCTAAAAAATATATAAGAAAATATATGAAAGATATAAGAACACTTTTTCCGACAATGGGAAAGGATGAGAGAGATTATTTAAAAGGATTTAAAGAGAATGTTTTGGATTATGTTCAAGAGAATAATGTGAAATCAAAGGAAGAACTTTTTGAGGAGTTTGGAAATCCAAAAGAAGTTGTTACTGAATACTTAAATCGGGTGGATACCGAATACTTAATTAAGAAAATAAAAAGAACGACAATAATAAAGAGAGGGATTCTGATTATTGTCATGATGTTTATGGGAGTAAATTTATACAGGGCAACATTAATTTACAAGGATTATAAGGAGTCAATTAATGCACGAATATATGAAGAGAGGACAACAATTGAATATGATAAATAATAATGAAAAAATGAAAAAAATAAAAGTTATACTAATTATATTAATTGGTATAATATTGTTGGATGTAAATAGTTTGGTATATGCAAGTGATGATAATGTAAAAGTAGAATATTTATCTGATGGAGATTACATTGAGGTTATTACATTAAAAGAAGAGGCAGATAATATTAATCTATTGGGGGCGGAGAAAACGGTTTCAGGGAAAAAGACACTGAATTATCTTTCAAAATCAGGAAAGAGTTTATGGAGTGTAACAGTGCATGGAGTATATACATATACAAAACAAACTTCAAAATGTATATCATCAAAAGTTTCAACAACAGTAAAGAATGAGCATTGGAAAATTAGTAATACTAATGCTTATAAAATAGAAAATAGTGCAAATGCTTCAGCAGTTGCAAAACGAATCAATAATGGAAAAATTGTGGAAACTATTTCAAAAAATATATCATTAAAATGTAATACGAATGGAAAATTATATTAAATTAGAGAAAGTATAGTATGGCGAGTCGTAATAATTTTATTTCTGGAATAACTGAATTATTGATTTTATCACTGTTAAGTCAGAATGATAAATATGTATATGAAATTTCTAAAGATATAGAAAATCTATCAGATGGCCTTTTGAAAATTTCTCAAAATACTCTTTATTCTGCTACATATAAGTTAGAAAAAGATGGATACATTAGCGAATATTCTAAGAAAGTTGGAAGAAAGAGAGTCAGAGTATATTATAAAATAGAAGATGAGGGAAAGGAGTATCTGGGAGAAATTCGTAAAGATTATGAGAGTGTTTTTTATGGAGTGGAAAATATTTTCAACAAGATAGAAAATGAATAAATCAGATTATTGCATACTGAATTCTTAAGAAAACTGAAAATACTATTTAATTGACAAATAAAACAGATATTGATATAATAAAATCAACAAATGAAAGATAAGTTTTAAAAGAAAGGAGAATCGCCCAAGTTGCTCCATAAGGCTAACGGAAAGACCTTTAAAACCGGCAGCTGATGGATCAGAAGTATTAAGATGATTGGGAATCATGAGACTGACTCAACAGGATATTATGATCTCGGGAGAGAATATAAGAGTCCTAGAAGCGGATAGAACGGTAAAGGAGTCAACCTCATAAAAATAATACGAAGAACAGAGAGAATGAACAAGATCTTAAGATAAGATCAGAAGATGATCAAAGAAAAAGAATCCAAACAAGAAAGATTCCAAGAGACGAGGAATCCAAACAAGAAAGATTCAGATAAGAGATCAACAAACATTCAATCAGCTGACCGGTGGAGCATTTAAAAAATTTGTAACTGGTAACTAAAGCAAAGTGTAACCCGTTAACAAAATAATTTGGAACTTATTAACTGAATATTTTCTCAAGAATAAGAGATTGATTTTTATATATTAAGAAAATGGCGTAAAGAAGCCATATAACAAAGAAATCGAAACATTGAGATCAAGAAAAGAAATCAGAATAGAAGCTGTCAGGGTCGATATCAGAGATGTGACGAGAAAGCATTTCTGAAGACAGTGGGATAAGAAAAGATTTCGAATAAGATCCATAGAATGAGATTTCTAAAAAGATAAAAATATATAGAAATTAATAAAAATCTTGGGAAAAGGTCTTGACAAAGGCATGCAGGCATTTTATAATAGCCTAGCATGCCTTTTTGGGGAACAAAACCAAGAAGTACATGCATAGTCACAAGGTGAATTTAAGTAACCACAGTAGAAAACATGTATGGAGGTGAAATCAATGCCAACTTTTAACCAATTAGTTAGAAAAGGGAGAAAAACATCTGTAAAGAAATCTACAGCACCAGCACTTCAGAAAGGATTTAACTCTTTAAAGAAGAAAGCTACAGACACAAGCTCACCACAGAAGAGAGGTGTATGTACAGCTGTTAAAACTGCAACTCCTAAAAAGCCTAACTCTGCTTTACGTAAGATCGCCAGAGTTCGTCTTTCTAACGGAATCGAAGTAACAAGTTATATCCCAGGTGAAGGACATAACTTACAGGAACATAGTGTTGTTCTGATTCGTGGTGGTCGTGTTAAGGACTTACCAGGTACTCGTTACCATATCGTTAGAGGTACACTTGATACAGCAGGTGTAGCTAACAGAATGCAGGCTCGTTCCAAATATGGAGCTAAAAGACCTAAGAAAAAATAAAACAAAACTAAATTGGTACAAAGCAGCGTAATTAAACGCTACCTTGTATAGTTGTGCCGGAACTTTATTGTTTCCTACAAAGGTTACAGGAGATATAAAAGTCCTGCACGAACATGCAATAACTAAGTATGAGTACCGATGAATTAATGATTATTAAGGAGGGAAGAACCGTGCCACGTAAAGGACATATTGCGAAAAGAGACGTATTAGCAGATCCTATTTACAACAATAAGGTTGTGACAAAATTAATCAACAACATTATGTTAGATGGTAAAAAAGGAGTTGCTCAGAAAATCGTATACGGAGCATTTGCCCGTATCGAAGAAGAAGCTGGAAAACCAGCTTTAGAAGTATTCGAAGAAGCTATGAACAACATCATGCCAGTTCTTGAAGTAAAAGCTAGACGTATCGGTGGAGCAACATATCAGGTGCCTATCGACGTTAGACCAGATAGAAGACAGGCATTAGCGCTTCGTTGGATCACAACTTTCTCACGTAAAAGAGGAGAAAGAACAATGGAAGAACGTCTTGCAAAAGAACTTCTTGACGCTTCCAACAATACAGGAGCATCTGTAAAGAAAAAAGAAGATATGCACAAGATGGCAGAAGCAAACAAAGCATTCGCACATTACAGATTCTAATTTCAAGAATCTGTTCTGGCGTCTTGCCAGATATGCTTCTATGTTAAAACTTATAGGAGGAAAAAATCTTGGCTGGAAGAGAATATCCATTAGAGAGAACCAGAAATATCGGAATCATGGCTCATATTGATGCTGGTAAAACAACAACAACAGAGCGTATCCTTTATTATACTGGTGTAAACTATAAAATCGGTGATACTCATGATGGTACTGCTACTATGGACTGGATGGAGCAGGAACAGGAAAGAGGTATCACAATCACTTCTGCGGCTACAACATGTCATTGGACACTGCAGGATCATTGCAAGCCTAAAAAAGGTGCTTTAGAGCATCGTATCAATATCATTGATACTCCAGGGCACGTTGACTTCACAGTTGAAGTAGAACGTTCTCTGCGTGTACTTGATGGTGCAGTAGCAGTCTTCTGTGCAAAAGGTGGAGTAGAGCCTCAGTCTGAAAACGTATGGAGACAGGCTGATACTTATAACGTACCTAGAATGGCATTCATCAATAAGATGGATATCTTAGGTGCTAACTTCTACGGAGCAGTTGATCAGATGAAAGATCGTCTGGGAGCTAACGTAGCAGTACTTCAGTTACCTATCGGTAAAGAAGACGACTTCAAAGGAATCATCGACTTATTCGAGATGGAAGCCTACATCTACAATGATGAAAAAGGTGAAGACATCTCTATCGTTGAAATCCCAGAAGATATGAAAGAAGAAGCAGAACTTTATCACACAGAATTGATTGAAAAGATCTGTGAATTAGACGACGATCTGATGATGCAGTATCTTGAAGGTGAAGAACCAAGTGTTGATGATTTAAAAGCTGCATTAAGAAAAGGAACATGCGAATGTAAAGCAGTTCCAGTATGCTGTGGTACAGCATATAGAAATAAAGGTGTTCAGAAATTACTGGATGCTATTATCGAATTTATGCCAGCTCCAACAGACATCCCAGCTATCAAAGGTGTCGATGAAGATGGTAACGAAGTTGAAAGACATTCATCTGATGATGAACCATTCTCAGCTTTAGCATTTAAGATCATGACAGACCCATTCGTGGGTAAACTTGCATTCTTCCGTGTTTACTCTGGAACATGCAAATCAGGATCTTACGTATTAAATGCAACAAAGAACAAAAAAGAGCGTGTTGGACGTATCTTACAGATGCATGCTAACAAGCGTGAAGAATTAGATATCGTATATTCAGGAGATATCGCAGCTGCAGTAGGTTTCAAATCTACAACAACTGGTGATACAATCTGTGATGAACAGCATCCTGTAATTCTGGAATCCATGGAATTCCCAGAACCAGTTATCGACGTAGCGATCGAACCTAAAACTAAAGGTGATCAGGGTAAAATGGCTGAAGCACTTGCTAAGCTTGCTGAAGAAGATCCTACATTCAGAGCTCATACAGATCATGAAACAGGACAGACAATCATTTCCGGAATGGGTGAACTTCATCTGGAAATCATCGTTGACCGTCTGCTTCGTGAATTCAAAGTAGAAGCTAACGTTGGTGCTCCTCAGGTAGCATACAAAGAAACATTTACAAAAGCCGTTGACGTTGACAGCAAATATGCTAAACAGTCTGGTGGTCGTGGTCAGTATGGTCACTGTAAAGTTCACTTTGAGCCAATGGATGCCAATGGAGAAGAACTGTTCAAATTCGAATCTACAGTTGTTGGTGGATCTATTCCTAAAGAATATATCCCAGCAGTTGGAGAAGGTATCGAAGAAGCAGCTCAGTCTGGTATCTTAGGAGGATTCCCAGTACTTGGTGTTAAAGCTACAGTATATGATGGATCTTACCATGATGTCGATTCTAGTGAAATGGCCTTCCACATTGCCGGATCTATGGCATTTAAAGAGGCTATGCAGAAAGCCGGAGCTATCCTGCTTGAGCCAATCATGAGAGTCGAAGTTACAATGCCTGAAGAATACATGGGAGACGTTATCGGTGATATCAACTCTCGTCGTGGACGTATCGAAGGTATGGATGATATCGCAAGCGGTAAGATGGTTCGTGCATTCGTTCCATTATCTGAAATGTTCGGATATTCTACAGACTTACGTTCTAGAACTCAGGGACGTGGTAACTACTCTATGTTCTTTGAAAAATACGAACCAGTACCAAAGAACGTACAGGAAAAAGTACTTGCTGATAAGTAAGAAAATTAATATATAAATATTTCGGGGCTATTTTGTCAAAATAGTCTTGAAATATTTGTTTAAATGAAATATAATCAAATTTAGGACGGCCCTTTGCTGGGCAACTATATTGAAGTTTGAAACATTATTGTAATTGCCCATAGGGCGAATAAGGAGGACAATTAAAATGGCAAAAGAAAAGTTTGAGAGAACTAAACCTCATTGCAACATTGGTACTATTGGACACGTTGACCATGGTAAAACAACTTTAACAGCAGCAATCACTAAAGTTTTAGCTGAAAGAGTAGAAGGAAACACAGCTGAGAACTTTGAAGATATCGATAAAGCTCCAGAAGAAAGAGAACGTGGTATCACAATCTCTACAGCTCATGTTGAGTATGAAACAGAAAAACGTCACTACGCTCACGTTGACTGCCCAGGCCATGCCGATTATGTAAAGAACATGATCACTGGTGCAGCTCAGATGGACGGAGCTATCTTAGTAGTAGCTGCTACTGATGGTGTAATGGCTCAGACAAAAGAACATATCCTGTTATCTCGTCAGGTAGGTGTTCCTTACATCGTAGTATTCATGAACAAATGTGATATGGTAGACGATGAAGAATTATTAGAATTAGTAGAAATGGAAATTCGTGAATTATTAAATGAATACGAATTCCCAGGAGACGACATTCCTATCATCCAGGGATCTGCTTTAAAAGCTATCGAAGATCCAGCTGGACCATGGGGAGATAAGATCATGGAATTAATGGATGCTGTTGACAGCTACATTCCAGATCCACAGCGTGATACAGACAAACCTTTCTTAATGCCAGTCGAAGACGTATTCTCTATCACAGGACGTGGTACAGTAGCAACTGGTAGAGTAGAAAGTGGTGTTCTTCACGTATCTGACGAAGTTGAAATCGTTGGTATCAAAGAAGAAACAAGAAAAGTTGTTGTAACTGGTGTAGAAATGTTCCGTAAACTGTTAGACGAAGCTCAGGCTGGAGATAACATTGGTGCATTATTACGTGGTGTTCAGAGAGACGAAATCGAAAGAGGACAGGTTCTTTGCCAGCCAGGTTCAATCACATGCCATACAAAATTCACAGCTCAGGTATACGTTTTAACAAAAGATGAAGGTGGACGTCATACTCCATTCTTTAACAACTATCGTCCACAGTTCTACTTCAGAACAACAGACGTTACAGGTGTTATCGAATTACCAGAAGGAACAGAAATGTGCATGCCTGGTGACAACGTAGAAATGACTATCGAATTAATTCACCCAATCGCTATGGCTCAGGGATTATCTTTCGCTATCCGTGAAGGTGGACGTACAGTAGGATCAGGAAGAGTTGCTACAATCATCGAGTAATTCTTACTTCTACGATTGAATTTAGGATAATATTTATGAGACTCAGAAAGTTTAGGCTTTCTGGGTCTTTTTTGTTGTGAGCAAATATAAAACAAGCTATAATAAAAGAGACACATTGGTCGTAAGGCAAAATTAATAGGAGGATCCGAATGAATCAAACATTAAAGCTGCCAGTTGGAATTGAGAATTTTGAAGATATTCGCAAGCTAGGATTTTATTATATAGATAAGACAAAATTAATTGAACAGCTCTTACAAAATTGGGGAAAAGTAAATCTGTTTACACGACCACGTCGTTTTGGAAAGACACTCAATATGAGTATGTTACGTACTTTTTTTGAAATTGGTATGGATAAATCACTTTTTGAAGGCCTATATATTTCTAAAAATAAAGAATTATGTGATGAATATATGGGTAAGTATCCAGTAATCTTTCTGTCATTGAAGGGAATCGATGGATTAACTTTTGAAGAAGCGATTATTCGGATTACAACGATTATTAAAAATGAAGCACGAAGACACCATTATCTAAAAAATAGTGATAAATTAATAGAAGAAGAGATTAAGCAATTTCAGAGCCTTTTAGATGGAAAAGCTGATGATATAACAGATAGTATCAGACTATTATCAGAACTTTTGTGCAAACATTATGGGGAAAAGACGATTATTCTTATTGATGAATATGATGTTCCGCTAGATAAAGCTTTTCAGAAAGGCTATTATGATGAAATGGTTGAACTCATGAGAGGTCTTTTGGGGCAAGTACTAAAAACAAATGATTTTCTCCAATTTGCAGTTTTGACAGGATGTCTTAGAATTTCGAAAGAAAGCATTTTCACCGGACTTAATAATTTTGAAGTTTTATCTATTCTCAATGTTCAGTATGATGAATGTTTTGGATTTACCGATACAGAAGTGAAAAAGATTCTTAGCGATTATAATTTATCAGATCATTACCTTCAGATTAGGGAGTGGTATGATGGTTATCGTTTCGGAAATACAGATATCTATTGCCCATGGGATGTGATTCGTTATTGTAAAAGTCTATGTGCGAATCCCGATGCATTACCAGAAGATTTTTGGTCTAATTCTAGTGGAAATGAAATTGTTCGCAGATTTATAGATAAGGCAGATATTCAGACAAAGAATGAGATTGAGCGTTTGATCAGTGGAGAGTGTATTGAAAAGGAAATTGTAGAGGAGCTTACCTATAATGAGTTGGATAAGAGTATAGAAAATTTGTGGAGTGTGCTTTTTACAACAGGATATCTAACACAACAGGGACGAACTCAAAATGGTAAATATCTTTTGTTGATACCAAATACAGAGATAAGAAATCTATTTACAAAGAAAATCAAAGAATGGTTTAGTGATGTTTCAAAAAATGATGGAAAAACACTAGAAATATTTTGTAATTCATTTATAGAGAAAAAAACAGAAAAAATTGAACAGCTTTTTGGAGATTATCTATGGAATACGATCAGTATAAGAGATACAGCAATCGCAAAAGAGAAGAAAGAAAATTTTTATCACGGAATTTTACTTGGTCTTCTTGGATATAAGTCAAGCTGGCTTATAAAATCAAATGCAGAATCAGGAATCGGATACAGTGATATTCTGATAGAAGCTCCGGAGAATCGAACGGGAATCGTTATTGAATTAAAGTATGCCGAAGATGGAAATATGGATGCAGCGTGCAAGCAGGCTTTAAAACAGATTGAAGATAAAGACTATATTGCTAAATTGAAGCAAGATGGAATGCGAAATTTCATTAAATATGGTGTTGCTTGTTATAAGAAAGACTGTAAAGTCATGATTTATGAAGAATAAAAAACAACTGATGATGTGAGATATAAATATGGGGAAAGAAACATTTGAAGGAAAAAAACTCATTGCACGATAGGAATAATTGGACATCGAGGTCATGGAAAAACGACTTTAACAGATGCAATCAAAAAAACTCTTACAACAAAAGAAGAGAGAAATATAAGCTTGACATCTAGCATTGAATATGGAGCTATCCTAGTAGTATCTGCAATAGATGGAATTATGTCACAAACGGCAGAACAGATCATGATTGCTCATCATATGGGAATGCAACATATCGTAGTATTTATGAATAAATGTGATATGGTAGATGATATGGAAATGCTGGAATTGGTAGAAATGGGGATTCGTGACCAGCTATATCAGTGCGGATTTGTTGGATCTGATATTCCGTTTATCTATGGGTCTGCTTTAAAAGCCCTTGAAGATCCAGATGGAGAATGGGGAGATAAGATCATGGAATTGATGGATGCGGTGGATAAATACATTCCAGATTCACAGCCTGAAATGGATCAAGCTTCCTCTATACATACAAAGTTTACAGCAGAAGTATACATGTTAGATATCAATGAAGGTGGACGAGACACAGGATACTTTGATGGTGACTGTCTGCAGTTTTATTTCAAAACGACAGATGTAACAGGAGAGATTCAATTGCCAATAGAAATAGATATGGCTATGCCAGGGGAAACACTGGATATAACAATTGAATTAATTCAACCAATTAAGATAACAGAAGAAGAACCTTTTATCATTCGTGATGATGAATGTACGGTTGGATTGGGAAGAATTTCTACAATCATCGAGTAATTCTTACTTCTACGATTGAATATGATAATTTTCAAAGACTCAGAAAGTTTAGGCTTTCTGGTTTTTTTTTCTATGTTATACTAAAGCTATCAATTGTAAGAAGGGAGAAACGTATGAAGAAAAGTAAAAATTTAAAAAGAATAGGGGCTGTGATGCTTTCGTTGGTATTAGCAGTATCAACAGTATTTACAACAACTGCTGTTTCTGAAAAGAAGGTTTCTGCACAAGCAGAGATAAAAAATAAGAAACAGCTGCAAAGATAGGCATTAGCTACAAAGTTATTATCAGATGGAGAAAAATACTTTGATCAAACTAAAGCTGATAATAAGATAAGTGATAAAACAGCGGCAATTTATACAGCAATAGAGTATATCTGGAATGAAGATGGGGATACAGTATCTGTGAATGTTTTTTGCGACAGTGTAAAGAATTATTTTGCAGGATGTGATGACTTTAATGCAGAAAAATTAGCTGCAATTGGTGAGAATAATTACTTTGAATATAAGAGTGGTGATTCAAAGGTAACACTTAAAACCATGCAGGCAGCTGGAGGAACACAGGAATGTACCTATATCGGTGAGAAAGAACATACTGACGGTTCAAAAACAATGTATGGTGTATGGACAGATCCAGATCCAGCACCAGGAGATCCAGAAACACCATATTATGTAGCCTTAGATATTGCAGAAAACGGACAGATGACAGCATATCGAAAATTAAAAGATGGTAGTCAATTGAATGTGGATATCTATAAATTCAATGAGAATGGCGATTATGTAGTGTCTTATACAACTGAAAGTGGAAAAGCATTTATACCAGATGAAGAAGAAGCAGATTTTTCTTACAATATTCAAATCATAGATAAAGAAAAAAGCGAAACACCAATTCAGTTTGAAGATAGAACTCTTGAAGATAATAGTTTCAATCTGAATTTGGAAAGTGAAGATACAAGCATTGTAGATATAGATTATCATAGAATTATAGCAAAAGATAAAAAGGGAACAACTAATATTAAATATAACATCAGATCTGCAGAGAGCGGTAATGTAATTTATAGTGGATCAATTCCATCCACCGTATATTCTATTTCTATTGATGAAGAAAATTATTATGGAATTTATTTATTACCAGGAGAAAGTAGACAGGTAACAGCAAATATTGAAGGTTATAATGGACCAGTTTCATATCAGTGGACATCAGCAGAATGTAAGATTGACAATCAGCTAGGAAAAACTTGTAAAATCACAGCTCCATCAAAAGAAGGAAATCCAACGATTGTTGTTCAGGCATTTACTGGTGATGGAGAGTGGATTGGCGTAAAAGAGGAAGAAATCAAAGTTGCAGATTGTAAATTATCATTTAGCTACAGAAAATTTTTTGGTGATCATTCAGAACCAGCATCAGGAGATACTCTGAAAGTAGGAGAAGCTTATTGGTTTTCACTGGATGGTGCAAGTTTTGCATGGGATTATGGAAATGGAAATAGAAACGATTCAAAGAGACAGACTTTCTATACTATGGACTTTGAGTTAAATGGAAAGCATTTGATAGCAACAGATACAGAGGAAAATCTTAGTAATGATGAACTGAGTCTTTCAATCGGAGCAGGTGGAGGATTCCCAAATCGCATTATCAAACCAAAGAAAGCTGGAACATTAACGATCACAGGAACAATTTATCGAAATGGAAAATTCTTCCGTGATGTTAAAAAGTCATATAAAGTAGAAGGTAATACACCATCTCCAACACCAGTAGAAGGTAACACACCATCTCCAGCACCAGTAAATAAACCAACAAAACCAGCCAAAGTAACAGTCAAAACAACAAAACTAAAAAGTGCAAAAAATGCCAAAGGCAAAAAAATAGTTGTAAAATGGAAAAAGAACACAGCTGGAAACGGATACCAGATCCAGTATTCCACAAGCAAGAAATTTGCCAAAGGAAACAAAACAAAGACGATCAGCAAGAACAAAACGACAAGCTACACAATTAAGAAGCTGAAAAAGAAAAAGACATACTATGTACGTATCCGTACCTACAAGAAGGTTTCTGGAAAGACATACTACTCTGGATGGAGCAGTGTAAAAAAAGTTAAGATCAAAAAATAAATATCAGATCAAATAAAAATAGTGTCAAGATCAATAAAAATCTTGGCACTATTTTACGTTAGAAAAATCTATCGTATTTTGCAATCAATCAATTTTTAATATAAGGAACCATCACTTCCAGAATCTCAAGCACATGATCTCTCTGTGATGGATTAAGTTCAGCTGCAATTTCCATCAATTGATTATTGTGATGAGCCGGGGTATCAACATCAAATATTCTTTGCCCATCACCAAATAAAAGATAATCAGCAGATACATCCAATGCAGTAGTAAGAGAAGCAAAACTATGAATAGACATGGCTTTGCGGCCAGCTTCGATTTCATAGATATAATGCTGACTGACACCAGCTTTTTCAGCAAGCATTTCCTGTGTCAGATCTTGCCCTTTTCGGGTAAGTTTGATGCGTTTTCCTAATTCTTTTAAATCGATTTTCATAAAATACCTCCATAAAAAATAGTATTACCAGGAGTTATGAAAAACCACTATCCAACAGTGACAGTGACAACTATAAATATTGCTGACAGCAACATTGAATGTTATGATAGATAGGAAAATGAGAAAAAACGAGAAAGAAGGAGTCATGCAGAGAGAAAACGAGCGTATTATCTATCATTTGATGCATTTTGATGAGAAGGATAAGGAGTGGAGTGAGAGACCATATTTACTCTTGGAAGATATGGCAATTGTTTTTGATATTCTTGATCTGGATGATCGATCCATACAAAGAATCGATCATAAAAAGGCAAACAAAGAACAATGGTCGGATCAGTTTTTATGGGAGAGTGCAAAGAAGAATACAAAACAGTTTCTGCCTGCTAAATTTGAGCCTGTATATAAAGATTTTCGAGGACATACCGAAGACAGACCGGTATTTATGGTGTCAAACAAAATACAGAGATATGGAGCAGGTGTGATTTGCTATGAAGATTTTCTAGGCGACATTTCAAGAAAATATAATAAGAGTTTGTATCTTCTGCCAACCAGTATTCATGAAATGTTATTACTGTTTGATGACGGAGAAGATCAGGAAGAGGATTTATTGCATATACTAGAGAAGTCTGATCAGCAATTAAGCAAAGAAGAATTTCTGTCCGATAATATCTATTATTATGACAAATATATGGGAGAGTTGATCAGTTTATTTTAATGTTGAAGTTTTGGTACGAATAACGTATGATAAAGAAAACTGACCAAACAAAGAAAGGGGTAGAGCTCATGATACCAGGGATCGTAATCGGAGTGATCGTGCTTGTCATTGTGATATGGCTGATCAGTTCCTACAATGGATTTGTAACATTAAGAAATAAGACAGAAGAGGCATTTTCAGCAATCGATGTGTCATTAAAGAAGCGTTATGACTTGATTCCAAACTATGTAGAAACCGTCAAAGGTTATGCGAAACACGAATCAGAGACATTAGAGAAAGTCGTAGCCGCAAGAAATCAGGCGATGACAGCAACGAATATCGATGATAAGATCAAACAGGAAAATGTACTGTCAGGAGCACTGAAATCTTTATTTGCAGTGTCTGAAAGTTATCCAGAATTAAAGGCTAATGAGAACTTTAATAAATTGCAGGATCAGCTTCAGAGATTAGAAGAAGAGATCGCAGCTTCCAGAAGATATTATAACGGAGTTGTAAACCGCTATAATACCAAGACAGAATTATTCCCAGGCAATATCATCGCAGGAATTTTTGGATTTAAGAGAAAACCATTATTTGAAGTTTCGAATGAATCTGAGCGTGAGAATGTACAAGTAAAATTCTAAGGAACGGACAGGGGGAAAGCACTATGAGAAAGTGGATTACCTGTACCATAATGGCAGTCATGATGGCTGCCATGATTTTTATGGGGACAGGAAACAATGTGTTTGCAAATGATGAAGTCACTTATGACTCTAATATGCAGACAAAGAAATTTGATGTAGATGTCAAAGTCGGAGAAGATGGAAGTTATACAGTAACAGAGAATATCAAAGTCAAGTTTGTCAATCCGAGGCATGGAATTTATCGTTATATCCCATACAAAGGGAAGGTGATAACAAGCGATAAAAATGGAGATCAGAAAAAACTACTTTATTATGCGGATTTTACACTGTTATCAAATGACAGTAAGACAGATGTAGATGAAGATTCTGACGGTAATAGTCAGGTATTGAGGTTTGGTTCTGCGGATTATACCGTAAGTAAAGGAAACTATAGATTTACGTATCAACTGATCCCTAAATATCAGGGAGATACCTACGATTATTTGTACTACAATATTTTCCCGACACTTTGGAGAAATAAGATTCCAGAAGGAAGTACTTTTACAATTCATTTTCCAAAGAAAACAGATCTTAAGGGCGTAAATTTCTATTATGGACGTTATGGGGAATCAAAGTATGCAAAAGATGTGATCACTTTGAAATATGATGAGGAGAAGAACCAGATCCAAGGAACATTAAAGAAGACACTGCCATTTAAAAATGGATTGACATGCTATAGTGATCTGGGTGATGGGTATTTTACAGCAAAACATGAAATCGGAGTAGATCGATGGATTTTTGGACTATCAATAGGAATTCTTGTGATCACAGCTGCCTTATTTGTTTTGTTCGGACGTGATGAAAAGATCATCCCATCGATTCAATATCAGCCGCCAGAAGGAATGGACAGTGCAGTTGTCGGATATGTTCTGGACGGTTCTGTGGATGATAAGGATGTTATTTCTTTGATCCTTTATTGGGCCGATAAGGGCTACCTGAAGATGAAGGAAAAAGGTCAAAAGGACATGGAATTTATCAAACTCAAAGATATTCCAGACTCAGAACCAAGATATCAGAAAACAATGTTTGAAGCTTTATTTAAGAACAGAAAAAAAGTGAAAGCTTCTTCTTTACAGTACAAATTTGCAGATACCGTGCAGGTAGTGAAAGATGATATCAAATATGATTATAAGAAAAATATTTATGCAACATCCTCGAAAGTTGCAAGGATCGTATCCTTTGTATTGTTGCAGCTTCCAATCTGTTTATTTGCATTTATTATGATGATATTTAGTCCAGATGGGATCTTAAATCTGATCCTTCCATTGATGGCGTGGGTATTGTATTTTATAGGAATGTTTCTTGCATGTCACAGTGTAGATAAATGGTATGCAATTTCAAAGGGAGCAAGAACGGGACTTCCGATCGCATCGGCAGTATTGTCTATTCTTGGATTTATTTTCTATGGATTATATTATTATGTGAAGATACAAAGAGGAGAATTATTTGATTTCTTCCATGTGTATCTTGTGATCGTTGCAGTATCATTTATCGGAGTGATCCTGACTGCATTTATGAAGAAGAGAACCCATCAATGTGTGGAATGGATGGGATATCTAGCAGGACTTCGTGATTTTATTGAAACTGCGGAATTAGACCGAATGAAGGTATTGGCGAAAGATCATCCAGACATGTTTTATCATATTCTGCCTTATTCCATGGTATTTGGGTTGTTTGATCTTTATGCAAAGAAACTGGATGCATTAAAACTTCCTGCGCCAGACTGGTATGTCTATGGCGGCAGTGATCCTTATTTCCATTATTATATGATGGGGCACTATATGGATCATGTGGTCTCTGAGAACCTGACAGTTGTAGAACCATCAGAATCTGGAGGAGTTGGAGAATTCTTTTCTGGAGGAGATGGAGGATTCTCAGGAGGCGGCTTCGGAGGCGGAGGAGGCGGCAGTTGGTAGTTCGCTTCATATAAACTATTTGGTGACACGCTCTCGCTCGGATTCGCACGTAGCGGACACTAAATCCGACTGTGGATAATTTTCTCTTTATAGAAGTTTATATTTTCTTTAGAATTGTTTAGATTTAGAATATTGAATGGAGTGGGGATTTTGATATACTTAAGACATAGTTTTTCATATATATTTTAATCCTCTCTTTTCATTAGATTGGGCTGCAGAAGCAGCCCATTTTTTATTTCATAGGAAATTTCGATGAAGTCTCTTCTGCAAAAAAATAGCTAAAATGTTACAAAAATGTTTCATTCTTTTGATTTTCTGTTATACTAAAGAAAATTGAAAGTCAATTTGACGAGCTATTTGGTTAGGAGGAGCGACATGGATATAAAAGGGCTTACAGATAAAGAAGTTAAGGAATCGAGAGCGAAATTTGGTTCCAATGAGATTCCAGATTCAGAACCTACGACGTTTTGGCAGGAATTTAAGGAAACATTTCAAGATCCGATGATCAAGATCTTGCTTGCAATCGCGGTGTTGATGATCGTGATGTTTTTCTTTGGATATGCTGAGATTTATGAACCGATGGGGACGATCATTGCGGTGTTGATCGTTGCTTTTGTTACGGCGAAGACAGGGGTTGCGAGTGATACAAAGTACCGAGAGTTGAAGAAGAGTACGAAGAAGGATCAGTGTAAGGTACACAGAAATGGTGTGATTGCAGTGATCGATGTTGATGACGTGGTTGTTGGGGATCAGGTTTTATTGCAATCTGGGGATAAGATTCCTGCGGATGGTATTTTGCATACAGGAAACCTGAAAGTCAATAATTCTGCTTTAAATGGAGAAGCAGAGGAGTGTGAGAAGAAAGCAGCCGGAGAGGGTGTTTATCTTGCAGAAGAGATTACAGGAGATACATTTGTTGATTCATATTCTCTGTTTCGTGGAGCTGTGATCTTTGATGGTGAAGGTATAATGGATGTTCAGAAGGTTGGACTTCATACGATGATGGGGAAGATGGCTGAGGAGATGCAGGAAGAAGAACCAGATTCTCCATTGAAGGTAAAACTTTCAAAACTTGCTGATCAGATATCGAAGTTTGGATATATCGGTGCGATCGTGATCGCAGTTATGTATTTTGTATATTTTATTATAATGGCAGGTGGATTTCAGGCATATTTTTCTATGGGACCAGCAAAGGTCGTGCAGGATTTGATCGATGCAGTGTCACTTGCGGTTGTGATCATTGTATGTGCAGTACCAGAAGGATTGCCGCTTATGATATCTCTTGTATTAATGCAAAATACAAGTAAAATGTTAGATCATAATGTATTAGTTCGTAAGGCAGAAGGAATTGAGACAGCAGGATCTTTAAATATTTTATTCAGTGATAAGACAGGAACGATCACAAAGGGAGAATTGGAAGTTGTAGATTTCTTTACAGCGGATGGAACTTCAATTTCTGCAAATGAATTAAGACATCATGGGAAGGTAAAAGGGCTGTTAGATCTTGCAATCGGGAAGAATACACAGGCGATGTTTGATGTTTATCATAAGGTCATTGGTGGAAATGCAACGGATCAGGCATTGTTGAAATTTATTGGAGAAGAGACATTTTGTATGTTAGATGGGAATGACGGATGTAAGGTCAGTGCCCACCAAGGATTCAATTCTTCCAATAAGTTCAGTCAGGCGAGAATTGAGAGCATAGGCAAGACATTTTATAAAGGAGCACCCGAACGATTGCTTGCAAAAGCAACAAAATATTTAGATGGTGATGGACAGATCAAAGAAATCGATCAGAAAGCATTAAATCAAAAGATTGACTCTCTGGCAGCGAAAGCAATGCGTGTTCTTGCTTTTGGATATTCAGAAAAAGAGCTTGTGAAGAATCAGATCAACGACGACCTTGTGATCATTGGACTAGTGGCGATCAGAGACGATGTCAGACCATCAGCCAAAGATGCCATCAGGCAGGTACAGGAAGCTGGAATTCAGGTTGTTATGATCACAGGAGACCGCCTGGAGACGGCAGTAGCAATCGCGAAAGATGCAGGATTGTTAAAAAATGAATCAGATAGAGCTTTATCTTCTGCACAGTTAAATCAGATGAGTGATGAGGAAGTCAAAGCTATTTTACCGCAGATCCGTGTGATCGCAAGAGCATTGCCAACGGATAAGTCAAGAATGGTGCGCCTGTGTCAGGAAATGAATCTTGTTGTAGGTATGACAGGTGATGGAGTGAATGACTCCCCAGCATTGAAACGTGCAGATGTTGGATTTGCAATGGGAAGTGGAACAGAGGCTGCGAAAGAGGCAGGAAAGATTGTTATTTTGGATGATAACTTCTCATCAATCAAGGATGCAATCTGGTATGGAAGAACGATCTATCATAATATCTTGAAGTTCTGTAAATTCCAGTTAGTGATCAATGTGACAGCAGTTGTTGTCAGTGCAGTTGCACCATTTTTGGGAATAGAAGAACCATTAAAAGTCACACATTTATTATTTGTAAACCTTGTGATGGACGGGCTTGGAGCAATGATGCTTGGAAATGAACCAGCACTTTCAAAATATATGAAAGAAGCACCGAGAAGACGTGATGAGGGTATTATCAGCAAAGACATGATGACGCAGATAGGATTTATGGGGATATGGCTGGTTATATTAAGTTTCTTATTCTTAAAATTACCAGTGATCACGAATCTATTTGATAATAAAGCACAGCATTTAACAGCATATTTTGTTTTATTTATCTTTAGTGCATTATTTAACGGATTTAATGTCAGGGATGAACGATTTGGGATTTTCAAAAGATTAAATGAGAACCCGGATTTTCTGAAAGTATTTTTTATTATCATGCTGGTACAGATTATGATCGTAAACGCAGCGGCAATTCCATTTCAAGTATTTATATGGATCGGAAAGATGTTTAGTTGTATTCCATTTGGAGCAAAAGGCTGGATTGTTACAGTATTGTTATCAATGACGATGATTCCTGTGGATTGTCTGAGAAAATTTCTGTTTGGTTGTGGAAAATAGGCGAGGTTTTTATGATGAAAATAGTAGTAGCGATTGATTCACTAAAAGGAAGCTTAACATCAATTCAGGCGGGAGAAGCTATAGAAAAAGGAATAAAAAAAGTCGATTTAGAAGCAGAAGTAGTCATAAAACCTCTTGCAGATGGTGGAGAAGGATGCTTAGATGCCCAGACAGCGATGGGAAAAGCACCAATCGGAGTAGCGAAACTTGCGAAGAAATATGGGAAATTAGTCTTGGGATTCTCAGGGGCAGTGACCAAAGGTGCAACTGCTTGCAATGAAGCAGGGATTGATGCATATTTTCCAATTGTAAGATCTGCGGTATCATTAGAAGATGCTATGAAGAAGAAAAATGCACAGGAGAATTTGATAGATACGGTAGAGCAAGTGTTCCGTGTGATAAAAGCATTAAAATAAAAATATCGTAAGTAAAAAATAGTGAGATAAGAATAAATAAAAATTCTGGTCTCACTATTTTTGTATGAATATATTGCTTTTTACAAAAAATATATTTCAAAAGTTTGTTAATTATAATAAAATAAAGCAAAAAAATGCAGAAATTATATAAAATTAAAAAGTTTTATACATTAATTGCATAAAACTATTGAAAATAATAAAATAAAAAGCTAAAATATAATAAAACTTATAAAAGGAGGATGGTAAAATGGTAAGCAAGAGAATCAGTCGTGATGATTATTTAAATAAGTTAATTGCATTTAAAGATAAGCAGTTGATTAAAGTTATTACTGGAATCCGAAGATGTGGAAAATCTACAATTATGGAAATTTATCAGGATTATTTGCAAAAAGAAATGAATGTAACAAAGAAGCAGATTATAGCAATAAATCTTGAGGATTATGATTTTTACGATTTGAGAGATCCTAAAAAACTTTATGCATATATCAAAGAACGATTACTGCCAGATCAAATGAACTATATATTTTTGGATGAAATTCAGCAATGTGAAGATTTTCCAAGAGTTGTAGATAGTTTGTATATAAAGAATAATGTTGATTTATATGTGACAGGTTCAAATGCTAATATGTTATCATCTGAAATTGCAACATTATTATCTGGAAGATATGTAGAAATTAAAATGCTGCCATTGTCCTTTAAAGAATATGTAGAAAGTACTGGGAATGAGAATGATCTACAAAGAAAATATACAACATATCTTGAAAATAGTTCCTTTCCATATGCATTGGAGTTAGCTGGACATCCGAAAGAAATCAGAGATTATCTAGATGGAATTTATAATACGATTATAGTGAAAGATATTGCACAAAGACATAAGATCACGGATACGATGATGTTGGAAAGTGTTACGAGATTTATTTTTGATAATATAGGAAACCAATTATCCACGAAAAAGATCGCAGATACAATGACTTCCGATGGAAGAAAAATAGATGTAAGAGCAGTAGAAAAATATTTGGCTGCATTTATGGAAAGTTATGTTATATATCAGGCAAAAAGATATAATATCAAAGGAAAACAATATTTAAAAACATTGGAGAAATATTATGTTGCAGATATTGGATTAAGATATATGTTATTAGGAAGCAGATCAACGGATGTTGGGCATATATTGGAAAATGTTATATATTTGGAATTAATTCGAAGAGGATATGACGTATATGTAGGAAAACTTGATGATTTGGAAGTTGATTTTGTTTGTATGGATCAAAAAAGAACCATCTATTATCAGGTAGCTGCTACAGTACGGGATGAAAAAACATTAAAGAGAGAATTATTGCCGCTTCAAAAGATCCATGACCATTATCAAAAGATTTTGTTAACACTGGATGAAGATCCAGAAGCGGATTATGAAGGAATCAGAAGAATCAATGCGCTTGACTGGCTGATTGGAAAAACAGAATAAGAAATCGGCCAGAATCTTAAGGTACCATGTGATATTGTAAAACGATGTACGAAAGATTTCTAAAAACATAAACTTTTACATGAAAATCTTTCAAAACTATTGAAAACTACAAACCAAAAGGTATAAAATCGTACCTAAGACCAAAATAAACGTAACGATTGCTAACAGTTACAAAAGAATGATTTTAAGAAAAAAGTTTGGGGGAATACAAGAGATGTATAATATCGTATCAAAATTACTGATCTACGGTGACATGGACGAAGAATCCATCTTAATGCAGTTAAGTGATATTTTCCGCTGCATGGACGAAGGATCACAGACAAAAGATGTTTTAAGAACAAGAGTATTTAAACAGGTAAAGAGAATCTTAGAAGTTGCAACAGACTATGCATTTGACAAGAATCTGTGGCACAACTATTTAACATACTTACTGATCACAAATGAAAATCCATTCAGTATCACATGCGAGAAAGTCGGAGCCAGCGAAGGAAGTGTTAATCACTTCGCAAAGAGTGATTTCAAAGCATTTAAAGAACTGTTTGACTTTGATTTTGGCAGAATTGAAGCAGAATTAGGTGTAGATTGCTTCAGCAGAATCTCTGATTATCAGGCAATCGGTAAACCAGAATTAATGTACAATAAGAATGTCAGCGAGAAAGTTCAGGCATTAAGCGAGAGATTAGAGACAGCCAAAGATGAGAATGAATTCTTTGACATGGTCACAGACTTCTACAAAGCTTATGGAGTTGGTATGTTCGGTCTTAACAAAGCATTCCGTATCGAAGAATGTGGAGATAACAACATCCGTTTCCGTGCGATCAACAACATGGATAAAGTCGTATTATCTGACCTTGTTGGATATGAGATTCAGAAACAGAAACTTGTTGAGAATACAGAAGCATTTGTAGAAGGAAGAAAAGCAAACAATGTTCTGTTATTTGGTGACAGTGGTACAGGTAAATCCACAAGTATCAAAGCGATTGTAAATGAATACTATGATCAGGGATTGCGTATGATCGAGATCTACAAACATCAGTTTAAAGATCTTTCTAACGTGATCGCACAGATTAAGAACAGAAACTACAGATTTATCATCTACATGGATGATCTTTCTTTCGAAGAATTTGAGATTGAATATAAGTTCTTAAAAGCAGTCATCGAAGGTGGAGTGGAAACAAAACCTGAGAACATCTTGATATATGCAACCTCCAACCGTCGTCATCTGATCAAAGAGACATGGAATGACAGATCTGATGTGGAAAACAGCAACGGAATGCACAGATCCGATACAATGGAAGAAAAATTATCTCTGGTAAACCGTTTTGGTGTGACGATCAACTACTCAAAACCAAGTCAGAAAGAATACTTCGAGATCGTTTTCGAACTTGCCCGCAAAGCAGGAATCAAGATGGGAGAAGATGAACTGAAACTCGAAGCAAATAAATGGGAATTAAGCCACGGAGGAATCTCTGGACGTACTGCTCAGCAGTTTATTAATCATTTAATGGGACTTCAGGCTTAAAAATCATAGGAATTACATAGTTTAAGAACTTTCTGCATGGAAAAGATGCAGAAAGTTCTTTTTTTCTATATGGAACCCTTGCGAAAGAATTTGTCTTTAGGCTATAATAAACATAAGTATGTAGATACATGCACAAGATGATATTTTATAGAAGAAACAGAAAGTGAGAATATACAATATGTGGTTAGCAGACCAATGGAAAGACTATGAAGTCTTAGATACATCAAATGGTGAGAAATTAGAACGCTGGGGAGATTATTTTCTGGTAAGGCCAGACCCACAGGTTCTATGGGACACCCCAAAGAAGTTAAGACAGTGGAAGAAGCCAAATGGACATTATCACAGAAGTCACAAAGGCGGCGGACAGTGGGAATTCTTTGATCTTCCTAAGACATGGGATATTCAGTACAAAGAATTAAAATTCCACTTACAGCCATTCAGCTTCAAACATACAGGATTATTCCCAGAACAGGCAGTGAACTGGGACTGGTTTTCAGACAAAATCAGAAAAGCAAATCGTCCAGTAAAAGTATTAAACTTATTTGCCTACACAGGAGGGGCAACACTTGCAGCGGCAGCAGCAGGAGCATCAGTCACACACGTTGACGCATCCAAAGGTATGGTAAACTGGGCAAAGGAGAATGCACAGCTTTCTGGATTAAGAGAGAAACCAATTCGCTGGTTAGTCGATGACTGTGTGAAGTTTGTAGAAAGAGAGATCCGAAGAGGTAATCATTATGATGGGATCATCATGGACCCTCCATCTTATGGAAGAGGACCAAAGGGTGAGATCTGGAAGATCGAAGAGAAGATTTATCCGTTCATCGAACTATGTACAAAGATTCTGTCCGATGACCCATTATTCTTCCTTGTAAACTCCTATACAACAGGTTTACAGCCAGCAGTTTTAACTTATATGTTAGAGACTCAGGTAGCAGCGAAATTTGGTGGAAAAGTAGTCTCAGATGAGATTGGATTACCAGTTTCATCCAACGGATTGGTCCTTCCATGTGGGGCATCTGGACGCTGGGAAAAGTAAGTTCTTAAGATTTACTGAAATTTCGCAGAATATGTAAAAAATCGTTGAATTTTCTTGGAAAATGTTTATAATAAGAGAGTATGTGTACGTGTGTAGAACTGCACGTATACGGATAAAGTAGAAATAACATAATAATGATAGATAAGAGAAAGCGAAAGGGGAATTTTTGCTATGGCAGCAGGAACAGATATTGGAATTGATTTAGGAACCGCCAGCGTATTAGTTTACGTCAAAGGAAAAGGTGTAGTATTAAAAGAGCCATCTGTAGTGGCATTTGATAGAAATACAAACAAGATCAAAGCGATCGGAGAAGAAGCACGTTTAATGTTAGGAAGAACACCAGGTAATATCGTGGCAGTTCGTCCATTACGTCAGGGAGTTATCTCTGATTATACAGTTACAGAGAAGATGTTAAGTTATTTTATCAGCAGAACAGTTGGTAAGTCTTTATTTGGAAGAAAACCTCGCATCAGTGTTTGTGTACCAAGTGGTGCAACTGAAGTAGAGAAGAAAGCCGTAGAAGATGCAACATATCAGGCAGGAGCAAGAGAAGTTTCCATCATCGAAGAGCCAGTAGCAGCAGCGATCGGTGCAGGAATCGACATTGCAAAACCTTGTGGAAATATGATCGTTGATATCGGTGGTGGTACAGCTGATATTGCAGTTATCTCTTTAGGTGGAGTCGTAGTAAGCAACTCTATCAAAGTAGCTGGAGATGACTTTGACGAAGCAATCGTACGTTTCATGCGTAAGAAACATAACTTATTAATTGGAGAACGTACAGCAGAAGAGATCAAGATCAATGTAGGTACAGTATACAAACGCCCAGAAAATCTTACAATGGACGTTCGCGGACGTAACCTTGTAACAGGACTTCCAAAGACAGTGACTGTGACATCTGAAGAAACAGAAGAAGCTTTAAGAGAACCTGCATACCAGATCGTAGATGCAGTACACAATGTACTGGAGAGAACTCCACCAGAATTAGCAGCTGATATTTCTGATCGTGGAATCGTTTTAACAGGTGGTGGATCTTTAATTCAGGGATTAGAAGAACTGATCGAAGAGAAGACTGGAATCAACACAATGACAGCAGAAGATCCTTTAACAGCTGTAGCAATCGGTACAGGAAAATATATCGAATATTTAGCAGATGATGATAAAAAATCAAAGAACAAATAATCATTAGAGATTCAAAGAGGCCAGGATGGCAATTCATCCTGGCCTTAATTCACGTTATACTGTAGATCAGAAGAAAGGAGAGAAAACAATGGCATATTTGAAAGGATACGTAGATCATATACGTTTTCGGAATGAAGATAACGGATATACTGTATTAAGCCTTGATGTCGATGGAGATGAAGAGACTGTCGTTGGATCATTTCCTTTCTTAAATGATGGAGAATACATATCTTTGGAAGGAGATTATGTCGATCACCCAGTGCATGGACCACAATTTCAGATGAGAACTTATGAGATTGTGGCTCCAGATGATATTGACAGCATGGAACGTTATTTAGGTTCCGGAGCGATCAAAGGAGTCGGACCTGCACTTGCAAAACGTATTACAAAGAAGTTTAAGATGGATACCTTCCGAGTTATTGAAGAGGAGCCAGAACGTCTTGCAGAAGTAAAAGGAATCAGCGAGAAGAAAGCCAGAGCGATCGCCGTGGAATTCAGTGAGAAGCAGGAAATGCGTCAGGCGATGATGTTTCTGTCTGGATATGGAATCAATAATAATCTTGCTGTGAAGATTTATAAAGAATATGGGGATCATTTGTATACGATCATTCAGGAAAATCCATATAAGATGACGGATGATATTGCAGGAGTCGGATTTAAGATCGCAGATGAGATCGCGAAGAAAGTCGGGATTGGAAGCAACTCAGATTACCGTATCATTTCTGGAATTTTTTACACCTTAATGCGGGCACTAAATGAAGGCCATGTATTTTTGCCAAAACGTATTTTGTGCAGAAATGCAGCTCATATCTTAGGGGTAACACCAGAAGATATCGAAGAGCATTTATTAGAGATGATGATCGATCGCAAGATCGTCATTGAAGAGGATGAAGAGACAAGAGTTTATGCAGCACCACAGTATCATATGGAAGTCAATACGGCAAGAATGTTGCTGGATTTAAATATCCATTATGATGTTTCCATTTCTGAGGTGGAGACAATGATCGCAATGATCGAAGAGACAGAGCAGATTACATTTGCTGAAAAACAGAAAGAAGCGATCCATGCAGTGGCACAGGATAGTATCGTTGTCTTAACTGGAGGTCCGGGAACTGGTAAGACGACAACGATTAATGGAATGATCCAGTATTTTGAACATGAAGGATTGGATATCCGTTTGGCAGCACCAACAGGAAGAGCAGCAAAGCGTATGACAGAGGCAACGGGATATGAAGCAATGACGATTCATCGTATGTTAGAGATCAATGGGGAAGCTGACAGGGAACGTGACATGAAAAAGGGAAATGCATCCATGTTTGAACGCAATGCGGGTAATCCATTAGAAACGGATGTGATCATTATTGACGAGATGTCCATGGTAGACCTATATCTGATGAATGCACTCCTGCAAGCTATGGTGCCTGGAACAAGATTGGTCATTGTAGGAGATGCCAATCAGTTGCCATCGATCGGTGCAGGAAATGTCTTAAAAGATATGATCGCATCAGGACAGTTTAAAGTCGTGGAATTAAACCAGATATTCCGTCAGGAAGAAGGCAGCCATATCGTAAGAAATGCCCATCTGATCCATCAGGGAAGACCAGTTGAATTAGATAATAAGAGCCGAGATTTTTTCTTCTTACAGAGAAATAATATTCAGGATGTACTAGGAGTTTTAGTATATTTAGTACGGGATAAACTACCAGGATATGTCCATGTGAAACCATATGATATCCAGATTTTAACACCAATGCGAAAAGGTGAACTTGGTGTTGAGAGGCTCAATCAGGTCATGCAGCAATATTTGAATCCACCATCTGATGAGAAGAAAGAAAAAGAGATCGCCTTTGGATTATTCCGGGAAGGTGACAAAGTCATGCAGATCAAGAACAATTATCAGATTGAATGGGAAATGCGAAATAGCAAAGGATTCACCGTAGATAAGGGAGTTGGAGTATTCAATGGTGATATGGGAATCATCACAGAAATCAATGATTACACAGAGAAGATCACAGTCTTATTTGATGAGACGAGGGAAGTCCAGTATCCGTATGCAAGTCTTGATGAATTAGAACTTGCATATGCAGTCACGATCCACAAATCACAGGGAAGTGAATACCCAGCGGTTGTGATGCCGATCTTAAGCGGACCAAGAGTATTATTTCACAGAAACCTTCTGTATACAGGAGTCACAAGAGCAAAAAACTGTTTAACGATCGTAGGAGACAGAAATATGTTATTTTCCATGATCCAGAATGTCAATGAGCAACGGAGGTATACAACCCTTGCACTGCGCTTAGATCAGATCGCAAATGAATCCGAAGAAAGCGGTCCGATGGATGATCTTGGAATCTAAAAAGTAAAAAATAAAGAGAAAAATGCCAGAAACCGTCATCTTTTAGAGGACGGTTTTTCTTGTTTGAAGTCCTTTTCAAACCTTATAATGAAGGGGAGGAAAGGAAGGGACATATGAAAGAAAAAAGACGTATGATATCAGAAGCAGCCAGGCAGTTAGGCCTTGAAACATATCATTTAAGAACATGGGAAGAAGAATTTTCCTTAACGATCCCTCGAAATGAAAAAGGATATCGTTGTTATGGAGACAAAGAAATACATACATTTGAACAGATCCGTGATATGAGAAATGCTGGATTAGACAGCGAAGAGATCAAACAGAAATTATCCGGAAATATCATTCCATTTCCGGAAGAAAAACAGATGAATACGTCTGATAAAATGATGCAGTTTCAAAAAGTGTTGGTAAAGATCATGGGACAGGCGATTCTGGAACAGAAAGATCATATTGCAGATCAGATCAGTTCTAAGGTTTCAGACAGAGTAGTAAAAGAAATGGATTATCAGTTTCGTCTAAGAGAAGCCGAAGAAGAAAAAAGATTTCAGAAACTGGATGAGATGATCAGAAATCAGCAAAAAGCAAGAGAGGAAATTGCAGCATCCAGAGAAAAACGAAGATTTTTCAGAAGAAAACGAAAAGAAAGATAAGTAAAGATTGTATTTGGATTCAGACAATATTATAATAAATTTATCAGCTCTGATCTGTAACAGATGAGGAGTGAATAGATAGAGTGAGGAATTCGAATATGAAGAAACGACCAAAGATCCTGGTAGTCGGAAGTCTTATGATGAATCAAGGCATAGAAACATCTGTGATCCCAGAAGAAGGACAGACAGTGATGGGTGAAGATATTAAGAAATCACCCGGAGGCAAGGGGGCTAATCAGGCAGTACAGATGGCTCGCCTTGGGGCAGATGTTACGTTGATCGGTAAGATCGGAAGAGACAGGGATGGAGAAGAACTGGTTAAAGTATGTAAGGAAGCAGGAGTGAACACGGAACAGATCATTTATGATGATGTGCTCCCAACAGGATCTTCGATTGTATTATTAGAGACTGTTCCAGGACAGAAAGTAAAGAAAAGATCGATCGTTATACCAGGGGCAACAACACAATTAACGGTTGATGAGATCGCATATCTGGAAGATGAGATGGACAAATATGATCTCGTTGTGCTTCAGAATGCGATACCGATGGAAGTCAATGAAGCAATTGCGGGCTATGCATATAAACATGAAGTTGATGTAGTATTGAATCCTATTCCGGCAAAGAAGCTTTCAAAAGAACTTATGGAGTGCGTTACATACCTGATCGTCAATGAGCAGGCAGCAAAATCAATGACAGGTATTAAGATCCATAGTGATTGGAAGAGGGAATGGACAAGATTTAATCTTGATGAAGCAAGAGTCGTATCTGCGGTGATTCGTGGACGAGGAGTACCAACAGTACTGATCACACTAGCCGAAAAGGGTGTGATCATGAACACACCAGAACGTTTTTACTATAAGAAAGCGATCGAAGATGTAGAAATGGTCGATCCAAGAGCCGCAGGAGATGCATTTATCGGGGCATTCTGTACAAGAATCTGTACGGATGATTCTATTGGAAAAGTGCTGACGATAGCGAATTATACAGCAGCTTTATCTATTGCAACAGAAGGGGCAATAGAATCTCTGCCAACATCGAAACAAGTAAGAGAATATATGGAACAAAAAAGAGATGCATAAAAATGCATCTCTTTTTTGTTGCTTGAACAATATACGTACCTGGAAATTATTCCTGGCTGATAGCTCCTGCTGGACATCCGTCTGCGCAAGCTCCACATTCCATGCATGTATCTGCATCGATTACGTACTGTCCGTCTCCTTCGCTGATAGCTCCTGCTGGGCAAGTTCCTTCGCAAGCTCCACAAGAAATACAAGCGTCTGAAATTACATATGCCATAGTTATATCCTCCTTATATAAATAGTATAATCATTAGTAGCGGGTAAACCCCGCTCGACCATTTCTATTTTAATATACTTAGGAAGGAATATCAAGTAATTTTGTTGTATTTTTAACAATAATAAGTGGAAAATTTATAAAGTTATTTTGACACTTTGAACAGAATGTATTATACTATGAATGTTAGTTTGAACTATTTTAGAAAACATGTATCGCAAAACATATTTTCTGAAAATATTATTAAATTTTATGGAGGAACAAACGAAATGGCAATTTCAAAAGATATGATCATCGCAGATCTGATCGCATTAGATCCAAACTACGCAGCAATTCTTATGGCATCTGGAATGGGATGTGTTGGATGCCCATCATCTCAGGGAGAAAGCATTGAACAGGCAGCTTATGTTCATGGAATGGACTTAGATGAACTGCTTGGAAGATTAAACGAATATGCTCAGACAAAAGAAGCATAATTAATCGAGCAATAAGAAATTAAAAGTGAAAAGGACTATATTACTTAGTGTATTAAAAGTACTAAGTAATATAGTCCTTTCTTTTTTTGCAAATAATGATCAAAGTGGCAAAAGTACCAAAACTCATCATCAAAATCATAAAAACGTTGTTGGAAAACTGTAAAAATAACCAAAAAATATCACTCAAAAACCTTGATTTTATGCCAAATTTATGATTAGTTTATAAAATTTTTATATTTGTGCAACGTTGAGCAAAAATGTTGCACATCACAGGAATGAGCAATAGTTGCTCCATTTTTTGAACCCAAAGAGAATTGTATTGATAAAAATACCAAGATATAATGTAATCAACAGGTAAGGAACGAAGCTTACAAAATGTAACAAACAACCTGACTGTAAGAATAATAAAAGGAGAGTGATAAGTCGTGGCAAATCGTGACACAATTTACAAAGAACTGATCCAGCTTGACTGGGAAGTCAAAGATCAGAACGAATTTTTTGACAAGATGACAGATAAGCTTTTAGAGCTTGGGTATGTAAAAGATACATTCAGAGATGCAATTAAAACGAGAGAAGCAAATTATCCAACAGCTCTTCCGGTTGAACCATATCCGGTAGCTATCCCTCATTCAGACCCAGAGAATATCATCAAACCATTTATCGCATGTACAAGATTAAAAGATACGATCAAATGGTGTGAGATGGCAAACAATGATGTTCAGCATGATGTAAAATTCATCTTCATGTTAGGATTCCTCGGTGGACATGATGATCCAAATGCAGGAAACGAACATGTTGAATTACTTCAGGTACTGGTAACAAACTTCCAGAAGCCAGAAGTTATGGACAGATTAGTAAACGCTAAAACTGAAGATGAGTACATGGAAGCAGTACTTTCCATGGAAGGTCTTTAAAATAACCAATAAACAAAACTAATAAAGGTTTTTAGAAAGGAAGGTCTTAAAATGAAACAGATCGTAGTAGCATGTGGAAGTGGAGTAGCAACATCTCAGACAGTAGCAAGCAAGGTAAATCGTCTTTTAAAAGAAAACAATATCCCTGCTGAAGTATTAGCAGTAGATATCAAATCTGTAGACCGTTACATTGCAGGAAGCTGTGCTTACATCGCAATCACAAAGGTAACAAAAGAATATCCTATCCCAGTTATCAATGGTATCGCATTTTTAACAGGTGTTGGACAGGATGCTGAATTCAAAAAATTAGTTGACGCTGTAAACGCATAAGAGGCAAAACAGTTTTAACTGATTTTTGAAAGAGAGAAAAGGAGAATTATATGAGTGTTTTAGGAAATGTAATTAACTGGATCCTGGGATTAGGTGCTGCAATCTTCGTACCTATCATCATTATCATCGCAGGATTAATCGTAGGAATGAAACTTAAAGATGCCATTTCAGCTGGTATCACATTAGGTGTAGCCTTCACTGGTATGTCAATGCTGATCGGATTTATGTCTGATGCTATCGGACCTGCTGCAAAGGCAATGTTAACACACACAGGAATCAACTTACCAATCGTTGATGGTGGTTGGACAACATTATCAGCAATCGCATGGTCTTGGCCATATGCATTCTTAATGTTCCCACTGATGATCGGATTAAACATTGTTATGCTGATCATCAACAAGACAAAAACATTCAACGCTGACTTATGGAATGTTTGGGGAAAAATCTTTACTGGTGTAGCAGTAGCAGCCGTATCTAAACCATACTTTGGAACAGCAGCTTCTATCGCATTAGCATTTATCGTAGCTGGTATCCAGATCATCTTCGAGTTAAAGATGGCAGATATGTATCAGTATCGTATTGAAAAACTTTCTGGAATTCCAGGAGTAACATGTACACATAAGATGGGATTTACTTCTATCTTCATGTTCCCAATTGACTGTGTCTTAAAGAAGATCCCTGCATTAAACAAACGTTTCGATGCAGCAGCATTAAAAGATAAGATCGGTATCTTCGCTGAGTCTCACGTATTAGGATTCATCCTTGGTATTATTTTTGGTATTCTTGCAAAATATAAAGTAGCAGCAATTTTAACATTAGGTATTCAGGCTTCATGTGCATTAACACTGTTCCCTGTAATCTCTAAATACTTCATGATGGCATTAGAGCCAATTTCATCAGCGATCAGTGCTTTCATGAACAAGAAATTCGATGACAGAACATTAGTTGTAGGTCTTGACTGGCCATTCATGGGTGGTGCAAACGAAATCTGGTTAGCAGTATTCTGGGCTATCCCTGTAACATTAGTATTCTCAATGTTCTTACCAGGAAATGAAATCCTTCCATTCGCTGGTATCGTAAACAATGCGATCGCAGTAGCAGCATTCCTTGTAACAGGTGGTAACATCATCCGTATGTTAATCTTAGTTACATTATTTGCACCAGCTTACCTTTGGGTAGGAACAATCATGGCACCATTCATCTCTGATCTTGCTCGTTCAACAGGAGCAGTTGCATTAAAAGCTGGAGAATTAATTTCTTGCTCATCTATCGATGGACCTATCCAGACATATGCATTCTCTCATGTATTTAAGATCATGGATGGAAACTTCTTACCATTAGTATTATGTGTGATCTTTGTTGTATGCTTTATTGCACTTTACAAATACCTTGGAAAAGAAGAAGCAGAAGGAAGAGAAATCAACTAAGATTGATTCACAATTATACATAATAATCAGACAGCAAAAAAGAAATGAGGTTTTAATATGCAGAGATTTGTTAATGATCCAGATTATATCGTAGAAGATATGGTAAAAGGATATGTAAAAGCACACAAAGATCTGATCAAACGTTCAGAAGCAAATGATCGCGTTGTCCAGTACGTAAACGCTCCTGTAGAAGGCAAAGTTGGTCTTGTAACAGGTGGTGGATCAGGACATGAACCTGCGTTTCTTGGCTATGTCGGAAAGAATATGATGGATGCAGTAGCAGTAGGTGAGATTTTCTCCTCACCTTCTGCTCAAGCATTTTATGACGCTTTTATGTCAGTAGATTCCGGGCAGGGAGTTGCATGTTTATTTGGTAACTATGCCGGGGATAATATGAATGTAAAGATGGCGATCCGCAAAGCAAAGAAACAGGGTGTAACTGTAAAATATGTAGTAGCAACTGATGACGTTGCGTCTTCTCCAAAAGAGACAAAAGAGAAACGTCATGGTATTGCAGGTGGTGTGTTCATGTGGAAGATCGGAGGAGCGAAAGCTGCTTTAGGTGGAACACTGGATGAAGTCATTGACGTAGCACAGAAAACTGTAGATAATACGAGAAGTATTTGTGTCGGATTAAGTCCATGTGCAATTCCAGCAGTTGGACATCCAAATTTCCAGATTGAAGATGGAAAGATGGAATTTGGAATCGGACATCATGGAGAACCTGGTATCAATGTACAGGATTTAAAACCAGCCAAAGATATTGCAAGACAGATGGCTAAGGCAGTCATTGATGATATGGAACCAGAAGAAGGTTCCGAAGTTGCAGTCTTAATGTCTGGATTAGGAGCTACTCCAGTTATGGAACTTTACGTTCTATATGATGAAGTAGAAGAATACCTGAAAGAACAGGGATTATCAGTTTACAAAGTATTTATTGGAGATTATGTAACATCTCTTGATATGAACGGAGCAGCATTGACTGTCCTTAAATTAGATGATGAATTAAAAGAATTGCTTGATTACGAGGCAAAATCTCCAGGAATTGAAGTGTAAACTTATTAAAGTAATAGACTTGATGAAAGAGGTGCACCATTGTATTTAGATGAAAGAGGTTATACAGTTCTTAAAACGATTGTGAATAATCCCGCGATCACGGGTAAGGAAGTGGAAGCGTCTTTACAGCTATCCAGAAAGCAGCTAAGCTATGCGATCGAGAAGATCAATGATTATCTGCAGGACAATGGAATGCCAAAGATCGAGCGGTTAAGGACTGGAAAATTTATCATACCAGTTGCTGTCATTGAACAATATCAGACAGAAGAGATCACTGGAGATGGAACAACGTATATTTATACGGATAAAGAACGTGGACTTTTAATTTTTCTGATGCTTCTTTGTGTACGCGAAGAACTATCAATTTATCATTTCACATCAAAATTAGAAATCAGTAAAAATACATTTCTAACAGATCTTAAGAAACTGGAACAAAGATTAGAAGAATATCATTTGGAAGTATTATACAGCCGGCAGGAAGGATATCACTTAGTCGGCAGTGAATATGCAAAACGTGAGATGATGGTCACATCAATTCGTGGAATCTTAAAGATTCCAAGAGGAAAAGAGACGATCATGGATATCTGTCAGATCAGTGAAGAGATGATGGAGCAGGTGGAAAAACAGATTTCAATGATTGAGGAACGTCTGCAAGTTCGTTTTACAGATGAGAGACTGAAAGAACTTCCTTTGATCATGTGTTTGATCATTATCAGAACACAGAAGGGAAGGATTCTTCGGGAGCTTCCAGAGACATTTCAACATATTGCCGGTACAAAAGAGTATTCTGTGATGCTTGAGTTTGCAAAAGAATACGGAATTACCTGGCAGACAGAAAAATTATTTTTGACAGCTCAGATTCAGATTTCTAATTTCCATACACTGCAGACAAGAGATTCTGCACAGGAAGAAGAATTGATGAGAGCTTCAGAAGAAGTGATCGTTAATTTTGAGAATCTGATCTGTGTAACGATCAATGAAAGAGAAACCTTGCTAGAAGCATTGTTTCAGCACATCAAGCCAGCATTTTATCGCATGAAGTATCATTATCATATCGAACAAAGTATTTTAGATATGCTCCTCCCACAATATGCATCACTTCATGCAGTTGTCCGTAAGTCGATCGGACCGGTTGAGAAATTAGTTGGAGTCGAGGTGCCAGACGAAGAGCTCGTATATATTACAGCATTGTTTGGAGCATGGCTTCGAAGAGAAGGAATTCTTGAACTTGCACCGGAAGCAAAGAAACGAGCAGTGGTTGTATGTGCCAATGGAATATCGGTTTCAAATTTTTTATATTTTACATTGAAAGAACTGTTTCCAGAGATTGATTTTATTGCATGCCTTTCTATGAGAGATTTTGCAACCTATGATGAAACAAAGTTTGACATTGTATTTACGATGGTAAGACTAGAGACAGCAAAGACACAATTTGTTGTAAAGCCATTCCTTGATGAGATATCTAAGATGAAATTCAGGGACAAAGTCATGGGAGAATTAGTTGGGATCGTTCCTCGTAAGCTAGATGTTTCTACATTATTAGATGTCGTTCGAAAATATGCAGATATTAAGGATGAAGAAGCTCTGAAAAGGGAATTCGCAGTAGCACTCAATCCAGAGACAGAAGAGGAAAAATCCGACAATGTAAGAACGAAGTTTCAGATCGGGCTGAAAGATGTTTTAGTAGAGGAAACGGTACAAGTATTAGATCATGTACTTCCTTGGGAAGATGCAATCCAAACGGTGGCCAAGCCGTTGCTGGATCGTGGGGATATCACAGAGAGATATGTTCAGAAGGCAATTGACAATATCAAAGCAGATAAACCATTTATCATGATCGCAGACGGAGTGATCATTGCGCATGCAGGGGTTGATGATGGAGCGAAAAGAGTATGCTTATCATTGCTTACGATGCCAGAGAGAACGGATGTTTACGGATATATGGAAGCTGATGTCGTCATTATGATCGGAACTCCTGATCCAACGAAACATCTGGAAGTGTTAGAACAGTTAAATCACATTATTGAAGATAAAAAAAGCTTGCAGCTTTTAAAGAAAGCGAAAAAGCCAGAAGATATTATTAAACTTATTCAAAAACGAGAAAAGGAGAAGAAGAAATGTTAGAATCATTAAAAAAAGACGTTGTAGCTATGGCAAAACGTGCTCAAAAAGAAGGATTATGTAAACATTTATCTGGAAACTTAAGTGCAAGAGATCCAGAAACAGGATATGTAGTGATCACACCAACACAGGTAGATAGAGATTTATTAACAGCAAGAGATATGGTTGTTCTTGATCTTGATGCAAACGTTATCGAAAATGAATCAGGACTCCGTCCAACAAGTGAATCTTTAATGCATCTTCAGATTTACAAAACAAGACCAGATGTGAATGCAATCTGCCATACACATTCTATGTATGCAACAACATTCGCTGTATTAAACAAACCAATTCCAGCGGTTGTATATGAAATTGCTAACTTAGGTGTAACAAAATCCAGAATCCCAGTAGCTCCTTACGGACGTCCAGGAACAACAGATCTGTCTGATAGTGTTATTGAACCAGTTCAGGAAGCAGACGTATTCTTATTACAGGGACATGGAGCAGTGGCTGTATCTCAGGGTGACATCTATGATGCATACTTAAGAGCTGCTTATATCGAAGAATTAGCTCAGTTATACTACAATGCACTTTGTGCAGGACAGGGCGAAGAACCATACTTCTTCCCACCAGAAGAATTACAGAAATGGGAGTATCCATCTCAGATCAAATTCCCTAACAAATAATCGCTTACATAGAAGAAGGAGAATATGCAATGAAGAAAATTATCAACCAGCCAGATAATTATATCAAAGAAATGTTAGAAGGAATCTATATCGCACATAAAGACGATCTTGCATGTGTAGATGGAGACTTACAGGTTCTTGTTTCTAAACATAAAAAAGAAGGTAAAGTAGGTATTGTCACAGGTGGTGGATCAGGACATCTTCCATTATTCTTAGGATATGTAGGAAAAGGTATGATTGATGGATGTGCAGTTGGTGATGTATTCCAGTCTCCAAGTGTAGACCAGGCGATCGCATTAACAAGAGATGCAGATCAGGGTGCCGGAGTATTATATATCTACGGTAATTACAATGGAGATATCTTCACATTCCGTCCAGCAGCTGATGAAGTTGAGATGGAAGATGATATCGAAACAGCAGAAGTATTAGGAGCAGACGATGTTGCTTCAGCAGGTCCATCTGCACCAGGAGAAAAGAGCACACGTCGTGGTGTTGCAGGAATCTTCTTCGTATACAAATGTGCAGGAGCTGCAGCAGATAAGATGCTTTCTTTAGAAGAAGTAAAACGTGTTGCAGATAAAGCAAATAACAACGTGCGTACAATGGGGGTAGCTTTATCACCATGTACAGTGCCAAGAGTCGGTAAGCCAAGTTTCGAAATTGAAGATGACGAAATGGAAATCGGAATGGGAATTCATGGAGAACCAGGAATCCGTCGTGGTAAATTAGAGCCAGCTGATCAGATTGTTGACGAAATGTTAGAGAAGATTGTTGCGGACCTTCCATATGAAAATGGTGACGAAGTTGCAGTACTTGTAAATGGTCTTGGAGCAACTCCATTAGATGAACAGTATATTGTAACACGTCGTATCAATCAGGTTCTTGAAGAAAAAGGAATCAGCGTATACAAATACTATGTGGGAGAATATGCAACAGCGATTGAAATGGCTGGATTCTCAATCTCATTATTAAAACTTGATGATGAATTAAAAGAATATATCGACCATCCAGTTGATACACCATTCTTCAAACAGGTTTAGGAGGCATTTTAGTATGGAAACATCTTACTTAATCAAATTATTAAAAGAGATCAGCGACATTATGGCTGAGAATAAAGATAAGCTGATCGAGATGGACGGAATCGTTGGTGATGGAGACTTAGGTCTTACAATGTCCGATGGATTCAAAGCAGCATACGATGCAGTATCTGACGGAGCAATCGCTGATGCAGGAAAACTGTTATTTGCAGCAGGAAAAGCAATGGCGAATAAAGTTCCTTCAACAATGGGATCTTTGATGGCAACTGGTTTAAAACAGGCTGGAAAAGATCTGAAAGGAAAAGAAACATTAGAAGATGCTGATGTAGTACAGATCTTTGCTTCTTACGAAGCGGGAGTTGCGAAATTAGGTGAAGCGAAGGTTGGAGATAAGACATTCCTTGATGGACTTCATCCAGCAGTAGAAAGCTTACAGGCTTCTTTAGCAGCAGGGGAATCTTTAGCAGATATGGCAGGGAAAGCCGCTGATGCAGCAGAAGAAGGATTCAAAGCTACTACAACAATGTTAGCAGTTCATGGACGTGCTGCAACAAGAGGAGAAGCATCCAGAAGTCTGGAAGATCCAGGAGCCAAAGTTGCATCGCTGATCATGCAGGCATTTGCAAAAAGTTTATAATTCTTAGCATGTGATTTATAAAGATAAAACAGTACATTGTAATAGAGATATTATAGTGTACTGTTTTTTTAGGAGGTATGTTATGTTAAATTTTCAATATTTTACACCGACCAAGGTTGTATTTGGCAAAGATGCGGAATTGAAAGTTGGTCCGTTGGTAAAGGAAGAAGGGTGTAAGAAAGTTCTGGTACATTATGGTGGACAAAGTGCTAAAAAGTCTGGACTGTTGGACAGAGTCTGCGAAGCATTAAAGGATTTTGACATTGATTATGTAACACTTGGAGGTGTAGTTCCAAATCCACATCTTTCAAAAGTATATGAAGGAATCGAATTATGCAAGAAAGAAGGAGTAGATTTCATTCTTGCAGTTGGAGGAGGAAGTGTTATCGATTCCTGTAAAGCGATTGCGTATGGACTTGGAAATCCAGAGGTTGATGTATGGGATCTGTTTACAGGAAAGGCAAGACCAAAAGCATGTTATCCACTAGGAAGCGTCTTAACGATCGCAGCAGCAGGAAGTGAAATGAGTAATTCCTGCGTTATCACCAATGAAGAAGGATGGTATAAGAAAGCACTGGATACAGATCTTGCCAGACCTAAATTTGCGATCATGAATCCAGAGATCACATATACCTTGCCAGACTATCAGACACAGTGCGGATGTGCAGATATCATGATGCATACAATGGAACGTTATTTTGTATTAGAAGATACAATGGAGATCACAGACAAGATCGCTCAGGACGTTATGAAAAATGTCATGAAATATGCAAAGATCTTAAAGAAGGATCCTGAGAATTATGAAGCAAGAGCAGAGATCATGTGGTGTGGATCTCTGTCACATAATGGTTTGACAGGCTGCGGAACTTGCGGAGGTGACTGGGCAACGCATCTGATTGAACATGAGCTTGGTGGAATGTTTGATGTGGCTCATGGAGCAGGGCTTGCAGCTGTATGGGGAAGCTGGGCAAGATATGTTATGGACGAGAAACCAGAACGATTTGCACAGTTTGCAGTCGATGTTATGGGAGTAGAAGAAAGCGATGATGTAAAATCAACAGCATTAAAAGGTATTGAAGCAGTCGAAGAGTTTTATAGAATGATCGAGATGCCAACAAATATGAAAGAACTTGGAATCAATCCAACCGACGAGCAGATAAAAGATATGGCAATGAAAGCAACGAATCATGACACACAGCAGTTAGGTGCATTTAAAAAATTGTCAGCAAAGGACTTAGTAGAAATTTATAAAACAGCAAAATAAATCCAATAAGAAGCCATGTATCTATAAAATAGAAAAAGGAATTCCTGAACACAAAATATTCGGGGATTCCTTTTCGTTTGTTTTAATAAGCAGCCATTTCTTCAACGGCCTGTTTTTCAATAATCGTCGTC
>OGOI01000243.1_pt1 | contig 52742 bp, 51 predicted proteins | sample 1552631 | NCBI WGS metagenome assembly OGOI01 (sample SAMEA2580204, study PRJEB22360) | human gut metagenome | biome: human gut; feature: human-associated habitat; material: faeces | place: Denmark | collected 2008/2010 | reverse complement strand
TTGCCACCGATATATTATAAATATTTGTTCTTATCTTATTTCTATCTCATACATGCAACACCATTACAAATCACAATTGTATAAAAAAAGAAGCATCAAATATTCTTGACAGTATTACTAGGAAATGCTATTATACGAATAATTCCTACCGGAAAACTATGAAAAAAGAAAAACTATAAGAGAGGATGTGTAACAAAATGAGCATTAACACAGCAGATTTTGCCGCACTAGCAGTTACAATTGTTTTGTTTGCGGTTATCTATTATTTAGATTATAAGAAAGGCGTAGACTTCGGACTTTTAACATTATTAGGAACAGTTTTTGGAATCGCAGTTGGTCTGGGATTTGGAAATCATTTTACATATGTTGAGATTTTCGGACGTATCTATACCAATGTATTGACAGCACTTGTTGTACCAATGCTGTTATTTAGTATCATCGCAAGTATCACAAATCTAAGTGAATCCATTCATTTAAAGAAGATCGGTGGAAAGTCAATCTTTTATCTGATCTTAAATACAGCGATCGCAAGTACGATTACAGTGATCGCAGCAGTCATCTTAAAAGTCGGTGATGGATTTGCTTACAAAGTAGCTGATGGATATCAGAAAGTTGAAGTTCCATCTGTTGTTGATACGATCGTAAACTTATTCCCAAGCAACTTCGCAACAAACTGGAGTGAAGGACAGATCATTCCGATCGTCGTATTTGCAATCATCATTGCATTATCTTACAATGCAATTTCCAAAGAAAATGAATCCGTAAAACCATTTAAAGCATTTATTGATGCGGGGAATCAGGTGATCGGACAGGCAATTGACTGGATCATTGGATTTACGCCATATGCAGTATTATCTTTCTTGGCAAGAGCCGTTGGAAGAAGCAGTGTCACGGAATTGCTGCCATTATTAAGTACATTAGTTTTATCTTATATCTTATGTGCAGTTCAGGCATTTGGAGTAGAAGGATTATTAATTAAATTTGTAGCAAAATTAAGTCCTGTTAAATTCTTTAAAGGAATCGCACCAGCTCAGTATGTAGCATTTACGACACAAAGCAGTGTTGGTACGATTCCGGTTACATTAAGACAGTTAAAAGAAGCACTTGGAGTTGATGGAGATGTAGCATCATTTACGGCAGGTCTTGGAGCCAATGTTGGAATGCCAGCATGTGCAGGAATCTGGCCAGCATTAACAGCGGTATTTAGTGTTCATATGTTAGGATATCATTACGGAATTGCACAGTATGCATTTCTGATCCTGATCACATTAGTAGTATCTGTTGGAACAGTCGGGGTTCCAGGAACAGCGACGATCACATCAACAGCTGTATTTGCAGCACTTGGCTTACCAATCGAATTAGTTGTCGTATTTGCACCAATCTCAACGATCGTTGACATGGCAAGAACAATGACAAATGTAACAGGAGCAGCAACAGCAGCAGTTATTACAGCAGCAACAGAAGGTCTGGTTGATGAAGAAGTTTATAATTCAGATCAGTCAAAACATGTTGCAGTAAATAATTAGGATAGAAGAAATTCTATATATAATCACTGTATGAAAAGACACTTGGTCGTAACGTATATTTTATGTATGTTATGAGCAAGTGTTTTTTCATTTCATGTAATCAATATAAGTTGAGGCGGCTAAAATTTCGTGCTATCATAATCAATATAGATAAGAGCACGAGTTTTTTTAATATTATAGGAAATTGATTTAGGAGGCGATTGTATGGGAAATTATCTAAATCCAGGGAATGAAAAGTTCAGAAGAATGATTCAGTCTGAAATTTATGTAGATAAGACAGGGATGATAAAATATACGAATTCCGTACTAGATACAGCACAAAACTATGTCTGTGTCAGCCGTCCAAGAAGATTTGGGAAGTCAATGGCTGCGAATATGCTGACAGCTTATTACAGCCGCGGTTGTAATTCAAAAGAATTATTTGGAAAGTTTGAAATTGCAAAAGATAAAGATTTTGAAAAATATCTGAATCAATATAATACCATATTCTTAAATATGCAGGAATTTCTAAGTCGAAGTCATAATGTAGAAGAATTGATCGATCGTGTGAAGAAGCTTGTGATCAGAGATTTGAAAATGGAATATCCAGAAGTTGATTATTTTGACGATACAGATTTGATTGAGTGTATGCAGGATATTTATGCACAAATGCAGTACCCATTTGTTGTGATCATTGATGAATGGGATTGTATTTTCAGGGAATATAAACAAGATAAAGAAGCACAGGAAAAATATTTAGATTTTCTACGGGATTTATTAAAAGATAAGGCATGTATTTATCTATCTTATATGACAGGAATTTTACCGATTAAGAAATATGGAACACATTCGGCACTGAATATGTTTGATGAATTTTCCATGATCGACCCGGGACCTTTAGCATGTTATGTCGGGTTTACAGAACAAGAAGTCAAAAAGCTTTGTGAACAATACAGAATGGATATGGAAGAAGTTAAGAACTGGTATGACGGATATTCATTTGATGGAGTACCGTCTGTGTATAGTCCAAGATCAGTTGTAAATAGTATGAGATTTCAAAAGATATCAAATTACTGGAATCAGACAGAGACTTTTGAAGCATTACAGATGTATATTGATATGAATTTTGAGCATCTAAAAGATGATGTTTTAAGTATGATCGCTGGAGAAAGTGTAGCGGTAAATACGGAAAGTTTTACCAATGATATGGCAACTTTCAGAACGGAAGATGATGTGCTGACATTATTGATCCATCTTGGATATCTTGCATATGATGATAAGACGAAAACAGTCAAGATACCAAATAGTGAGATTCGGGCAGAATATGTAAATACGGTTTCTGTTTCAGATTGGGGAACTGTTTCGAAAGCATTGAAAGATTCAGCAGATACATTAGATGCAATCTGGCAGGGAAGAGAAGAACAAGTGGCGAAAGCCATTGAACAGGCACATTTTGAGACATCACATATCCAGTATAATGATGAAAATGCATTGAGTTATACGATTTCACTCGCATTATATGCAGCAAGGAATTTTTATACCATTCACAGAGAACTGGCAGGTGGAAAAGGATTTGCAGATTTGGTCTTTATTCCGAAAAAACAATTTGCAGAGAAACCGGCATTGGTAGTTGAATTAAAATGGGATAAGAGCGCAGAAGGTGCGATCAAGCAGATCAAAGATAAGAAGTATTTTGAAAGTTTGGAAGAATATCAGGATAATCTGTTGTTGATTGGTATTAATTATGATAAGAAAACAAAAGAACACGTGTGTAAAATAGAGAAATATTAAAAACAGGTAAAAGGAATTGGAGAGGTATAAAATATGGGCAGATTTGTTAATCCAGATAATAGTGCGTTTCAAGCAGCACTTAATTCCAGAATTTATGTAGATAAAACAGGATTGATCGTATGTATGAATGAAGTTCTGGATTTTACAGATGCGTATATTTGTAATAGCCGCCCAAGACGTTTTGGAAAATCATATGCAGCGAATATGCTTGCAGCATATTACAGTAAGGGAGCAGAATCAGAAAAGATGTTTTCTGATCTTGAGATAGGACAATCAGAAGATTTTAAGAAACATTTGAATAAATATGACGTGATTCATATTGATGTACAATGGTTTTTGATAAATTGCGAAGATGCGGATAATGTTGTGCCATATATCACAAGAGTTGTGCTGGATGAATTGCGTGAAGTTTATCCAGAGATTTTACGTCAAGAAGTGGTATCTTTGCCAGATGCACTTTCTCTGGTTAAGGATAAGACAGGACGGAAATTTATCATTATCATTGATGAATGGGATGTGCTGATCAGAGATGAATCAGCGAACAAAAAGGTGCAGGATGAGTATATCCGATTCCTAAGAGGTATGTTTAAGGGAACAGAACCAACGAAATATATTCAACTCGCTTATCTTACAGGCATCTTGCCGATCAAGAAAGAAAAAACACAATCAGCACTTAACAATTTCCGAGAATATTCCATGTTGAATGCAGGATGTTTAGCTTCTTATATCGGTTTTACAGAAGATGAAGTAAAAGCACTTTGTGAGACATATAAGAAGGATTTTACAGAAGTCAAACGCTGGTATGATGGATACCAATTAGGAAAATATCATGTTTATAATCCCAATGCAGTTGTAAGCCTGATGGCGGATGGAAATTTCCAGAGTTATTGGTCAGGAACAGCTTCCTATGATTCGATTGTTCCATTGATCAATATGGATTTTGATGGATTGAAGACCGCAATTATTGAAATGGTGTCTGGAGCATCTGTTGAAGTAGATGTTGGGTCATTCCAAAATGACGTTGAGAATATTGTAAATAAAGATGACGTTTTAACATATTTGATTCATATGGGATACTTAGCATATTCAAGTGTTAATAGGATGGCATTTGTACCGAATGAAGAGATAAGACAAGAACTGATTCGTGCAACAAAAAGAAAAGAATGGAATGAAATGCTGAAATTTCAGCAAGAATCAGAGGATTTACTGGATGCAACTTTGGATATGGATGGAGAAATAGTTGCAGCTCAGATTGAGAAGATCCATGAGGAATATGTTTCAGCAATTCAATATAACAATGAAAATTCACTCAGCAGTGTATTGGCATTAGCTTATTTGAGTGCAATGCAGTATTATTTTAAACCGGTCAGGGAATTTCCTACAGGACGTGGGTTCGCAGATTTTGTGTTTATTCCAAAAACAGAATATCGAAATGATTATCCGGCACTTGTTGTGGAATTGAAGTGGAATAAGAGTGCTGTTAGTGCATTGCAACAGATTAAGGATAAAAAATATCCAGATTCTATTCAAAAATATGCAGGTAATATTTTGCTTGTGGGAATTAATTATAGTAAAAAAGAAAAGAAGCATGAATGTATGATTGAAGAATACTTGAAAAAATAAGAAACAATAAAATCCATGAGAACAACAAACCAAAAAATCGTGTTCTCATGGATTTTATATTTTACAGATATTTTTACGAAATCCCAGAGGCAGAAGCGACCCGCCGCAGGCGGAGAATCCTGTAAAGCAGGATTCTTTCTTGAAATCATATTATGCTCCTTTTTTCTTTATACAATCTTAATACAAGAGAACATATCCTTACACTATCTTTTTATCATAAAAGATATAATGATGATAAGATCAAAAGGTCATAAAATAATTTGAAAAAGAGGTAAGATCATATATGCCATGGAGGATTCATAAAAAAAGACATTTAACATCATTTCAGGTGATCATATTAGGGTTCGCAGGAGTGATCCTTTTTGGAGCATTGATCCTGATGCTGCCAATTTCATCGGTTCAAGGAATCATAACACCATTTCACAAAGCATTATTTACGTCAACTTCTGCAGTATGTGTGACAGGGCTTGCAGTTCTGGATACTGGAAGTTACTGGTCCGTTTTTGGACAGACAGTGATCATGTTCCTGATACAGATCGGAGGTCTGGGAGTTATAACAACAGCAACATCCGTATTTATATTATCAGGAAGAAAAATATCGATTATGCAGCGAAGCACGATGCAAAATGCGATCTCTGCACCGAAAGTAGGAGGGATCGTTCGATTGATGAGTTTTATTTTAAAAGGAACTTTATTGATCGAATTGATCGGTGCGTTATTCATGATGCCTGTTTTCTGTCATGATTTTGGATTACGGGGAATCTGGATGTCGATCTTTCATTCTGTATCAGCCTTTTGTAATGCAGGATTTGATCTTCTTGGAACAAAATGGCATCCATTTGTATCATTGACATCATATGCGGTAAATCCAGTGATCAACATTGTGATCATGTTACTGATCATCATTGGTGGAATTGGATTTTTTACATGGGAAGACATTTATCTTCATAAATTTCAGTTCAAACATTACCATATGCAGAGTAAGGTTATTCTAACTATAACATTATGTCTGATCCTGTTACCAGCTGTTTTCTTTTTCTTTCAGGATTATGGAAATCTATCAGGAATTCATCGGTTGCTTGCATCATTGTTTCAAGCTGTGACACCGAGAACTGCAGGATTTAATACGACAGATCTTTCGATGCTGACAGGAGCATCAAAGGCAATGATGATCTTATTGATGTTGATCGGAGGTTCACCAAGTTCTACAGCAGGAGGTATGAAAACAACAACATTTGCTCTGTTACTTTTAAATGTACTGGCGACTTTTCAAAGTCGTGATGATGTGACAGCATTTGGAAGAAGAATTGATGTTGGTGTGATAAAAAATGCAGCAACGATCGCAATGATGTATTTTATCTTATTTTTTGCAGGTGGAATGACGATCAGTGTGTATGAGGGACTGCCGCTTTCAAGCTGTCTGTTTGAAGCAGCATCTGCAGTTGGAACCGTAGGTTTGACATTAGGGATCACACCAAAACTTCATATTCTGTCACAGATCATTTTGATCATACTGATGTATCTGGGACGTGTTGGCGGTTTGACGCTGATCTATGCAGTATTTTCAGATAAAAATAAACGAAAAGCAAAACTACCACTGGATAAGATCATAGTGGGATAAAAGAAAGAGGGAATTGATGATGAAGAATATTTTACTGATCGGACTTGGACGTTTTGGAAAACATATAGCGATACAATCAAGTCAGCTTGGGCATGAGATCATGGCAGTTGATCTGGATGAGGAAAGAGTGAATGATGCACTTCCATATGTTACGAATGCACAGATCGGGGACAGTACGAATGAGGAATTTTTAAAATCTCTGGGGATTGCAAATTATGATATCTGTTTTGTTACGATCGGTGGGAATTTTCAAAATTCGTTGGAAACCACCTGTCTGTTAAAAGAACTTGGAGGCAAAATGGTTATTTCCAGAGCTGAACGAGATGTACAGGAAAAATTCCTCTTACGAAATGGAGCCGATAAGGTAGTTTATCCAGAAAAAATGGTGGCAAAATGGGCAACGATCCGTTATACCGATGATCATATTCTTGATTATATGGAAGTCGATGCCTCACATGCAATCTTTGAGGTAGAAGTTCCAAAGGAATGGATCGGAAAGACAGTGGGAAAACTCGATATTAGAAGAAGATATGATATTAACATTATGGCAGTAAAAGATGATGGAAAAGTAAGTATGGCGATATCTGCGGATACCTGTTTTAAGGAAGATGTTACATTATTGGTATTAGGAGAATATAAAGCGATCAAAAAGTGTTTTTGTATCTGATGTCATGAAAAAGAGGTGAGAGCTTATGTCAGATTTCATTTTAGCATTGGCGGTAATACTGATGTTTGCATTTGTGTTATTCTTTTTGAAAAAAGTAAATTATTTTCTTGGAGAAAATCGGAAAGTAATTGACAGGGAACAAGATGATGACGATGATTGATGTGTTTATGGATTATTATTGACGATCATGATATAATGCATCCGATAAGGAAAGGGGGCCAAGATGAGCACAGGAGAATTTGTAGAGCTGAACAAAGAAAACGAACACATTCTTGTTTGTCTTTCTTCTTCACCATCGAATGAAAAGATCATACGTACAGCAGCAAAAATGGCAAGAGATATGCGGGCACGTTTTACGGCATTGTATGTACAGACAGGAAAAAGAGAAAGAGAATCGGACAAAAGAAGACTGGAAGCTCATGTACAATTTGCAAAGGAATCTGGTGCGGAAATCGTAATGACACATGGGGAAAATGTTCCGGTACAGATCGCGGAATATGCACATTTATCAAATGTCACAAAAATCGTGATCGGACAAAGCAGTGCAAAGAGAAATCACTTTTTCAGCAAACAGACATTAACAGAGAAGTTGATCGAGGCTGTTCCTGATATTGATATCCACATTATTCCAGATGCGATGAACTTAGATAATTATCGAAAACCGCATGGAGCGGTTTATGTAGGAAAGCCTACGATGAAAGACAGTTTATTGACATTATTTATATTTGCAGTTTGTACGTTGATCGGTCTATTCATCCAGAAACTTCAATTTACAGATACAAACATCGTTACAATTTATATTTTGGGTGTTTTATTAACGTCAATCCTTACAGATGGATATTTATACAGCATTGGAGGTTCTGTCTTAAGTGTATTTTTGTTCTGCTTTTTCCTTACGGAACCAAGAATGTCATTTCGGACGTATGCAGTTGGATATCCGGTAACTTTTGTGATCATGTTAATATCTTCTGTCATTACTGGAACACTTGCAGCAAAATTAAAAACACATGCAAGGCTTTCAGCACAATCTGCATTTCGTACACAGATTTTATTTGACACAGACCGGTTACTTCAAAAAGCAAAAAACGATACGGATATTTTAAGTATTACATGTACACAGCTTATCAAATTATTAGACCGCAGTATTGTAGCATATGTTGTGGAAGACGATGAATTGTCAGCACCATATATATTTTCGAATAAAAAGAAAGAACAGACAGAAGATTTATTGACAAGCAGGGAGCAGGAGATCGCAAAATGGGTGTATGAAAACAAGCAGCGTGCTGGAGCAACGACCGAACGTTTTAAAGATGCACAGTGTCTATACCTTGCCATTTGTATTGAGGATAATGTGTATGGTGTGATCGCAATACCAGTTGACGAATATACATTAGATTCCTTCGAATATAGTATCTTACTTTCTGTGATCAATGAATGTGCACTTGCCATGGAAAATAAAAAGAATATCATGGAGAAAGAAAAAATCTCCGTTCTTGCCAAAAATGAACAGTTAAGAGCAGATCTGCTTCGTGCGATCTCACATGATCTAAGGACACCACTTTGTTCCATTTCTGGGAATGCAGACATGCTGTTAAATAGTGGAGAACGTCTTGATGATATAACAAAACATCAGATTTATACAGATATTTATGATGATTCAGAATGGTTGATCAATATCGTTGAAAATTTATTATCGATCACAAGATTAAATGATGGAAGATTAAAACTGAAATTTACAGATCAATTATTAGATGAGGTGATCGCGGAATCATTACGGCATATCAGCAGGAAACATGAAGAGTATCAGATCGTTACAGAATGCGATGAATTGATACTTGCACGTATGGATGTGCGGCTGATCCTGCAAGTGTTGATCAATCTGGTCGATAATGCAATTAAATATACACCGAAAGGATCTACAATCCGCATTTGTGCCATGAATGAAAATGGAAAAGCAAAGATTCAAGTAGAAGATAACGGCCCTGGAATTTGTGATGAAATGAAGCCGCATATATTTGAAATGTTTTATACAGGGAAAAATACGATCGCAGACAGCCATCGAAGTCTTGGTTTAGGTTTGGCACTTTGCCGTTCGATCATAGAGGTGCATAACGGGAAACTGGTGTTGGAGGACAATACACCACATGGTTGTATTTTTTCTTTCACACTGCCATTAAGTGAGGTTACATTAAATGAATAAAGCATTAATTTTAGTCGTGGAGGATGACCGGCCGATCCGTAATCTGATCGTGACAACATTAAAAACACATGATTATAAATATATTACAGCAGAAAATGGAAGTTCAGCTATTTTAGAGGCATCTTCTCATAAACCAGAGATCATTTTATTAGATCTTGGATTGCCTGATATGGAAGGTGTGGATGTGATCAAAAAAGTAAGAACATGGTCTAACGTACCAATTATCGTTATCAGTGCAAGAAGTGAAGATGTAGATAAAATAGAAGCACTGGATGCAGGAGCAGATGATTATATCACAAAACCATTTTCAGTTGATGAACTGCTTGCAAGGATCAGGGTTACACAGCGCCGATTAGCATTGATCCAGTCAGGCGAGGAACAAGAACAAGCAGTCTTTGTAAATGGAGAGTTAAAGATCGACTATACAGCAGGATCTACATATTTAAAAGATAAAGAACTGCATTTAACACCAATCGAATATAAATTATTATGTTTGCTGTCTCATAATGTTGGAAAAGTACTGACTCACACTTATATCACGCAACAGATCTGGGGCAGTTCACTGGAAAATGATGTTGCATCACTTAGAGTGTTTATGGCAACATTACGGAAGAAATTACAGCCAGATAAAGATGGCATGCAGTATATACAGACACATATAGGTATTGGATATCGGATGCTTAAGATATAGTAAATAAAGAGTGTCTGCATCATTAAGTGATGCAGACACTCTTTTAGATTCCAATATATGAAAACGCCCAAAAGAGGCAAAAAAGAGATTGATTTATTACCTACTATTTAAAAATGTGTTCTGAAGGAATTTTTACGCACAACCTCCGCATGCAGAACATGCAGAAGGAGTTGCAGCGCAGCCTCCCTGGGCGGTTTCTCTTAGTTCAGCTGGCAGTCGTTTACCAACGATATACATTGCGTTTAACATTTCGTCAAACGGGATGAGCTGATGGATTCCAGATAAAGAAATCTCAGCTGCGATGATCGCATTTGCAACACCTGCGGCATTACGGTTCTGGCATGGATATTCCACCAACCCGCCAACAGGGTCACAAACAAGACCTAACATATTCATTAAAACGGTAGAGGCAGCTCCAAGACATTGTTCTGGGTCACCGCCAAGCAGTTCGACAATGGCAGAAGCAGCCATCGCAGAAGCAACACCGACTTCCGCCTGACACCCGCCGACAGCACCTGCAACCGTTGCATTTCTCATAGCAAGATATCCGATCGCACTGGCATTAAACAGTGCCTGAATGATCTGTTCATCATCTAATTTATAAACTTCCTGAAGTCCAAGTAAAAGTCCAGGAACGATTCCGGCAGACCCTGCGGTTGGGGATGCTACGATCAACCCCATGGATGCATTCGTCTCAAGAGTCGCCATCGCATAGATTATACTTTTTTCTAACAGATCACCACAGATTCCAAATCCAGAATGATACCGGGAAGCAATCTTCTTTGCCTCGCCACCGATCAGTCCACCCATGGAACGAACCGGTTCTTTGATCGGAGTAAAAGCAGCATTTTTCATGATCTCAAGAACTCTTGCCATTGCATCATGAACCGTATCAGCTTCTTTTTCCCCTTCTACGATCTCACGCTGTCTCATCACTTCGGAGATTGGAAGATCATGTTTTTTACATAAATCAAGCAATTCATTTGCGTTTTTAAAATCCATAATATTTCAGTCTCCTTTCTACAGCTGAATGATCATAACATCTGAGACATTTGGGCTTTTCCTAATCTCCTCTGCGATGTTTTCAGGAAGAAGCCCATCGGATTCAACGATAGAATAAGCTGTATTTCCTTTAGATTCTCTGAAAAGACGCATAAAAGCGATATTAACACCCTGATCACTCAGACATTTTGTGATATAAGTAACAACGCCAGGTTTATCTTTCTGGATCACGATCAAGGTACTGTATTCCCCGGTAAAATCAACTTCTACATCATTGATACGGCAGATCCTGGCTTTTCCACCGCCTAAAGATTCCCCACGGATCAAGAGGTGATCTCCGTTTTCATTTGTCATTAAGATATCCACTGTATTTGGATGGATATCAGTTTCTATTTCATTTGGTACAAAAGAGAAATCAAGTCCAATGTCTTTTGCAATCTCGAAAGAATCGCGGATTCTCATATCGTCGGTTCCAAATCCCATGATCCCACCTAATAAGGCACGATCCGTTCCGTGTCCATGATAGGTTTTTGCAAAAGATCCATAGAGTGTAAACTGAACTTTTTTCAGTGTACTATTTAACATTTTTCTTGCGAGAAATGCAATCCTTGCAGCCCCAGCTGTGTGGGAGCTTGAAGGGCCGATCATATTTGGTCCCATAACATCAAATGCACTGATAAAAGACATAAATTAAGCCTCCACTGTATCTTCTTTTAAAATAAATTTCTTGTAAATAGAATCTACGACGATTCCAATCGCATTATCTCCGGAAATGTTACATGCAGTTCCGAAAGAATCCTGTGTGATATAAAGTGCAACCATTAAAGCACAGATTGGTCCGTTTGTATCTCCTGCTGTTGTACCAAATACCATGTAAAGGAAAGGCAATGCAGTCATGATAGATCCACCTGGAGCTCCAGGAGAAGCGACCATTGCAACACCAAGTGTCATAATAAATGGAATAACAGTTGCAAGGCTGATCGGTAACTGATTCATCAAACATACAGCAGTTGCACATGCTGTGATCGTGATCATAGAACCTGCCATGTGGATATTGGCACAAAGAGGCACTACAAAGTTACGGATCTGAGCACTGACACCGTCATTTTTTGCACATTCCAAATTGACAGGAATTGTAGCAGCAGAAGACTGAGTTCCTAAAGCTGTAGTATAACCAGGAACCTGATTTTTAATAAGAGAGAAAGGATTCTTTTTGCTGACAGAACCTGCAATTATAAACTGGATCGTGATACATACAAAGTGCATGATGATCACTACAAGAAATACTTTCCATAAGATTCCAAGGATCGCAAATGTTTTTCCTGATTTCGTCATATCAGTAAATGTACCACAGATATACAATGGTAATAAAGGAATGATCGTTTTGTGAAGGACTTTATCGATGATCGTTGAGAAATCGCTCATTCCGTTGTAAAGGCTGTTTCCGATCTCTTTACCTTTCATTGTGGATAAGCATAATCCTAAAATGAAAGCAAGAACAACAGCAGATAATGTATCAAACAGCGGTGTGATCGTCAGTGAAAAATAAGGTTTCAGTGACGCATCAGCAGTCGCAGCAATCTGATCTAATGCCCCAGAAGTCATAAAGTGTGGGAACAGATTGGATGATACAAGGTAAGAAGCTGTACCAGCAAGTAAAGTTGAACCATAAGCAAGAGCAACGGTAATTAAAAGCAGCTGTCCAGCACCCTGTGACAGATCAGCGATTCCCATAGTTACATAAGCAAGGATCATCAGTGGAATGATGAATTTTAAGTAGGTACTGAAGAATCCAGACAGTGTTACAACAAAGCGGCAGAATCCAGTTGGAAGGAACTGTCCAAACAGGATACCAATAATGATGGCAATAATGAGTTTTGGTACCAGACCAAGTTTAAATTTTTTCTTTTCCATTTTTAATTACTCCTCTAAAAGCATAATCACATATCATCGTAGTTTGTTTAATGTGCACAAAAAATGTTTGACGTCTTTATGTTTGTATTGTATCATCCACGTATAGATGAATCAAATTCATAGATTTAATGATAACATTGAAAATTATTCATAATAGTACAAAGGAGAAAAAATGGAATTCCGTCAGATACAGACATTTATGCAGATAGCACAAGTGAAGAATTTCTCAAAAACCGCAGAATTACTAGGTTATTCGCAATCTGCCGTGACAGTACAGATCCGTCAATTAGAGACAGAATTGGGAGTGCGGTTATTTGACCGTACAGGAAAAAAAGTGATACTCACACCGAAAGGAAAAGAATTTTTAATACATGCAAATAAGATCATTGATGAAATGCACAAGGCAAAAGATGCAATGAATGATACTGCAGAGTTAAAAAATCCATTACATATCGGAACGATCGAATCACTCTGCACTGTCAAATTGCAGGAAATCGTACAGCGGTTTCGGGAAGAACATCCACAGGTTAGAATTCAGATCACGATTGGTTCTCCAGAACGCCTGATCCAGAAGATGGAACACAATGAACTCGATGTCATTTATATTCTGGATACGCCAAGATGGAATAAAAATTGGGTGAAAGTCATGGAAAAATCGGAGCCTGTGATCTTTGTGTCTGCACCAAATTATAAGTTATCAGGGAAAAAGAATATAGAGGTTGAGGAAATCTTAAATGCACCGTTTTATCTAACAGAACGAAATGCAAACTACAGACAGGCATTAGAACAGGAATTAGCTCTGCATAAACAGACATTATCGCCAGTACTTGAATGCAGTGATACTGCATTTATCAAGAAGATGTTAAAGACAGGAAAAGGGCTTTCTTATCTCCCATTATTTGTTGTAGAAAAGGATATTGAAGAAGGGAAGATCGCAAAATTAGATGTGAAAGATATTGATATTACAATGTATCGACAAGTGTTTTATCATGCAAATAAATATATGACAAAAGAGATGGAGAAATTCGTGGAATATTGTCAGGGATAATGCGAAAAAATGGATAAAAATACATGAAAAAATATCTCTGAAACCGATCCCTCGATTGACGGTTATTTACATCCTAAGGTATAATAAAAAAGGGTGTAAATAAAGATCAAATAAGAACGAAAAACGGTTGGGGAACTGCTTTTTCGTGGAGGTTATTATGGGAGATAATCCACAAAATGAGAATCATAAATATTTAGGGAAATTTGCAATTTTATTTCTGCTATCTGTGCTATTGATCGCCGTGTATACATTAATCTTACAGAAGAATTACAGCGAGAGTACATTAAAAGCAGAAGTACAAAGAGACAGTGATTGTTCAGATGCGATCCATAAAGTTATAACAGATAAATTGACCAAAGAAGATTTTGAGAATATAAACGCGAAATCTGATATGAAAACGGATCGGTATCAGAAATTACAAAAGAATCTGAATCGGGCGCATCTGATTTCGCATACCCTGGGACATCCATTGAAAAAGAGATGATTCCATATATTAATCAGGCACTTTCAGGGAAAACGATATATTCCCAGAAGATCGTAGATACAACATGGGGACATATTTTTACGGCATGTTATCCGATCAAAGATCCAGATGGGACAGAATATGTTATCGATCATTGATAATATTCTGGAACTGGCAAGGATTGAGAACAATCAGCGGCATCGATGGAAGTGGACTTGGTATGGGAATCGTGAAAAACTGGTTGATATGATGAGTGGTTCGATCGCAGTAGATAGTAAGCTGGGCGAAGGAACGACATTTACCGTAAGGATTCCATGCAGAATTGCCCAGAAAGAAGAAGCAATGCCGAAACGAGCGGAAGAACAGATAGATAAGAAAAATCTTTGTGGGAAACGAATTTTATTAGCAGAAGATAATGAATTATACGCAGAGATTGCGATGGAACTTCTCAGCGAAGAAAGTCTTGAGATCGAGCATGCAGAAAATGGAGTGATCTGCGTTGAGATGTTAGAGAAAGCATCAAATGATTACTATGATATGATCTTGATGGATATCCAGATGCCGGTGATGAATGGGTATGATGCAACGAAACCGATTGATATGAATCGGTTGTTGCCGATTATTGGAAGATTATGAATGTGAGGTAAAATTTGTACAAAAATAGTGTATAATAATAAGTGACATATAAAAGCTTAAAAATCGGAGGATTTAAAGTGCAGGAATATTTTATTAGAGAAATTAATATAGACAAATTATATCATTTGTCAAATATAAAAATAGAATTAAGTTCTGATAAACGGCAGAATCTTCTCCTGACAGGGAAGAATGGTTCAGGAAAAACTTCGTTGTTGCTGAAGATAGAAAAATTTTTGAAAGCGATTAATGATGAACGATTGAGTCAAATTTTTGAAGAATATCCTATGTGGATAAGAGAAGCTAAAAAACAAGCTTTGTCTGCATCTAGCGAGAATGAGAAATACAAAATAGATCAAGATGTTAAACTGTGGACAGGATATTTACAGAGATATAGTGATGGTGTTCAGGTAAACTTAAACCAGTATGATGGACTAGAGATGTTGTATGATCAAGGCAAATTTATAACAGCATATTTTCCATCTGAAAGAAAAGCACAATTTATGCGTCCTAATGGTGTAGAGAATATTACGCTAGAAAATACGTATGGCATTGATAAATCTGCAGGTAATATCTTGCTAAAATACATGGTCCATCTAAAAACCCAGCAGGCATACGCAAGAAATGAAGGCGATCAAACGACAGCAGATAAAATTCAGCAATGGTTTGATCGATTTGATTTAGCATTGCAGATTTTGTTAGATGAAGAATCAATCCATATAGAATATGATTACAAGAAATATGATTTTAAAATCCGGCAAAATGGACGAGAACCATTCAGTTTTAATGAATTATCAGATGGATATTCATCCGTGATCTATATAGTATCTGATCTGATTTTAAGAATGGATAAAAATTGGCTGTTAGAAGATAAAATCAGCGAATATGATTATCAGGGGATTGTACTGATTGATGAATTGGAAACACATTTGCATATTGAATTACAGAAAAAAATCTTTCCATTTTTAACAAAATTTTTCCCTAGAATTCAATTTATTGTGACAACACACTCCCCATATATTTTGAATTCAATCTCAAATGCAAAGGCATATGATCTTGAACGACAGGTAGAGTTAGATAATTTATCAGGATTTTCGTCTGATGATCTTGCAGAGGGATATTTTGAGGCAGATGCTTATTCAGATGAATTAAAAAACAGCCTGAATCGATATGAAGAACTTTGTCTTAGAAATGATTTGACAGAAGATGAACGTGCCGAACGAGCGGAAATAAGAATAAAGTTTAAGAATATATCTACAGAACTTTCAGGGGTTGCCAAGGAAAGATTTGAGGATATTGAACGGAGAAGAAAAGCCAATGATTAAAATTGAAAGAAAGGAAACAGAGAAAACAAAACAGGCGATTGCAGATTTGCAAAAAGCCAGTGAAAATGAAAGTTCCTATAATATTGAAAGTGTAAATCAGGCATTAAAAGAAATATTTCATGGAAAATGTTATATTTGCGAAAATAAAGCAGTAACTTCTTATCAGATTGAACATCTGGTTCCACACCGTGGAGATAAAACTTTAAAATATGATTGGAAAAACTTATTTTGGAGCTGTGCACACTGTAATAATATCAAATCAGATAAGTATGAACCAATTCTAGATTGTACAAAAGAACCAGTAGAAAAAATGATAGCATTTCGTAAAAGGGGTTATTTTGGAACGGATGAAAAATTAGAATTTACATCCGTTGGGGAAGAACGAGAAGATGTAAAGAATACAATTGCTTTATTAGAAGCTGCATACTATGGAACAACACCTCAAAAGAAGATAGAAGCACAGATCATAAGAAAAACATTACGACAAAATCTTTCAAATTTTAAAGAGTATGTTAGAGAATACCAGGAGACAGAAGACAAGGAAGAGAAAGAAGATATAGGATATCTTCTGAAAAAAGAGCTTAGAGATAGTGCGGCGTTTGCTGCATTTAAAAGATGGCTGATTTTGGATAATGAAATGTTTTCTGAGATAGAACAATTTATTCCCGAAAATTGAGAGCAATTTAATTTTGGGGATACAATAAAGAAAGGCATACAAACATAATAATCAATGTTTGTGTGCCTTTCTTTGCATCTTAAATCTTCATCTGTCTTTCCAAGAATCTTATCACGCTGTTTTCCAAATGCCTTTGTGATGATACCAACAACAGTACCAACCAAAACAGCAGCAATGATTGTACCGATACCAACACTTCCAAGGTTATGTAAAACAGCAAGACAAGTAACCGCTGATACAAGAACCATCGTACAGTCAAATCCAATAACATAGAAAAATGATTGTCAAATGCGAAAATATTATGGCTTAAAAAATTTTCAAAAAAATTAGCACTCACCTATTGACAGTGCTAATAATAGGTGTTATAGTACAAATAGAGCAAGAGGGAAGGGCTTAAGAGAGAAGCCAAAGAACCGAAGGCCCTGTAAGATACAACAAGTCATATTCAGAACGAATCTGAATGTGCTTCACATAAAAGGCAAGTGTCAGGAATTACCCTGACACGCCCAAACATTATTATAAAGAAAAAGGAGAGATGACTTATGATGATGATGCCTAGTATTTTTGGAGGAAACTTATTTAACGACGACTGGATGGATTTTTCTTTCCCAGATATTGATAAAGAACTGTATGGTAAACACGCAAAGAACTTAATGAAGACTGATGTGAAGGAAAAAGACGGAAACTACGAAGTAGCGATCGACCTTCCAGGATTTAAGAAAGATGAGATAACAGCTGAACTGAAAGACGGATATTTAACGATCAGTGCAGCAAAAGGATTAGATAAAGACGAGAAAGATAAAGAAGGTAAATATATCCGTCGTGAACGTTACGCAGGAAACATGAGCAGAAGCTTCTATGTTGGCAAAGATATCACAGAGAAAGATATCCACGGTAAATACGAGAATGGTATTCTGATGCTGGATATTCCGAAGAAAGCTCCGGAGAAGAAAGTAGAAGAAAAGAAATTCGTTACGATTGAAGGATAAAAGAACTTTCCCCGGGATGATCAGATTCCCGGGGAATCTTTCTATCTATTTGAGAATGAAAGGAAAAGAAGGTGAAACGAAATGGCAGCAAAACGTGATTTATATGAAGTTCTTGGAATCAGTAAAACTGCAGATGAAAAAACGATCAAGAAAGCATATCGGAAACTGGCAAAGAAATATCATCCAGATATGAATCCTGGAGATAAAACAGCAGAACAGAAATTCAAAGAAGCGACCGATGCTTATAATATATTAAGTGATCCAGAGAAGAGAAAATTATATGATCAATATGGTCATGCTGCCTTTGACGGAACCGGAGCAGAATCTGAGTTCTATAAGAATTACCAAAACTATGGTGGTGCTCATGGAGGATATCAGGAATTCCACTTTGAAGGTGGAGATGGCGATGATATCTTTGGTGACATCTTTGGAAGTATGTTCGGTGGCGGAAGAAACAACAAAGGATTCCATCGAAGCAGTTTCCATCAAGGAGGTTTTGGCTCTTCTGATGGATTTGGAGGTGGTGGATTCGGAAGTGGATCCTTCAGACAGAAAGGTTCCGACGCACACGCAGATATCTCTATTAGTTTTGATGAAGCGGTTACGGGCTGCGATAAAGTCATTCATTTGCAAGATCAAAATGGTGCGATGCAGTCATTACAGGTTCATATACCAGCCGGAATTGATACAGGAAAAAGTGTTCGCTTAAGAGGAAAAGGAAATCCAGGAATCGGAGGCGGTGAAGCAGGTGATTTATTCCTGAAAGTAACAGTCGGTGAGAAACAAGGATTTGAGCGAAAAGGAAATGATGTGTATACAACGATCAATGTTTCATTTAGCACAGCCGTTTGTGGAGGTGAAGCAGTGATCAAGACATTATATGGAAATGTTATCTGTAAGATCAAAGAAGGAACTCAGTCAGGATCTAAGATCAGACTGCGTGGAAAAGGAATGCCGCTTATGAAGAATCCATCTCAGAAGGGAGATCAATACGCAGTTGTTCAGATTCAGGTTCCAAGAAATGTCTCCCAGCAGGCAAAAAACAAATTAAAAGAATTCGAAGCACTTTGTGGTCAAAGAGGAAATGCCTCTTATTAAACATGAAACTTCTTGATAATAGATAAAAAGGTTGTTATTTGGAGACAAAAGCAGATAACATCCTTTTTTGCCTTTATAAATTGTGTCAAATAAGGTACAATAAAACCACATATGAAAGAAGGTGGGACGAGATGGATGTATCAGAGAAAATGAAATATAAATTAGCAAATGCAATGAAAGAGTTGTTGGTGCATACGCCAGTAGATAAGATTACAGTGAAACAGATTGTAGATCAGTGCGATGTAACTCGTCCAACCTTTTATCGGCATTTTAAGGATAAATATGATCTGATCAATTGGTATTTTGATGTATTGGCTCAGATGTCGTTTAAACAGATGGGTATCAGTCTGACATTAAGAGAAGGGTTGCTCAAGAAATTTGAATTCATCAAAGGTGAAGGACAATTTTTCGCAGCAGCTTTTTCGAGCGAGAGTCAGAACTGTCTGATGGAGTATGATTATCAGTGCATTTATCAATTCTATTGTGATATCATTCACAAACAGGGAGTTGATAAAATTCCAGAAGAATTAGAATTCTTGTTGAGAATGTATTGCCGAGGTTCAATTGCCATGACTGTAGAATGGGCGACAACAGGAATGAAGATGTCGCCGGAACAGCTCGCAGATCAGCTGATCGATGCGATGCCTCCAAAGCTATATGATCTGTTCAAAGATATATAAAGATAACAAAATGTTACACTTTTGATGAAGTGTAACATTTTTTACATTTTGCCAAATGTGTAACTTGTATTTGTGAAAAAACAATTTTATACTGAAGATAGTTAAAAAAATGTCAATATAAAAGGAGTGTATAAAATGGTAAATCGTATCGTATTAAATGAAACATCTTATCACGGAGCAGGAGCAATTCAGGAGATCGCAACAGAAGCAACAAAACGTGGATTCAAAAAAGCATTTGTTTGTTCTGATCCAGATCTTGTAAAATTCGGAGTTACAAAGAAGGTAACAGATGTATTAGATAATGCAGGACTTGCATATGAAGTATATTCACAGATCAAACCAAATCCAACGATAGAAAACGTACAGACAGGAGTTGCAGCATTTAAGGCAGCAGGAGCTGATTACCTGATCGCTATTGGTGGTGGATCTTCTATGGATACAGCAAAAGCTGTTGGAATCATCATCAACAACCCAGAATTTGAAGATGTGAGAAGCTTAGAGGGAGTTGCAGATACTAAGAAACCTTGCGTACCAATCATCGCAGTTCCAACAACAGCCGGAACAGCTGCAGAAGTAACGATCAACTACGTTATCACAGACGTTGAAAAGAAACGTAAATTCGTATGCGTAGACCCTCATGATATTCCAGTGATCGCAGTGATCGACCCAGAAATGATGTCTTCTATGCCAAAAGGATTAACAGCAGCAACAGGTATGGATGCATTAACACATGCCATCGAAGGATACACAACAAAAGCAGCTTGGGAAATGACAGATATGTTCCATATCAAAGCCATCGAACTGATCTCTGACAGCTTAAGAGGAGCTGTTGAGAATACACCAGAAGGAAGAGAAGGAATGGCAATGGGACAGTACATTGCAGGAATGGGATTCTCAAATGTAGGACTTGGAATCGTACATTCTATGGCTCATGCATTAGGTGCAGTTTATGATACACCTCATGGAGTAGCGAATGCGATCTTACTTCCAACTGTTATGGAATACAATGCAGATGCAACAGGAGATAAATATAAATATATCGCAAAAGCAATGGGTGTAGAAGGTGTCGAAGATATGACACAAGAAGAATACAGAAAAGCAGCTGTTGATGCGGTTAAAAAATTATCAGCAGATGTCGGAATACCAGCAGACTTAAAAGAAATCGTGAAAGAAGAAGATATCCAGTTCTTAGCAGAATCCGCTTATGCAGATGCATGTGCACCTGGAAACCCTAAGGATGCAAGTGTTGAGGATATTATTGGATTATATAAATCTTTACTGTAATTTTGTAAATAATATTTAGATTTCAAATAAGATTCGGTGTATTAGTTTTTTGGAGGATGTAGTTTATATGATTACTCCAATAACTAATACATCGAATTTTTTGACATTATCAATGTATTAGTGGTAACGAAATATCAAGATTATTGATTGTCTTATCTCGGGGAAATTGTTATAATAAAAAGATAGTTTAAAATACCTTCGTGAAGAGAGATACAGTTATGTTAGATGCAAGAATGAAAAAAATTATAATCGAATTATCTGACAGCGAATATGTTACAGCTTCAGAACTTGCAAAGATTTTGGATTTGAATGAGAAGACCGTCAGAACAACAATAGGAAAGATGAGGGATTCTTTGGATGAATATGGGATAGAGATCGAATCTAAGACAAGAAAAGGATATCATCTATTAATTTATGATAAGGAGAAATATCAGGCTTTTATTAATAATGATGAATGGTTATCAAAGAATGATATTCCGAATAATTCAAAAGAAAGAGAAGAATGGCTGTTAGATTATTTATTAAAACAGCACAAATTTGTCCGAATTGATGATTTGAGTGAGATGTTATATGTGTCTAGGTCAACAATTACTAATGATATAAGAAATGTCGAGGATAGCTTAAAAAGTTATCATATAACGTTGATCAGACGTCCAAATTATGGATTGCATATTCAGGGTAGTGAATTTGATATTCGTAATTGTATGATATCTCAGTTTAAAGATAATAAATGGGCACAAAGATTTTCTGATAAAGAAGAAAATGAATTAAAGGAAATTTCAAAAATTCTTTTAAATAATATCCAAAATCAAAAAGTCGTTTTGTCAAAATCTATGATTCAGGAAATGACATCCTGTATTTATATTGCAAAAGTACGATATGAAGAAAATTATAAAATTACGGTTAGTAAAAATGAAGTAGTTCACAGAATTTATAAGCCGTGCATTGATGTTGCAACTAACATAGTAGAAGAATTAAATGAAAAGTTTCATATACATCTTCTGGATTCAGAGATATATTATATAGCTATCAATATTGCTGCAAGAAGTGATTATAATGTATTAGAAGGAGAGTTGGAATCTGGAGTTATTAATCAGGCAAGAAAACAGGCAACACAAATGCTTGATTGTGTTTATGATATGATGCATTTGGACATGAGACAGAATTTGTCACTGCTTTATGATCTGATCAGTTTTTTGATTCCTATGGATATTCGAATGAGGTATGGAATTATTGCAAAGAATCCATTTGCAGAAGCAACAAAGAAAAAATATTTTTTCGCATACAATGTAGCATCACAGGCAGTAATTCCATTGAAGAAAACCTATTTTCATGAAGTCCCAGAAAATGAAATTGCTTATTTGACCAGCATTTTTGCATTATTTATTGAACAGGAAAAAGATAAAAAGAAAAAATATAATATTCTGGTAATCTGCGCAACCAATATGAGTACATCAAAGCTTTTGGCATATCAGTATAAGAAAAAATTTAAGAAGTATATAGATGAAGTATATACATGCGAGATGTATAATCTGGATTCATTTGATTTCTCAAAAGTAGATTACATATTTACAACGGTAGAGATCAACAGAGTTTTGCCTAAACCAGTGTTGGGAATTTCGGCATTTTTAGAAGATGAAGAAGTGGAAAAGATCAGTTCCATTTTGAAATTTAAGTCTTCGAATACGATTGCAGATGTATATAGTGAAGAACTGTTTTATGATAATATAAAGGGAGAAACAAAGGAAGAAATCTTATTTGAGATATGTAAGAGAATTCCAGAAAAATATGGAATTCCATCGGATTTTTATGAAGGATTATTAAGAAGAGAAGAGATAACAGGAACAGATTTGGCAAAGCATGTAGCACTTCCTCATCCGTATGAAACAACATCGGATATCAGTTTTGCATGCATTTCGGTACTGGATCATCCCATCCGTTGGACAAGGCAGGATGTGCAGGTTGTTATTTTGATGGCGGTAGCAGAAGATGAGCAAAGAGATTTAACGAATTTTCTTCAATTGATTTCAGAATTTATTGCAAATGAAAGCGCTGTTTTGCAGTTGGTAGAGGAGCCGGATTTTACGACTTTTGTGAATCTGTTATCCCAGATAGAAATGTAAAAATAAATGAATAACAAAAAAGGAAATAATGAATTACGGTAATGATTGATATGTCCTTAATAGACACTTTTAGATATTGAAATGTCCGTAATGATAACGGACATTCCTGTTGTGGTGTCTGATTTTGAAACGTTGTATATTAAAAACATGTTAAAGATGTAATGTGTTTTAAATATACAACGTTTTTTATTTGAAACAAAAGGAGGTGTTGTAATGAGAGGAAAACAGATAATGACAGTCACCGGGCCAGTGAATGCGAATCTGTTAGGAACTGTGTATTCTCATGAACATTTGATTGTTCAACCACAGATTCCCGATGAAAAATATATTGCCTATACGCTAAGTGACGAAAATGCATCTGCAAAAGAAGTACAGTTATTTGCAAATGCAGGAGGGAAGACAATTGTAGAAATGACTCCGATCAATTATGGAAGAGATGTTTTGGCATATCAGAGAATTGCGGAAAAAACAGGAATTTATGTTATTTGTTGTACAGGGTTTCACAAGGAATTATTTATGCCGTCATGGTTTAAAGAAAAAAAATCCTCACAGATATATGATGAAGTTTTAAATGAGATTGAAAATGGGATAGATAAGACTTCAATACGTCCAGGCGTAATAAAAATGGGAACAAGTTTTGAAAATATCACAGATCAGGAAAGAAGAGCAGTTGAGATTGTTGCCAGACTTCATCAGGATACAGGAATTATGATCAGTACACATTGTGATAAAGGAACAATGGGGATAGAACAATTAGATTTATTAGAACATTATGGTGTATCTGCAAAGGATGTTTTGTTAGGACATATCGACAGCAAACATGATATAGATTATGCAAAGGAATTGTGCAAAAGAGGTGCAAAGATCTGTATTGATCATGTAGGAAGAAGTTTAAGTGACCATGATGCGTTCTGTGTACAATTAATCACAGAATTAATAGAAGCAGGATTTGTAGATCATGTTGTTTTATCAGGGGATATGGGAAAGACAGATTATCTTTTGTCATATGGAGGAACGCCTGGATTTGGATATATATTAACGGAATTGAAAAAAACCTTACTTCAATATATTTCAGAAGAAGATTTTTCTAAGATGTTAATAAAAAATCCACAACAATTTTTAAGTGGAAATAACGATTGAAAGAAAGGGACAGACGATGCAGTTAAAAGATATGTTATTTCCGGAATGTACATTAATTCATGTAAAAGCTGACAGAAAAGAAGATGTTATCTGGAAGCTCTATGAAAAACTGTTACAGAATGGAAAAGTTAAAGAAAATTTTTATGAGGCTGTTTTGGAGAGAGAAAGGGAATATCCAACGGGACTGAAATTTGAGAAATGGGAAGTTGCAATTCCTCATGTTTCGCCAGAATATGTACTCGAATCTACTATCGCAATCGCAGTGTTGGATGAGCCAGTAGAATTTAAACGAATGGATGATGAATCATCTGTTCATGTAAATGTAGTATTTAATATTGCATTAGGGAAAGATGGAAAACAAATAGAGATTTTGCAGGATATCATGGCAATTTTTGCAGATTCCGAAAAAATGGAACGGATTGTAAAAGCAGAATCACCAGAACAAGTTATTTCAATTATTAAAGGTTAAATTAGGAGGAAATGAAAATGAAAAAAATTATGGTATGCTGTGGGTCTTCAATGATTACTTCAACAATGGCAATCAATAAATTAAAACAGGCAATGCAGGATGCAGGAATTGATGCAAAATTTATTCAGTGTAAATTTGCAGAAGTTCAGGGAAAAGTGAAAGAAGAACGTCCAGATGTGATCGTACCAACAGGGGTGTTAAAAGATACATTAACAGATGATGTTCCAGTTGTTGTCGGGACATGTTTTGTTACAGGGGTTGGAGAAAAGGCTACAATCGATAAAATTTTAGAAATTCTAAGTAAATAAGAGAGGGGAGGAAAGTAGATATGAAATTACAGGTAGTTATTGATGCCTTGAATTGGATTTGTGGACTCGGACCAATGTGTATGATGCCGATCATCATGTTTGTTATTGGTATTTGTCTGAGAGTACAGATCAGTAAATTGATCAAATGCTGTATTACAACAGGAGTTGGATTCTGTGGGGTTAATTTAGTAATTAATGCATTTATCGCACAGGTTGGACCAAGTGTACAGAATATGGTAAAAGCATTTGGATTACATACAGACATCATGGACGTAGGATGGCCAGCACGTGCAGCTGCAACATGGGCGTATCCAATGGCTGCAGTTGTCGTATTTGTAGTATTAGGATTAAATATTTTAATGTTAGTGCTTAAGTTGACGAATTGTGTTATGGTTGATTTTTGGAGTTATAACCATTTCATTTTCTGTGCAGCAATTTGTTATTATGCATCAGGAAGTGCGATTATTGGATTGATTTGCGGGGCTGTTTGTGCAATCGTTACATTTAAACTTGCAGATTGGACACAGCCAGTTGTAGAAGAAGCATTCGGATTGCCAGGAGTATCATTCCCGACATCAAACAGTATTAGCTGGGCACCATTAGCATATTTATTAGATAAATTATACGATAAGATTCCTGGATTAAATAAGTTAAAAGCAGATCCTGAGTCAATTCAGAAAAAATTCGGAATTCTTGGAGAACCATTGATTATCGGGTTAATCTTAGGTATTGTTTTTGGAATTCTTGGTGGAAATGATGTAGCTGGAGTTATGAGTGTTGCAATGTATACAGCGGCAACGATGTTATTAACTCCAAAAATGATGCAGGTATTAATGGAAGGATTGATTCCATTTGCAGATGCAGTAAAAGAACTATTAAATAAGAAATTTGAAGGAAATAATTTCCATATTGGTATTGATGCAGCATTAACGATTGCAAATCCTAGTTGTATCGCAGTTGGTATTTTAATGGTTCCAACAACAATTGTATTAGCGATGGTGTTACCATTTAACAGATTACTTCCAATTTCAGACATTGCGTATCAGGCAATGTGGTTATCAGCATATCCTGTAGCTTTTAGTAAAGGAAATGTAGTTAGATCATATATTTCATGTGTTATTTTCACAACAATCATGTTATGGGTTGCAACAGCACTGGCGCCGGTTCATACAGCATTAGCCGTTTCTGGAGGATATGAATTAGGAAAAGCTGTTTTAGTATCTACAGAAGATGCAGGAACACATTTATTATCATATATTTTATCTTTAATTGCAGGAATTTTTTAGATAATAAATATTTAAATAGAATAGATCAGATAATCAATACAGAAAAGGAGATTATGGATGAAAATTACAGATGTTGTTGTATATGAAGTAAAACCCAGATGGATTTTTGTGAAAGTCTGCACAGATGAAGGAATTGAAGGCTGGGGTGAAATGATCTCAGGAACAAAAACAGAAACTGTTGTAGCAGGAGCCAAAGAGATGGGTGCATACTTGATGGGAAGGAATCCTTTTGAAATTGAGAGATTATGGCAGGAAATGTACAAATCTTTCTTCAGAGGTGGTCCAATCAATGGTACGATTGTATCTGGATTTGAAATGGCATTATGGGATATCAAAGGAAAATATTATGGAATTCCAATTTATGAATTTTTAGGAGGAAAAGCCAGAGATCGTATCAAAGTATATTCCTGGATTGGTGGTGATCGTCCGGATGATGTGGCAAAAGCAGCATTGGAAAGAAAGAAAATGGGATTTGATGCTGTGAAAATGAATGCAACAGAAGAATTACATTACGTTGATACATTTGACAAAGTTCAGGCCGTGGTGGACAGAGTTGCGTCAATCAGAGAGGTTTTAGGAAATGATTTTGGAATTGCAGTAGATTTTCATGGACGAGTTCATAAACCAATGGCTAAAGTGTTGGCTCATGAACTAGAACCATATAAATTAATGTTTTTTGAGGAAGTCGTTTTACCAGAAAATGAAGAAAGTTTTCAATCAATTGCCAATCAGGTATCAACGCCATTAGCGACAGGAGAACGACTGATCACACGATGGGAATACAAGCGATTGTTCCAACAAGGAGCGGTAGATATTATTCAGCCAGATGTAGCGTTATGTGGAGGGATTTTAGAAACGAAAAAAATCGTATCAATGGCAGAGGCGTATGATATGGCAGCAGCACCACATGCACCATATGGTCCAATCGCACTTGCTGCGACGTTACAAGTGGATGTTTGCTCTCCAAATGTATTTATTCAGGAGCAGAGTCTTGGAATTCATTATAATAAAGGATTTGATTTGTTAGACTTTATTAAGAACAAAGAGGTATTCCAGTATAAAGATGGATATGTGGATATTCCGAAAAAACCAGGATTGGGACTAGAGATAGACGAAGATATGGTCAAAGAGGTTTCAGCAGAAGGTCTTCATTGGACAAATCCAAAATGGAGAAATTATGATGGAACTATGGCGGAATGGTAAAATGGAGGAAATAAAATGTGTAAATTGTTAGATTATAAAATTATAGCAATTGCAAGAGGAATTGATGAAGCTCATATTATTCCAACGATTCAGGCATTGATAGATGGAGGAATCAAGGCAGTTGAACTTCCTTTAAGTCATTCATCCAAAGAATCTTATAAAGAGACTTTAAATATTATAAAGAAAGCACATGATACTTTTGGTGATAAAATTTATTTAGGAGCAGGAACTGTCTTAAGTACAAAAGAAGTAGAAGATGCTGCCAGAGCTGGAGCAGAATACATGATTTCCCCGAACATGAATGTGGATGTTATCAAGAAAACAAAAGAGTTAGGAAAAGGATCTATGCCAGGGGCTTTAACAACCACAGAAGTTGTGACAGCATATGAAGCAGGAGCTGATGTTGTAAAGATTTTTCCGGCTGGAAATTTTGGTGAAAGTTATATAAAAGCATTGCAGGGACCGTGTGATTTTATTCCATATGCAGCCGTAGGTGGAGTAAATGCAGACAATATGAAATCTCTAATGGAAGCTGGATATAACATGGTAGCAGTTGGAGGTAATCTGGTAAATAAAGATCTGGTCATAAAAGAAGATTATCAGAAGATTACAGAACTTGCAAAACAATATGTACAAAACATTTAATTAATGTGATGAAAAAAGCCTATAGAATAAATTTAAAAATTATATTCTATAGGCTTTTAGCTGTTAAGCTTCAAGCCTGTTCAGCGGTTAGGCGAGAGGCCTGTGTTACTTAAGATTACGGTAAAAATATTCTGTGATTTTTAAAGGAGTGAGTTTTTTTAATACAAGAAATAATAATTTTTATTGTGGTTTTGGAATAACAGTTTGTAATAAAACAGCCACAATAAACACTAAAATTTCTGTTACTGGAAATGAGATCCAAATCCCATTTATCCCAAACATATGATTAAACAGCCACATCAAAGGCACCAATAAAATTCCCTGTCGTAAGATGTGGATCAACATACTAGACCGGATCTTCTCAATTGCCTGCTGATAAGTAGCGATCATAATAGAAAATCCACAGAAAACTAAACCGATTGACAGGATCCGCATGGCTGGAACTCCGATTTTGATCATTGATTCAGAAGCTGCAAACAGGAACAAGATCTGTTTTGGTAAAAACAGAAGCAGGCATGTTCCACCGATCATCATAACAGTTGCCGCCTGTGTGCCAAAATGAAAAGCTTCTTTTAAACGTTCTGGCTGTTTGGCACTGTAGTTGAATCTCATGACAGGCAAACATCCTTGGATCAAGCCATTTACTGTCATGAAGATCATCTGTTGTACTTTGAAATAGGCGCCAAAAAAGGCAACAACAGTATCTGAATAAGCTGTTAAAAACAGATTGGTAAATGTCAGCATAAAAGATCCAAGAGCATTCATAACAAATGAAGGAAATCCATAGGAAAACAGATTCTTTAACATATGAGAATCAACATGGAATCCTTTGATCTTGATACGAACTTTCTGTTTTGTAAAAACAAGCAGAAGAAAAGCAATCACCATAGATAAAGCATATCCAAGGACAGTAGCCAGTGCAGCACCACGGATTCCCATTTTAGGGAATGGTCCGATTCCAAAGATCAGTAATGGATCGAAAACAAAGTTAAAGATAACTCCTGCAATCTGAAACCACATAGGAGTGATCATATTTCCAGTACCCTGAAAGACCTTTTGGATGGCGATATGTACCATGTTTGGAACCTGCATAAAAGCACAGACGGACATATACTGCATCGCATAGTCAAAAATAGCTGGATTGTTTGTGAATGCTGAAAAGTACGGCTTCATGATCAATAGTGCAAGGATATTGATACAGATACCGACGATCAAGGCTACCAGCAATCCAAGTGTTGTTGCACAGTCAGCAAGGTCTTGTTCTTTCTCTCCAAGATAACCTGCGATCAAAACGTTGATACCGACCCCAATCCAGATGGACAGGGAGATCATAAGGGTTGTGATCGGGAAGGAAAGAGAAACTGCCGCAAGTGCATTTTCATTGATATTAGCCACGAACATGCTGTCAACAAGGTTGTAAGAATATTGCAGAAACATGGAGCACATCGGAGGAAGGGACATCTGCAATATCAGCTTTTTGATGGGAAGATAACCCATCTTGTTTTCATTTGCCATAAAAAACTCCTTTTTGTGTAGTTAAATAAAACGTCACCCCTTGAAAAATCCGACATTTTACAGTAATATTATTCTTAGTATCATTGTACACAAAAACTGTGTATATAACCATAGAAAAGGAGACATTTTGCAATGGCAAAAGATAAGAAATTAGTAGAAGCGATCACTGCGATGGAAGATGATTTTGCACAGTGGTATACAGATGTTGTTAAGAAAGCAGAATTAGCAGATTATTCAAGCGTTCGTGGATGTATGATCTTACGTCCGAATGGATATGCGATCTGGGAGAATATCCAGAAAGTTTTAGACGCCAAATTTAAAGAAACAGGTGTGGAGAATGTTGCAATGCCAATGTTTATTCCAGAAAGCCTTTTAAAGAAAGAAGAAGACCATGTTGAAGGATTTGCACCAGAAGTTGCATGGGTAACTCATGGTGGAGATAAAGAATTACAGGAACGTCTTTGTGTAAGACCTACATCTGAGACATTATTCTGTGATTTCTATTCAAAGATCATCCAGTCTCACAGAGATTTACCTAAATTATATAATCAGTGGGTATCTGTTGTACGTTGGGAAAAAACAACAAGACCATTTTTAAGAACTTCAGAGTTCTTCTGGCAGGAAGGACATACAGCACATGCGACAGAAGAAGAAGCTGAAGCAAGAACGGTACAGATGTTAAATATGTATGCAGATTTCTGTGAGCAGTATCTGGCAATTCCAGTTGTAAAAGGACAGAAGACAGAGAAAGAGAAATTCGCAGGTGCACATTCCACATATACGATTGAAGCATTAATGCACGATGGAAAAGCATTACAGTCTGGAACAAGCCATAACTTTGGCGATGGATTTGCGAAAGCATTTGATATTCAGTATACAGATAAAGATAATAAACTTCAGTATGTACATCAGACATCATGGGGAATGTCTACACGTATCATCGGAGCGATCATCATGGTTCACGGAGATGATTCAGGTCTTGTACTACCACCAAGAATCGCACCAGTACAGACAATGATCGTACCGATCATGCAGAAGAAAGAAGGAGTGCTTGATAAAGCAGAAGAGATCAGAAAGAGACTTGCTTCTTCTTACAAAGTAAAAGTTGATGATTCTGATAAGAGCCCAGGATGGAAATTCAGTGAACAGGAAGTACGCGGAATTCCTACAAGAATCGAGATCGGACCAAAAGATATCGAGAAGAATCAGGCGGTGATCGTTCGTCGTGATACAAGAGAGAAGATCATTGTATCTTTAGATGAGATCGAGACAAAACTTGGTGAAGTATTAGAACAGATGCAGAACGATATGCTTGAGAGAGCAAAGAAACATCTGGAAGAACATACAGTAGAGGCTAGAAACTGGGATGAATTCAAAGCCCACATCGAGAAACAGGATGGTTTCGTAAAAGCAATGTGGTGTGGAGAAACAGAATGTGAAGAAGCGATCAAAGACGAGACAACAGCTACAACAAGATGTATGCCATTTGAGCAGGAACATTTAAGTGACGTATGTGTTCACTGTGGAAAACCTGCGAAGAAGATGGTTTACTTTGGAAAAGCTTACTAAGAGTATAATGATAACAATTGCCGGGGATTATGAAGATACATTTCCGGCAATTCTTCCGTTTGCGAGATACATTTGTAAGAATAGTAAATAAATATGAGAAGCAGATATAAGAACAAAGAAAAGGAGAGGTGATAGGATGAAGATCAAGATGCCCGCACAGGCAGCAAAGGTAATACAGAAATTAGAACAACATGGATTTGAGGCATATATCGTTGGGGGCTGCGTCAGAGATTCCATACTAGGAAGAACTCCGGGTGACTGGGATATCACAACATCAGCTTCACCTCAGGAAGTTAAAGAAATCTTCGATCATACGGTAGATACAGGAATCGAACATGGAACAGTTACGGTTCTTATGAATCATGAACCATACGAAGTAACAACCTATCGTGTCGATGGAAAATACGAAGATCATAGACGTCCCAATGAAGTGCATTTTACAAAGTCATTAAGAGAAGATCTGTTACGAAGAGATTTCACGATCAATGCGATGGCATATAATGACAGTGAAGGGATCATTGATATGTATGATGGTATGACAGACCTTAAAAATCAAACGATCCGCTGTGTCGGGGAAGCAAAGAAACGATTTGATGAAGATGCATTGAGAATTTTAAGAGCTCTAAGATTTCAGGCTCAATTAGGATTTCAAATCGAAGAAAAAACCGAAGAAGCAATTAAAAATCAGGCAAAATTTCTAAAAGATATCAGTGCTGAGCGAATTCAGGTAGAGCTTGAGAAACTGATCACATCGGCACATCCAGAAGTATTGGTCAATGCATATAAACTAGGTGTGACGAAGATCATTTTTCCAGAATTTGATATTATGATGGAAACACCGCAGAATAATCCGCATCACAAATACAATGTTGGAATTCATACGATCGAAGCAATGAAACAGATCAAAGCAGAACATATTTACCGGTGGACAATGCTGCTTCATGATGTGGGAAAACCAACGGCGAGAGTTGAAGGTCCAGATAAAGATCATTTTAAAATGCATCCGGTGATCGGAGAAGAGATGGCAAGGAAGATCCTCCGAAGATTAAAGTTTGACAACCAGACGATCAAGCAGGTAACGACTCTTGTCAGATGGCATGACCGTAGATTTGCTTCTATAGAAGAAGTCAATAAGAAAACAGTCAGACGATGGGTCAGCCAGTTAACCCCAGAGTTGTTTACAAGACTGATGGAGGTCCAGAAAGCAGATATCAGTGCACAAAGTGATTATCAGAGAGATAAGAAAGAACAGGTATTACAAGAAACAAAGAAATTATTCGAAGAAATCATCGAAGAGAAAAACTGCCTTTCCATCAAAGAATTAAAGATCAATGGAAAAGACTTGATGGATATGGGAGTTCCACAGGGAAAAGAAATCGGTCAAATTTTATCTTGGCTGTTAGATCAGGTATTAGAAGATCCACAGTTAAATGAACGCGAAACATTAACGCGGATGGCAGAAGAAAAGAGGGATGAGAAATGATCCTGTTATGGATATTGGTCTTAATTATTGTATACATCAAGATGATCGATCCGGGAAAGAAAAGAAAACATCCGGTATTAAATGTAAAATACTATGCACACAGAGGATTTCATGGAGAAGAAGGAATTCCAGAAAATTCCATGGCAGCTTTCAAGAAAGCAAAGGGATCAGGCTATGGAATAGAATTAGATGTTCAGCTGACCAAAGACGGTGTAATGGTAGTTCACCATGACTATGATCTTAAGAGAACATGTGGAGTAAATAAAAAAATCGCTGATCTTACTTATCGTGAATTATGCAGATATCGTTTGATGGGAACGAGAGAAAGAATTCCAAGGTTTGTGGAAGTTTTAAGAGAAGTTGATGGCAAAGTACCATTATTAGTAGAATTAAAAATGGAAACATGCAATCGTAAATTATGCAAGAAAGTTGCAAGAGCTTTAGATCAATATAAAGGATTATATTGTATTGAATGTTTTCATCCGTATGCCCTGTATTGGTTTAAGAAAAACCGTCCAGAAGTGATCCGTGGACAGTTAAGTGAGCAGTTTTTAAAAGAAAAAGAAGAAGGGACGTTTATTCGTAAAATCGGTTATTTTATTGTGAAGAATTTATTGACAAATTTTATTACAAAACCAGATTTCATAGCCTATCACTATAAATATAAAGACTGTCTTCCACTCAAGATCTGCCGCAGATTTTACAAGATTCCAATTTACGGATGGACATTTCGCGATAAAAAAGCATATAAAGAGAATGAACCTTACTTTGAAGGATTTATTTTTGAAAAATTTGTGCTATAATCAAATGATAATGATGAAATACTTTTTATAATGATAAAGGAGTTTAGATCAATGAAAAAGAATGTAGTAGTGATCTTCGGAGGAGATTCCTCTGAACATGATGTTTCATGTCTGTCAGCAACAACAGTCATCAAAAACATGGACACTGAAAAATATAATGTAATTTTAGTTGGAATCACAAAAGAAGGAAAATGGCTATTAGTAGATAGTGTTAAAGACATCGAAGATGGAAGCTGGAGAGAAGGAGAAGTGAAAGCATTTATTTCTCCTGATACAACAACTCGTTCTTTAGTGATCCTTGCAGAAGGTACATATAAACTTCAGAAAGTTGATGTGATCTTCCCAGTTCTTCATGGTATGAATGGTGAAGATGGAACCGTTCAAGGGTTGTTTGAATTGTCTAAAATTCCATATGTTGGATGTGGTGTATTGGCATCTGCGGTTTCAATGGATAAAGTATACACAAAGATCATCGTAGATCATATTGGAATCGATCAGGCAAAGTTTGTTCATGTCAGAGAAAGTGATTTTGAACATTTAGAAGAAGCAATGGATCGTGTGGAAAAGGAAATCCCATATCCAATCTTTGTAAAACCATCTTGTGCAGGATCTTCTAAGGGAGTTTCTAAAGCAGAGAATAGAGAAGAATTGGAAGCGGCATTATACGAAGCAGTGAAACATGACCGTAATATCCTTTGTGAGGAAACAATTGTTGGAAGAGAAGTAGAATGTGCGGTATTAGGTGACAGAACACAGGTGAAGAGTACATGTGTTGGAGAGATCCTTGCGGCCGAAGAAGCTGCATTCTATGATTTTGATGCAAAATACAACAATGCAGAGTCTAAAACGGTTGTTGATCCAGAGATGCCAGAAGAATCTAAACGTAAGATCAAAGAAGACGCAGAAGCAATCTTTAGAGCTGTTGACGGATTTGGATTATCAAGAGTTGACTTCTTCTTAGAAGAATCAGGAAGAGTTGTATTTAACGAGATCAACACATTGCCAGGATTCACATCGATCAGTATGTATCCAATGTTATGGAAAGCATGCGGACTTGACATTCCTGAGTTACTTGATACATTGATCGATCAGGCAATGACAAGATATCGTTAGGAGGAATTTGATATGAATGCACCAATCGGGGTGTTTGATTCTGGAGTTGGCGGACTCACTGTTGCAAGAGAGATCATGCGTCAGCTCCCGGAAGAAAGTATGATATATTTTGGGGATACTGCACGTGTACCTTATGGAACGAAGTCCAAAGATACGATCGTGCGCTATTCCAGACAGATCGTCAATTTTCTGTTGAGTAAGGGTGTTAAAGCAGTGGTCATCGCCTGTAATACAGCGAGTGCGCTCGCCTTAGCTGATTTACAGGAACTTTATAATGTGCCGATCATCGGTATGGTACAGCCAGGTGCGATCGCAGCAATGAATGCGACGAAGAATAAGAATATCGGGATCATTGGGACAAATGCAACGATCAAGAGTGGACAGTATGGCCAATATTTAAGGAAACTAGATCCATCTGTAACTGTCGTTACAAAAGCATGTCCATTATTTGTTCCGCTAGTAGAAGAAGGACTGATCGATGACCGTATTACAGAAGATATGGTATCCAGATATTTAAGAGAATTTAAGCAGTATGATATTGATTCTTTGATCCTTGGATGCACGCATTATCCATTGTTGATCAATCCGATCCAGCGATTTGTAGGGGATAAGGTAACACTTGTAAACCCTGCCTATGAAGTTGCGAAGACTTTAAAGCAGATGCTCGCACAGAGAGATATGGCGGCATCAGAAGATCATACTGCGAAGTATGAATATTATGTCAGTGATATGGCGGATCAGTTTTTATCATTTGCCGACAAAGTACTTCCATGCCGTGTGGATCAGGTACAGCCGGTAGATATTGAGAATTATTAGGAAGTGAAGATAAGATGACAAAAGATATATTAATTAATATTTCAGGACTTCAGATGGATGTAGATCCAAATGATCCGATCGAGATGATGACGACAGGTGCCTATTACCTGAGAAATGGAAAACATTATATTTTATACGATGAACTTTCTGAAGACAACGAGATCGTAAAAAATGTCATAAAGATCGGGCCAAAGAGCGTGGAACTTACAAGAAAAGGAGGACAGTCTTCTCATATGGTCTTTGAAGAGGGAAAAGAAAACCTCTCTTACTACGATACACCATTTGGAAGTCTTTTGATGGGGGTCAATACAAGCAATATTGACTGGATCGAAGAAGAAGAACAGATGCACCTTAAAGTGGATTATGATCTGAGTATGAACTCTGATCACGTCTCAAAATGTAAGATAGATGTGAATATCCGGCCGAATGGAGAATAAACATGGGGCAGAATGAAAAAGGTTTGATGCAGTGGGAGAAGGATTTTTTGATCTCGATTACGATCCTGATCATTGCGACCATCATTGCGCATATTTTTTTCTATCAGACAGCTCACAACATTAATGTGCCAATGATTTATACATTGGCAACTTTTTTTATCTCAAGATATACAAAAGGATATGGATGGGGAATTGTTTCCTCACTGTTAAGCGTTATTTTTATTAATTGGAGATTTACGTTTCCATACTTTAAGATTAATTTCATGATTGACGGATATCCGATGACATTTCTTGGAATTTTAGTGATCGCAATCATCACGAATATGACAACAACAAGCTTAAACCGAGAGAAAGAAGCAGCTGTCAAGAGAGAGAAAGAACTTGCAAAATTAAATGAATATAACAAGCAGATCAATGAGCTTCAGATTGAGAAAGAAAAGGAGAAGATGCGCTCAAATTTATTAAGAGCGATCTCACATGATCTTAGGACTCCGCTGACTGGAATGATCGGGGCAAGTTCGACATATTTAGAAGCCAAAGACCAGCTGGATGAAGAAGCCAAAGATCAGCTTGTCATGGGAATCAAAGAAGATGCAAACTGGTTGTTAAACATGGTGGAAAACCTGCTTAGTATCACGAGGATCCAGAGCAATGGAAGTGACACACAGCCACATGTAAAGAAAGTACCGGAACCTCTCGAAGAAGTTGTAGCAGAAGCGATCCAGCGTTATCAGAAGCGATATCCAGACAGTGAATTAAAGGTAAAGATCCCAGAAGATTTTTTAATGGTTCCAATGGATCCGACTTTGATCGAGCAGGTAATTATGAACCTTTTGGAAAATGCATGGGTACATTCCGGAAGTGATGCACCTATTGAACTTGATATCAAAGAAGAAGATAACAAAGTTGTATTCTATATCCGTGATCACGGAAATGGTATCGCACCAGAGCGCTTGGATCAGTTGTTTGACGGCTGTGCAGGTGCATTAGACCATGAAAGCCGTAAGGGCATGGGTATCGGATTAAGTATCTGTAAATCAATCGTTATGGCACATCAAGGTGATGTCTATGCAAGAAACTATGAGGATGGAGCAGAGTTTAGTTTTAGTCTGCCAATGGATGAAAAAGAATTGACGGAGGAAAAGGAACTATGACAGAGATAAAATTTAATGTATTGATTGCTGAAGATGAAGAAAACATCGGCAATTTTATATCAGCGATCTTAAAAACCAATGGCTACAAACCAATCATAGCAACTACAGGAAATCAGGCGATCCAGTGTGCGGAATCATACTGTCCGGATGTAATCTTATTAGACCTTGGACTACCGGATATGGATGGAATCGATGTGATCTCCGAGATCAGAAAATGGGCAGTTACTCCGATCATCGTGATTTCTGCAAGGAACAGAGAATCAGAGAAAGTAAAAGCCCTGGATGCCGGAGCAGATGACTATATCACCAAACCATTTGGCAATCAGGAACTGCTTGCTAGAATCCGTACTGCCCTAAGACATAGAAGACAGCCAATGGGAGCAGAGACGAAGACACCAATGTATCATGCAGGTCAGTTAAAGATTGATTTTGATAAGCGAAGAGTCTTTCTTGGAGAAGAAGAAATCCGTCTTACACAGATTGAATATAAACTGGTATCCCTTCTTGCAGAGAATGCAGGAAAGGTTATTACATATGAGTCTATCATCAAAGATATCTGGGGACCTCATGCAGATACGAACAATAGGATTTTGCGAGTAAATATGGCAAATATCCGCCGCAAGATTGAGGAAAATCCAGCAGTTCCAAAGTATGTTTTTACAGAAGTCGGAGTCGGATACCGTATGCTTGAGAACGAATTAAATAGTTAAGATTGTGCTAAAAAAGATACATTCTTTGCATAAAAAATGCTAAAAATATTATTGACAAATAAAAATAAGGCGTTTATAATTCCAACCATAACAAAGGCGTTATGAGATGACACAGATCATTCTTCATAACGCCTTTTCTTTTTATCAAGAAGGATTTCTAAAATCCTTCAATCAATTCATTGAGTAAAGACACGCGCGTTTCTCCTGAATGAAAAAACAAAAACTTTCGAAATGGGAGGACAAAGATATGACAAAAGAAATTATGAACGCAGTAAATACCCAGATCTTTGGGGTATGGTTCCTGATCGGAGCCGCATTGGTATTCTGGATGCAGGCCGGATTTGCAATGGTTGAAGCCGGATTTACAAGAGCTAAGAATGCCGGAAACATTATCATGAAAAACCTGATGGACTTCTGTATTGGTACTTGTGTATTTATTCTGATCGGTTTCAGTTTATTACTCGGGGAAGATATGATCGGATTGATTGGAAAACCTGGATTTGACATTTTTACATCTTATGCAAATTTTGACTGGTCAAGTTTTGTATTCAACTTAGTATTCTGTGCAACAACAGCAACAATCGTATCCGGAGCCATGGCAGAGAGAACAAAATTCTTATCTTACTGTATTTATTCTGCAGTAATCTCTGCACTGATCTATCCAATTGAAGCACATTGGATCTGGGGTGGTGGATGGTTATCTCAGATGGGATTCCATGATTTCGCAGGATCTTGTGCAATTCATATGGTTGGTGGATTATCCGCACTGATCGGAGCAAAATTCTTAGGACCACGTATTGGTAAATTCACAAAAGATAAAGATGGAAATATTACAAAAGTAAATGCATTCCCAGGACATAATATTCCACTTGGAGCATTAGGAGTATTTATCTTATGGCTTGGCTGGTATGGATTCAACGGTGCAGCAGCAACATCTGTTGAACAGTTAGGATCTATCTTCGTAACAACAACAATTTCACCAGCAGTCGCAACAGTTGTTTGTATGGTATTTACATGGGTAAAATATGGAAAACCTGATGTATCAATGTCATTAAATGCATCTCTTGCAGGACTTGTAGCGATCACAGCACCATGTGATGTCACAGATGCTTTTGGAGCAATTGTGATCGGAGCAGTTTCTGGATTACTTGTTTGTTTTGGAGTATGGTTATTAGATTATAAATTAAGAATTGATGACCCAGTTGGAGCCGTAGCAGTTCATTTTATGAACGGTTTATGGGGAACATTAGCAACAGGATTATTTGCAACAAAAACTGCACCAGGAAGTGAATTAAATGGACTTTTCTATGGTGGTGGATTTGGATTATTAAAGATTCAGATCATCGGTATTGTTTGTGTCTGCGCTTGGACAGCCGTGACGATCAGTTTAACATTTACAATTATCAAAGCAACGATTGGTCTTCGTGTAACAGAAGAAGAAGAGATCATCGGTCTGGATGGACCAGAACATGGTTTAACATCAGCATATGCTGGATTCAGTATGATGGATATTTCTAACACAATGATCATGGAAGAAAATGCAAATACTGTTCTTGGAGAAGAAGATTACGAAAGAGCTTCTAAAGTACAGAAAGCAGCAGCTGTACAGGTCAGCAAAGCTCCAGATCTTGTACCTACAGGAATGTATAAAGTTGTTATTATCGCAAAATTAACAAGATACGACAAGTTAAGAAAAGCAATGAACGATGTTGGTGTAACTGGTATGACAGTCACTCAGGTTATGGGCTGCGGTATCCAGAAAGGTGCCGGAGAACGTTACAGAGGTGCTGAAGTCGATGCAACATTACTTCCAAAAGTTAAAGTTGAAGTTATCGTAGGAAATATCCCAGTAGAAAACATCATTGAAGCTGCGAAGAAAGCTCTTTACACAGGTCATATCGGAGATGGTAAGATCTTTGTATACAACGTAGATAAAGTTATTAAAATCCGTACAGGAGAAGAAAATCTTGCAGCATTAGCAGACGTTGAATAAGAAATAAATTTAAATTTTTGTAAGTTGGTCAACTGTAGATTTCGAGTATATGATAAAAAATAAATAAACGATCGGAAGCGCAGCTAGAGAATTTTACTCACGTTTTTTACAGATCGCTGATCCGCCGGCTTTCCTTGCGTAACTCGCCTTCAAGGGTATTCAAAACAGAAACTCTTTGAGGCTCAGACAACGCACCAAGCCGGCTGCGAATCCGTAAAAAACGTGGCAAAATTCTAATGCTGCTCTTCCGATCGTTTATTTATTTTTTATCATATACCAGAAGTCTAAAGTGTGGACAATTACAAGATTGAAAAATTCAAGTGGGGGTGTATGGAGAACAGCATTGATTGTAAAATAGGAAATTTTCAGACAGAAGGTGCTTGTAGATTTTAGCTAAACTTCTGTTAACGAATACAAAAATTATCAATCAATACCATACAACATACACACTGTATAGTGGTTTGAATCAAATAATTTCCGTCATTCAAATCACAATTGTCTTGATAAAAATACATAAATAAATCTTGCATTTTAAAACACCTTTTGTTACTATAAACGTGACGAAGGAGTCAAAGCATAAAGAAAAGTGTGCTTTGGCTCCTTTTTTATTAGCTAGAATTAGTTAATAAAAACATTCTCTCGAGAGATTTTCAATAATGTCAGAACCAGCTACTCTGACGAGCATAGAAGCATAGTTGAAAATGAGAATGGAGGAATATACTATGAACGCAGGAGATACAGCATTTATTCTGCTATGTGCAGCATTTGTATTTATTATGACACCAGGCCTTGCATTTTTCTATGGAGGAATGGTACGAAGGAAAAACGTTGGGAACACGATGATGCAGTGTGTATTTATCATGGGAGTTTCCGTGATCATGTGGGTACTTGTTGGATATGCACTATCTTTCGGTGGAAACCATGCAGGGATCATTGGAGGAGCAAAATGGTTTGGCTTTAACGGAGTTGGAATGAAACCAGGACCATATGCAGATACGATTCCAAACCTTGCATTTGCAGCATTTCAGATGATGTTTGCAATGATCACACCAGCACTGATCACAGGATCTGTTGCAGGAAGAATGAAATTTAAAGCATTAGTTCTTTTTATTATCTTATGGTCATTGATCGTGTACTACCCAATGGCACATATGGTATGGGGAGAAGGAGGATTCTTAGCAGAGATCGGGTCTGTCGATTTCGCAGGAGGAAATGTCGTTCATATCACATCAGGGGTCAGCGGTCTGGTATTAGCTTTAACACTTGGAAAACGTCGTGGATATGACCAGGGAGTCTACCACGTACATAATACACCATTTGTATTTTTAGGAGCTGCACTGTTATGGTTTGGATGGTACGGATTCAATGCAGGAAGTGCTCTTGCAGCAAATGGACTTGCAGCACATGCATTTATGACAACATCTGTTTCAGCAGCCGCAGCTCTTGTTTCATGGATGTTGATCGAAGTATTTTCAGAAGGAAAAACAACTTTAGTCGGAGCTTCCACGGGATTAGTTATCGGACTGGTAGCAATCACACCGGGAGCCGGATTTGTTCCAATGTGGGCAGCAGTGATCTGTGGATTATTAGTAAGCCCAATCTGCTACTTCGGTGTAAAACTGATCAAAGGAAAATTAAAGATTGATGATGCATTGGATGCATTTGGATGTCACGGAATCGGTGGTATCTGGGGTGGTATCGCAACAGGATTATTTGGAATGACATCCATCAATGGAGTCGCAAAATGGAATGGATTAGTGTTTGGAGAAACAAGATTGTTTGTAGCGCAGATCATAGGGATTCTTGTATCTATCGCAGTTGCAGTAGTCGGAAGCCTGATCTGTATCGCGATTGTCCGTATCTTTACTCCATTAAGAGTTGAAGAAAGAGCCGAGAAAGTCGGATTGGATGTATCAGAACACGGAGAGAATGCTTACCCAAGTTTTAATGGTTTAGATTAAAAGAGGTGAAAATATATGTTGATCAAAATTAATGCAATCGTTCGAGAAGAGAAATTCGAAGATGTCAAAGAAGCTTTAAACAAAATCGGAGTTAATGGAATCACAGTATCACAGGTTATGGGATGCGGAGCACAGAAAGGTTTTACAGAAGTTATCCGTGGAACAAAAGTTGATATGATGATGCGTCCAAAGATTAAATTTGAGATCGTCGTATCTTCTGAAGAATGGGAAAGAAAAACGATCGAAGCTATTCAGAAATCTGCATTTACAGGAGAAGTTGGTGACGGGAAGATCTTCAGTTACGAAGTAAGGAATGTAGTTAAGATCCGTACCGGAGAACGTGATGTAGATGCATTACAGGATTAGTTCTTAAAATATCTACTATTATATAGAAGAAACAGGTGATTTTTGTGGAAAAAAATAAAAATCACCTGTTTTATTGTGTATAAAATTATAAAATATAATAAGAAAGATTCATTTCTTGTAATGTGATAAAATTCGTGATAAGATGATAGCCAATCAGAGAAATAATTTTGACATTAGGAAGAGAAACATATTATATAGAAGAAAGAAGACAAGGAAAGAATGAAATTAGTAACACTAGTATCAAATAATGTAGGAGTTGATACGTATCTGGAATTAAGAAAAGCGGTCAACTTTAAACCATTATCAAGAACACAGGCGAAGAAAGCCTTAGATAACAGTTTGTATATCGTCTGCGCATACATTGATGCCAAGATTGTTGGAATGGGACGACTTGTAGGTGACGGTGCGGTCATTTGTTACATTCAGGATTTAATGATTCATCCAGATTATCAGCATTATGGAATCGGAAGTGCAATCATAGAAGATCTGATCGAGTATGTAGAGAATCTTTGTGAAGAAGGAACCGAGATCATGCTGGATCTGATGTGTGCGATCGGAAGAGAACCATTTTATCACAAACATGAATTTATTTCTCGTCCAACGGATAAATTAGGGCCTGGAATGATTCGCTACATTAGAAAGTAGAGGAAAAAAATATGGAAGATAAGAGATACGATCCGTATACTGGATACGAGATCAAAGATGAAGATTCAACACAAGAATATCATACACAAGATGATGATCCATACAGACGATATCGTTACGAAGATGATCACATAGAACAACCACAGCAGGAGCAGACAAGTGGAATTGCGATCGCAACAATGATCCTTGGAATCATAGCAGTTGTATGCATGGTCAGTTGTTGCTGCACGCCAATCGCAATTATCACTGGGATTGCAGCGGTCATTTGTTTTGCGGTGACACCAAAAGTTAGAGGAACAAGAGGAAATAAAGCGAAAGCAGGATTGATCTGTGGGATTATAGGCATCATTGGTTCTGTGATCTTGATCACAGTTTTTGTTGTGAATATTTTGCTTAGTTCGGATTTTCAGAATGAAATGAAAGAGTTTAATACACATTATGATACATATATCGATGAAAATGATGACTCTATATAAGATCATAAGAAGTATGCCATGCTTCTTTAAGGAAGTAACACATTTCTATTGTCCGGCATGCGGCGGGACAAGAAGTGTGATCGCACTGCTGCATTTGGATATTGAGAGAGCATTTTTATGTAATCCGACCGTTGTATATACCGGGGTTATGTTTCTATGGTGTATTGCAGGATGGATGGTAAAGAAACTGACAGCCAGAGAGATGAAGAGCATGAAGCCGAGATTGTGGATGTTGATTTTGGGAGTGTGTATTTTCTTTGGATATGCGGTGATCAGAAATATACTGGTGTACCAGTTTGGATATGATTATTTGGGAGACCTCATTCATTACACAAAATTTAATTAAATATTTGTCACAGATCAAAAGTGCCATCTTTTTTGTAACAGAAAAAGATGGCACTTTTTAATGCTGCCAAAGTAAAAGGTCTATTGCTTGTACTTGTATAAGAATACATCGTATAATAAACATAAAGAAAGAGGTGTCATATGAAAGAATGGAAAGAATATTTATTTAAAGTCAATGGATTTGAAATGACAGCGGTCTATAACGAAGATACGATCCAGAAAGTTTTTCTTCCTTTATTAAAACAATTACAGCAGTTACAAAAAGAAAAAAAGGAACGGATCATTGTATTTATGGCAGCACCGCCGGCTGTTGGAAAGACAACATTATGTGAGTTTTTGGAATATTTATCAAAACAAGATCAAGAGTTTACAGACATTCAAGCATTAGGATTAGATGGATTTCATTATCACTCTGATTACATTAATTCTCATGATGCGATCGTGCTTGGAGAAAAAGTTCCAATGAAGCAGGTAAAAGGATGTCCGGAAACATATGACACAGAAAAATTAAGACAGAAACTTGAAAAGATAAAAATAGAAGATATTTTATGGCCGATTTATGATAGAAATCTTCACGACGTTGTGGAAAATCAGATTAAAGTTACCAAAGATATCATTTTGATCGAAGGGAACTGGTTACTATTAAAACAAGAACCATGGAAATCCATGCAGCAATACGCAGACTATAAAATCTTGATCCTGGCAGAGGAAGAGATGTTGAAAGAACGTCTGATCTCAAGAAAGGAAAAAGGAGGTCTCACAAGAGAAGAAGCTGTGGAATGGTATCAAAACAGTGACAGTAAAAATGTGACAAGAGTTTTAAAAAATTCCTGCCGGAAACATTTGAATCTGCTGTTACAAGTGGAACAGGATAACGATTATTTGCAAGTAAAATAATGACCAAATTTTTGCAAGAAAACAGAAGATATTAGTAACAAGTGAAAGCTTGCAACCCACGTATAAATAGAGTATAATAAACTCGATGTGAAAAAGTTAACGAATTATATGGAGGACAAACTATGTTAGTATCAGCAAAAGAAATGTTAAACAAGGCAAAAGCCGGACATTACGCAGTTGGACAGTTCAACATCAACAACTTAGAATGGACAAAATCTATTTTATTAGCAGCAGAAGAGACAAGATCTCCAGTGATCCTTGGTGTTTCTGAAGGAGCAGGAAAATATATGACAGGATATAAAACTGTTGTAGGAATGGTTAACGGAATGTTAGAAGAATTAAACATTTCTGTACCAGTAGCTCTTCACTTAGACCACGGTTCTTATGAAGGATGCTACAAATGTATCGAAGCTGGATTCTCTTCTATCATGTTTGATGGATCTCACTATCCAATCGAAGAAAACATTGAAAAAACAAAAGAACTTGTAAAAGTTGCAAAAGGAAAAGGAATGTCTGTCGAAGCTGAAGTTGGATCTATCGGTGGAGAAGAAGATGGAGTTATCGGTAGAGGTGAATGCGCAGATCCTAAAGAATGCAAATCAGTTGCAGATCTTGGAGTAACAATGCTTGCAGCAGGAATCGGAAACATCCACGGAAAATACCCAGAAAACTGGGAAGGATTAAGCTTCGAAACATTAGATGCAATTCAGCAGTTAACAGGAGATATGCCATTAGTATTACATGGTGGTACAGGAATTCCTGATGACATGATCAAAAAAGCAATCTCTCTTGGAGTAGCTAAGATCAATGTTAATACAGAATGCCAGCTTGCATTTGCTGACGCTACACGTAAATATATCGAAGCAGGAAAAGACCTTGAAGGAAAAGGTTTCGACCCTCGTAAATTATTAGCACCAGGTGCTGAAGCTATCAAAGATATGGTAATCACAAAGATCAAATTATTCGGATCTGAAGGAAAAGCTGACGAATAAGATTTATCATTTCTTGATGAAATTGAATATTGATAATGTAAGAACTCCACAGCGTATGCTGTGGAGTTCTTTATTAATCTTCAGTTTTATCAGGTGAGATGTAGATTTTGTAGATTTCTTCAGTTGTTAGATTAATATTCTGCGAAATGCATTCGTAAAGTGATTGAATGTTGTCAGGTTCTTCTTCCAGTTCGTCAGCAATTTGAATGAAAGATTTTGATTTCTGGATTTTCTTTTTTATTAGTTGAATTAATCGGAAGGTTTCTCCTTCAGCACGCCCCTTAACTCGCCCCTCAGCACGCCCCTCAGCACGCCCTTCAGCACGTGCTTTTCGCTTCTCAAGAATCTTTTCTTCCCATTCCTGCATATATTTCACTCCAATCTCTTCGCTGGATTTCACAATATTGACGTGATTCTTAATTTCCTGAAGGCGTGAAGTAGAGCAAGATATTTCTTCAGTAGTATGTTCCATATAGTAAAGAAGCTCCTTTAATTCAGGACTAATATCTTCTGAATTTTTACCATGCGTATTTAGAAAAATTCGCGTAGCACCATCTTCTAATGGCTGACCAGTTTCAGCACAAGTCATTTGAAAAGTATATTGATATAATCCTCTTCCAAACAGATCGAAAGGTGCAATGATAATAGAATAACAGTCTTTCATATTCGAAAAATCTACTTCTCCAGGATCTAATAATTTGGAGTCAATCAGAGCCTGATAAAAACGACTTCTATGAGGAAGATTTTTCGTATTTTCTTTTTGAGCTTCTACATTATAAACAGCATCGGTTTCATCCTCTGCCCATACGTCAAGTCGCACCTGTCGTTTTAGAGGCGAAGTCCGACTTTCGTGTTCAGATTGTGGACGGCCTTTGATGGAGATATCTTCTCCAAGAATAATAGATAATATATTCTCAAATGTCTTAGGATCTTCCATAACTTCAGCAAATAAAAAGCGGTCAAGTAAAGTTAAATCTTGCAGCGATTTTTTATTTTTACTCATAAGTTTCTCCTTTCATTGTATAAAAAAATACAGATAGTGGCAAGCACTGTTAGATAAGAAAATAAATTAATTGATACATAAACTCATGATATGATAAATATTTGATTGGGAAACAGACGAAAGAAGAAATCTCAACATACTGTAAAATATTTACATGGAATATATTAACAATTATAAATATAAATGTCAATACAAAAAGATAGACAATTAATTACGTACCAGATATACTAAAAATATCTTTTGAATAAAGATATGAAAAAGAGGGAGAGGAGGGAAAATATGCAAGCAATCAAAAAACAATGGTTCACATTACTCCTAATGATCATTCAGGCAGTTATAATCATCTTTATACAGCCAGAGATAGGATCTGTAAGTTTATGTAACCTTATGTTTATTGCAATTTTTGCAGAAGACGAGAGAAATGTATTCTTAAAACTTGCTTGGGAAGATAAGTTTTACTTTTATGTGCAATGCATTGTCATGTATTTGATGACGCTGATCTTTGGACTTATCCTTGCACTGGATCATGGTTCAGGATCTATTACAGTAACAACGAAGGCATTTAATGCATTGCAGATGATCAATATTATCCTAAGGTTTATTATGACATATGGACTGATCGCACAAGAAGAAGACCGAAGAAAATTATATTTTCACAGTGTGCTAATGTTGGTATTCTTTATTCTTACAGCAATTGCATATAGCTAGATTTTACATAAGATCATAAGGAGAGTGGAATGAAACAAAATAAAAAAACAGTCATGATCATTGGATGTATCATAACAATCTGTACATTCATAGCAGCAGTTTTGATCGGCTGGAATCATATGGTCAAGATCACAAAAGGACCAAAGAATGAAAAAGAGATCGGATATTATCAATGGAATCATGATCAAATGGATTCATTTTTAGATATTACAACATTTACATATCACGGAGACCGTTATGAGACAGCTGATGGCGGTGGAGATGGAGCCATGAGTTTTGGTTATCTGGAAGCTTCTATGAAAGGCAGAAAACCAGCATTTTGGCTGAAAGAAACGATGAATCAGACAGACAAAAAGATTGTCAAAACCATTTCTTGGTGGAAAGCTGCAGCAGAACCTGTCTATGCACTTTCATCAAACAGTGGCTGTGATATGGTCTTTCTTGATCCAAGTGATAAAACCATGATGCAGACGGTATTTTGGAAAGTAAAAGACAGACAGAAGCTGGAAGCGTATTATACAAATTTTGATAATTACAATTTTAAACTTACAGAGTCCAAAACAAATGAACGAAAGACGATTTCATCAAAAGAAGCGAAACAGTATGCCAGATTGCAGCAGATTCGAAAAGATGCTCAAAATGTTAAAAAACAATATACCATTTATGGAGAAAGCAAAGATCATATCGCATATGTCGAATTTGATATCATGACAGTTGGTGGGAAACAATATCTAGGAAAAGACGAAGAGTGGTAGGAAAACTCAAGAAAAATTCTCAGAATGTCAAGGAAACCTTGACATTCTTTTTTAATTCGACTATAGTAGTCCTAGATAGGAACACGAGGTGAAAGTGATGGATAATGTAGAGCGTCTGATGGAATTCGGACTTACAAGACACGAAGCCAGTCTTTACATTTTACTGACACTGGAAGGAAGCCTTAACGGATACGAGGCAGCCAAACAAAGCGGGATTTCAAGATCGAACGCTTACAATGCACTGGCAGGCTTGGTAGACAAAGGCGCAGCCTATATACAAGAGGAAGATACAGTTCGTTACACACCAGCAGCGATCGAAGAATTCTGCAGTAATAAGATCCGGCATCTGGAACAGAAGAAGACAGAGCTGATCGCGGAACTTCCGAGTAAACGCAAGAACGAAGGCGGATATCTGACGATCAAAGGCGAAGAACATATTTGCGATAAGATTATTGATATGCTGCTTTGTGCAGAAGAGCGTGCGTATATCTCTGTATACAATGAACGACTGGAGATGTTTCGGGAATACTTAGAGAAGATGGTAAGTGAAGGAAAGAAAGTCGTGATCATAACGAATGAACCATTTGATTTACAAGGAGCAACTGTTTATCTGACAGAATGTAAGAAAGAACAGATTCGATTGATCACGGATTCCAAGGACGTTTTAACAGGCGCGATCACAAATTGTTACGAAGCAACCAGCCTGTATTCCAGTAACAATAATCTGGTGGAAGTATTTAAAGATGCACTGGCCAATGAAATACAACTATTAAAAATGAAATAAATATACAAAAAGTATAGAAGAAAGGAACCAAACACCATGGCAAAAGTACCATTTGTAACAAAAGAACAGTTAGATGAGATCGTAAAAAAATATCCAACACCATTTCATTTATATGATGAAAAAGGAATCCGTGAAACAGCAAGAGGATTATACAAAGCATTTTCATGGAATAAAGGATTTAAAGAATATTTTGCTGTAAAAGCGACACCAAATCCAACAATCTTAAAGATTTTAAAAGAAGAAGGATGCGGAACAGACTGCTCATCTTTAACAGAACTTATGATGTCAGATCGTTGTGGATTCGATGGAAGCGAGATCATGTTCTCTTCTAACGATACACCAGCAGAAGAATTTATTCTGGCAAAACAGTTAGGTGCAACGATCAACTTAGATGACATTACACATATCGAATTCTTAAAAGAATGTGCCGGAATCCCAGAAAAGATTTCCTGCCGTTACAATCCAGGTGGAGTTTTCGCATTAGGAACAGATATCATGGATAACCCAGGAGATGCAAAATACGGAATGACAACAGAACAGATCTTTGAAGCTTTCAAACAGTTAAAAGAGCTCGGTGTCAAAGAATTCGGAATCCATTCTTTCCTTGCAAGTAACACAGTTACAAATGAATACTATCCAACACTTGCAAAACAGTTATTTGAATTAGCAGTTAAATTAAAAGAAGAAGTTGGAGTTCATATCGGATTTATCAACTTATCTGGTGGAGTCGGAATCCCTTACCTTCCAGATCAGGAAGGTAATGACATCGCTGTCATTGGTGAAGGTGTACACAAAGTATATGACGAAGTATTAGTACCAGCCGGAATGGGAGATGTGAAGATCTTTACCGAACTTGGACGTTACATGCTTGCACCAAACGGACATTTAGTAACAAAAGCAATCCATGAAAAACATACACATAAAGAATACATTGGTGTTGATGCATGTGCAGTCAACTTAATGAGACCTGCAATGTATGGGGCGTACCATCACATCACAGTTATGGGTAAAGAAAACGAACCAGCAGATCATGTATATGATATCACAGGATCTCTTTGTGAAAATAACGATAAATTTGCGATCGACCGTAAATTACCAAAGATCGACATGGGAGATCTGTTAGTGATTCATGATACAGGAGCACACGGATTTGCAATGGGATATAACTATAATGGTAAATTAAAATCTGCAGAAATCTTATTAAAAGAGGATGGAACAACAGAAATGATCCGTCGTGCAGAAACACCAGAAGATTATTTTGCAACGATCAAAGGATTTAATTTCTAAGAAAAATTAACAGATCAATATGAGATGTTCCAAAGCAGGGCAAGTATAGGAAATTCTATACTTGCCTTTTTCATATATTACGAGTAAATTATATACAAGAAACAAAATGATACACGGCAAAACAGCATTTCAAAAGACGAAAGGCATTTATAGACAGGAGAAATCACATGAATTTATTTGACATCGTAGGACCAGTGATGGTCGGACCGTCGAGCTCTCATACAGCAGGTGCTGTAAGGATCGGACAGGTATCAAGGCACCTGCTCGGAGAATCGGTAAAAGAAGCTAAAATACTATTACATGGATCATTTCTTGCAACAGGAAAAGGACATGGTACAGACAAAGCATTAGTGGCAGGATTACTTGGCATGGCAGCCGATGACATTCGGATTCCAGACAGTTTTGACATTGCAAAAGAATCAGGAGTGAAATTTGAGATTGGAAAGATTCAATTAAAAAATGCACATCCAAACAGTGTAAAATTATTACTTGTCGGAGAATCAGGAAGGAATCTTGAGATTGTAGCCTGTTCCTTAGGCGGTGGACGAATTAAGATCTGCACGATTGATGGACTGGAAGCAAACTTTAGCGGGGAGTATACAACATTAGTTGTACACAATGACGACCAGCCAGGACATGTAGCAGAAGTAACATCAATGCTTGCTCATAAATCGGTTAATATCGCAACGATGCAATTATACCGTGATCACAGAGGTGGAAGTGCAGTCATGGTCATTGAATGTGACAAAGAAATACCAGAAGAAGGTCTGAACTTTTTGGAACGTCTGGAAGGAATCCAGAAAGTTACATATCTTGCTAAGATGAAGGAGGACTAGAGTATGGGATTTGCATCCGTAGAAGAGATAGAAACAAGAGCAAAAGAACAGGAATGTCAATTATGGGAAACAATTTTACATGATGATATGACAGAACGACAGGTAGACCGCCTAGAGTCTATCGGGAAAATGAGCAGTATGTATCTTGCAATGAAAGATGCCAATGAAAGTTACGATAAAGACTTAAAGTCACAAAGCGGTCTTTCTGGCGGCGACGGTGAAAAGATGATGGAAGAGGTTAGAAAAATGCAGAATCTGACCGGTGAATTTGTCGGGACCGTCATGGCAAATGCTTTAAAAATGGGCGAATCAAATGCCTGTATGAAACGTATCGTAGCAGCACCGACAGCCGGAGCATGTGGGGTGCTTCCAGCAGTATTGATCACATATGAACAATTTCATAAAGTACCAGAAGCAAAGATGCTAGAAGGAATGTATATTGCGGCAGGAGTTGGACAAGTTATCGCAGAACGTGCCTGTATCGCAGGGGCACAAGGAGGATGTCAGGCAGAGATCGGTTCTGCCTCCTGTATGGCAGCAACAGCTATTACGTACATTCGTGGCGGCAGCACAAAGCAGATCTTTGATGCAGGAGCATTTGCCTTGAAATCATTATTGGGATTGGTATGTGATCCATTAGGTGGTTTGGTAGAAGTACCATGTATCAAGAGAAATGTCATTGGATCTGTCAATGCGATCACAGCCTCAGATATGGCAATGGCAGGCATTGAAAGCAAGGTTCCATTGGATGAAGTGATCGATGCAATGGCAGAAGTCGGAGACCTCTTGCCATGTTCTTTAAAGGAAACCAGTCAGGCAGGTCTTGCCCAGACAGAAACAGGCAAAAAATACATGCCGGAATCATAAAATATTTGTAAGTAAAGGAAGGAAAACAATGATAGAAGTATGTTGTGGAAGCTTCGAAGATGCCATGATGGCAAGCGAATGCGGAATCAAAAGAGTAGAATTAAACAGTGCATTAAGTTTAGGTGGATTAACACCATCTTTAGGAAGCTTGATCATGATCAAACAATACAGCGATATTGAGATCGTATCTATGGTAAGAGCCAGAGCAGGGGGATTCTGCTATACAAATTACCAGTATGAACAGATGCTTGAGAATCTTAAGCTACTATTAGCATATGGGACAGATGGAGTATCTTTCGGTTTCTTAAATGAAGACCGAACAATCGATAAGAACCGTTGTCAAGAATTCTTGGAAAATGTAAAAAATGAAGGACGCAAAGCAACATTCCATAGAGCATTTGACTGCACAAGAGATCCATATGAGGCAATCGAAACACTGATCGATCTAGGATTTGATCGATTACTGACAAGTGGACAGGAAGCAACCGCAGAAGAAGGAATTCATCTGTTAGCAGATCTTCAGAAAAAATATGGGAACCAGATTGAGATCATCGCAGGATGTGGAGTCAACGAAAACAACGCCCAGAAGATCATAGACAAAACGGGAATCAAACAATTACACAGCACATGCAGAGGCTGGGGAGTCGATGCGACTGGAATGGGAGAGAGAGTATCATTCCAGGTATCCGATGAAGATGGAGATCGGTACCGAAGTGTTTCTGTAGATAGAATTAAGAAATTTGTTCAGATTTGTGGATAAATTTTAATTTGCATAACGGAAATGTATCGAGTATTCATAAAAACATAAAAAAAGATAGAGGTACGAAAAACGAATTCCATTGA
>OGOI01000211.1_pt1 | contig 58713 bp, 52 predicted proteins | sample 1552631 | NCBI WGS metagenome assembly OGOI01 (sample SAMEA2580204, study PRJEB22360) | human gut metagenome | biome: human gut; feature: human-associated habitat; material: faeces | place: Denmark | collected 2008/2010 | reverse complement strand
CACCCACTTGGTGCCCCGGGCCAGCTTGGCGTCCATGCTCTTGGCCTTGGAACGGCTCATATAGGAATCGGCAATGCCGCCGATGGCCCCGGACAAGCCCTGGCTCTTGCCGGACTGGAACAGGACAATGAGGATCAGGGCCAGCGCCACCAGCAGCTGCACCACGGTGATGATGATAAGAACAGCGTTCATAACGGAACTCCCTCCAAATAATTCAGCCCTCCGGGGGCACTTTTCTCATAGTACGCACTATACTACCACACCCGGGCCGGGATTTCAAGAGGAAAACCGTGATTTTTTCCGCCGCCGGAAAATTATAAGAAAAACCATCGAACATCTGTTGCAAGCCCGGATTTTCTGTGGTATAATCGAAAAAAGTACCCGGTAAAGGAGCGGACATCATGGCCCAGCTGACCAAAATGCAGCAGAAAATCTATGACTACATCGTCCAGGCCATTCAGGACCAGGGGTATCCCCCCTCGGTGCGGGAGATCGGCGAGGCCGTGGGTCTGAAATCCCCGTCCACGGTGCATTTTCACCTGAAGCATCTGGAGGAGCTGGGAGTCATCGGCAAGCAGGCCGGCAAGGGCCGGGCCCTGACGCTGACGGAGGCGTCCCGGGAGAGCCAGGCGCCTGAAAGCCAGCCGCCCGAAAATCAGGTGCCCATTGTGGGCAATGTGGCCGCCGGATCGCCCATCCTGGCCCAGGAATGCATCGAGGATTACCTGACCTTTGATACCGGCGGACGGGACGGGGAATATTTTGCCCTGCGGGTCCGGGGCGAGTCCATGCTGGGCGCGGGCATCCTGCCGGATGACCTGGTGGTGGTGCACCAGCAGCCTGCCGCCAACAACGGAGAGATCGTGGTGGCCCTGCTGGGGGACGAGGCCACGGTGAAACGGCTGAAGCGCCAGGGCGGCCAGGTGTGGCTGATGCCGGAGAACGCAGCGTACAGCCCCATCGACGGCCGGGAGGCCCAGATCCTGGGCAAGGTAGCCGCCGTGATCCGCCGGTATTGACACGCCGGGCGGGAACCGCTATAATAAAGGGAAATCGAACAGCGCGACGATCGGAAAGAGTATGCCGCGCAGCTCCGGCAAGAGAGGGACGGTCACCGGCTGCAAGCCGTCCTGCGGGGTGCGGCAGAAGGTGCGTCCGGGAGCGCGCGGGATGTGGAAGCCCGCCGCATTGGCCTGCGTCACAGGCTGCAAGTGATAAACGAGAGTGGAACCGCGAGATATCGCCTCTCATGCCCCCAGGGCATGAGAGGCTTTTTGTTTGCAGAGCGAAAATTGACCATAGAAGGAGAAAACGCCATGTATCTGTATAATTCCGCCACCCATAAAAAAGAGGAGTTCCGGACCCATACCCCCGGCCATGTGGAAATGTACACCTGCGGCCCCACGGTGTACCACTTTGCCCACATCGGCAACCTCCGCAGCTATATCATGGAGGACGTGCTGGAGAAGTACCTGCGCTACGCCGGGTACAGCGTCAACCGGGTCATGAACATCACCGACGTGGGCCACCTGACCAGCGACGCCGACCAGGGCGAGGACAAGATGCTCAAGGGCGCCCGCCGGGAGCACAAGACCGTTATGGAGATCGCCCAGTATTACACTGACGCGTTCTTTGAGGACTGCCGGAAGCTGAATATCAAGCGGCCCGATGTGGTGCAGCCAGCCACGGGCCTCATCGACGACTATATCAAGATCATCACCCGGCTCCTGGACACCGGCTACGCCTATGTGGCCGGGGGCAACGTGTATTTCGACACCAGCAAGCTGGAGCGGTACTACATCTTCAACGACCACAACGAGGAGGATCTGGCCGTGGGCGTCCGGGAGGGCGTGGAGGAGGATACCAACAAGCGCAATCGCAACGACTTCGTGCTGTGGTTTACCAAGTCCAAATTCGAGGATCAGGCTCTGAAATGGGACTCCCCCTGGGGCGTAGGCTATCCCGGCTGGCACATTGAATGCTCCGGCATTTCCATGAAGTATAACGGCGAATATCTGGACCTGCACTGCGGCGGCGTGGACAACGCCTTCCCCCACCATACCAACGAGATCGCCCAGTCAGAGAGCTATCTGGGCCATCCCTGGTGCCCCCAGTGGTGCCATGTGGCCCACCTGAACACCGAGGGCGGCAAAATGTCCAAGTCCAAGGGCGAATTCCTGACGGTGTCGCTGCTGGAGGAGAAGGGCTATGACCCCCTGGCGTATCGGTTCTTCTGCCTGCAGAGCCATTATCGTAAGAGCCTGGTATTCACCTGGGAGAACCTGGACAACGCCGTGGCGGCCTACAACAAGCTGCTCTCTAAAATCGCGGCCCTGACCCCCGGCAAGGGGGAGGTGGACCCGGCGGTCCTGGATGAGCTGAAGGCCCGGTTTACCAAGGCCATGGACAACGACCTGAATACCTCCATGGCAGTGACGGTGCTGTATGATGTGCTGAAGGCCAAAACCACCGACGCCACCAAGCTGGCTGCCCTGGACAGCTTTGACCAGGTACTGGGGCTGAAGCTGACGGAGAAGGCGGCGGCTCTGCGCAAGGGCCAGGAAGCGGCTCCCTCCGCAGGCGGCTTCACCGTCGTCAGCGAGGACGGCCGGGAGGATCCCCAGGTGGAAGCCCTGATCCGGGCCCGGGCCGATGCCAAGAAGGCGAAAAACTTCGCCGAGGCGGACCGCATCCGGGATGAGCTGAAGGCCCAGGGAGTGGAAATCACCGACGTTCCCGGCGGCGTGAAGTGGAAGCGTGCCTGAGCATAGAGTATGAAAAACGGATCCCCGTGGGCCAGAAGGCTCACGGAGATCCGTTTTTTTGGAAACTTATAAGCATGCTATCCCTATAACGGAGCTCATGAAATGCTATGTGGGTCTGTTTCCTGTGGCAGGAGGCATACCGTCTCAATATGCGTATCATTGTCCAAACTCAAGCTCATATCTTCCGCAATGATTGGGAGCTTGAACTTGATGGACTTGAGCCACTGGCCGTTAGGCTGCCGTTCCTCGTAAATCTGGATTTCAGAAATGAGGGACTCCATGAGCTGCCGCTTTTCCTGATCGTCCATGACGGAATAGAGCTTATCAAAGAAAATCAGCACCTTGTAGATGTTGTCGCCTGTCAGCTTTTCCGCCTCAATCGCCATTTTCTTAGCTCTGGCGGCAACGAGCTGGTTTTCTGTATCTTCGATCTTATCATACATCTTGTAAAGCCGGTCATCAAGGTCTGCTTTGCGTTTGATGTAGTGCTTATCGTCCGGGTCGAGAGAATCAATTTCTTCCATCAGCCGTACCTTTACGGAATAACTCTGGCGAAGCTGCTTTTCATGCGCCGCGATCTCCTGCTCAATGGAAGAGGTATCCACCTTCATGCTGATCTTTTCCTGCATCACGGCGGCGAACTTCGGATTGCTTACCAGCTTTGCGATAACCTCCGCAACGGCGCTGTCCAGCAGTTCTTCATTGATCTGCTTCTTGAAGTCGCATTTATGCCCGCGCGTCATTGTACGATGCTTACAGCCATAGTAATAAAAATCCTTGTATTTTGAGCCGTCCGCCTTGTGCTTGATGCTTTTGTAAAGCATGGTGTCCAGACCTTTTTCCATCGCTGCAAGACGGTCTGCGAAGCCTGCATGCTTTTGCCAAAAAGAAGTGGGGTGGACTGGAAAGTACATGTACCAAGCGTACTTCCGTACCGTGGTACGTTTGGTACGGGTGGTACATGTATTTTTGGGTCACTTTCGTTTTTACAGAAACGGTCTTTGCAAAAGCTCAATGCCGACAAAACCTCTGGCGAACTTTCCGCCGCCGATATTGACCTTATTGGTGTATTCAAGGTTATAACGGCTCTCATTCTGTTTGAGGAAGGAACAAAAGCGCTTTTGTGAAAGGCTGCTCATGGCGTTATCGTCACACCACAGCTTGTAAACGGCGTACAGGTCTTTGGAGCTGACTTCGTAATCTGCCTTGAAGCAGATATACCCCTCGGAGCCTAAAAATTCGATGATGTTGTTGCCGTCCGATACCGCAGCATCCATGTTGTCCAGCGCCGACTGACTGAGTGTAAACCTGTAATCGTTGGCGATCAGGCGATGCAGGCCCATGAGTGCCCATAGGAAAATACCCTCTGCTTCGGTGCACATCTTTTCCGCAATATACGGGTCGTCTTTCCGGTTCGGGTCTTTTTCTTTGGTGGAAAGGATAATCTGTCTGCGGAAAAAGCCCACGCTGTGGTCATTGAGAGATTGCAGGACACCGTTGCCCAAACCGATAAAGCGCACATACAAATCTCCCTGGTAGCTCTGTTGTCCCTTTTTCTCCAGATCCATCGGCAATTCAGCGGTGATGATTGCCTTAATGTTATTGGTTTGAGGCAAGGCTTCCAGCTTCATATCATCATCCAGCATCACAAGCTCATGTTCCAGATCGGCCCGAGCGAAGGGGCTTGTCTCCACCTTTGCGATACTGCCTGTGTTCATGTTGCTGCCCAGCAGCGCACGAAGGACAATAATCCTCCTGCTTGCTCTTAGTTAAGCCGTTCTACCCATTCCGTTTCCTGACAGGCAACCCTGCTCGGCGCTGTGTCGTCTCCTTTGTGGAGCGCTCGTTCCTTTTACAGAAGTCATGGCGGTTTATCTCGGTCCGGACGGTCATTCGATTTTCAAGGCGTCTTTTCGATCGATCGTGAGCCAAGTTTACCGCAAAAAATAAGCGACCTTCGTTTATGCACGAAAGCCGCAAATGTCGGAAGTATAGACTTGAAAAATTGCAAATTTGCACAGGGTGGTTTATAATGATAGTAGATTGGGAGGCGTTGCACATGAAGAAGAACTATGACGATGAGCAGGAAAATACCACTGCGTACCGTGTCCGCTTATTACGCCAGGACAGGGGATGGAGCCAAAAAGAGCTGGCAGACAAAATATTTGTTGCCCACTCCCAGATCAGCCGTTTGGAGAGTGGAGAAACCACAAATATCGGCAGCGCTTTGTTAGTCTCGCTGGCTAAGGTATTCCATGTTTCAGCAGATTATCTACTTTGCCTTACGCCCATTAGCGTACCGAAAAGCTATGATATTTCCCAGCTGGGATTATCAGAGGAAGTAATCCGCAGGCTGATTTTGAAAACGATTGACCCCGATGTGTTAAACAGGCTTTTGGAGCATGACCAGTTCCCAAAACTTTGTGCTTTGATGAAAAACTATTTCAGCAATACCGTTGCAAATGGTATCATGGCAAGAAACCAGATTATTGACCTTGCCACTGATCCGCTTGCAGAGCTGATGAGCGCCGATCCTTCAAAGCGAACGGAAATGATAAAAGATCTGAGTTTTCTGAGCTCCAGCAAAATTCAGAGTAATGAAGCAGACATAGAGAAAATCAAGAACATATTGATGAAGATCATTCGGGATGTAAAAGAGAACATGGCAGAGGAGCAACCCAGTGGAGCGGTTGCTACAGCAGAAGCAGTAAAGGGGATTCGTGCCGCATTACCGGACAAGCCACAATCTGAATTGACAGCCGATGATGTGTCAACAGCCATTACTGCCTACATAGGAACGATGATCACAATGGACGAGAATACTTCAGAACTGTTCCAGCAGCTTGCCAAGCAAGTTCTTGAGCTCCCCTTGGATAGGGAAAATTAAGCGTGTCGCTGCGGCGGGTTTTTATATACCTCTTGCGCCCCCGTTGACACAGAAAAACTTTTCGCACAGCTACAAGGTTTTCTGCGCCACCTACACCCGAACAGCCGGATTTTGCTCATGGCAAATCCTTCATTTTGTGTATCTTACAGCCCACAAAATCCGCCTGTTCTGCTGCCACTGAAAACGGTCTGTCTGGCGTGGGACAGCCCCTTTCCAGCGTCAGCGGTCGCAAAAGGTATAACACACTAGACTTTGCAAGCAAAATCGTGTGCCAACAGGGGTGCTACTCGCCCCTATTGGAAACCCAGAGCCAAAGGGGCTTTGCCCCTCTGGACGCCCCGCCTGTCCATGCAGTGGCAATCCATCCTGCTCTCACACGATAGATACGCTCCTGCCCGAACAGGTAAAACAGGCACAGAGGTTTGCCCGAATAGCGGGTAAATCTCTGTGCCTGTTTTGGTCAGCAGCGGCTGGGAAAGGTGAACGGAAAGCCTTGCTGACTGATAAATTTGAGTTGGATATTTTCGTATTGAGATGCGAAAATCTGTTGTTCTGAATTCCTGTATCTGGTATAATAAAAGCGTCGAATTTTCTGACCGGAGGTACCCATATGGCCATTTCTTACAATAAGCTCTGGAAACTGCTCATTGATCGCAAAATGAGCAAGGCAGACTTACGCCGTGCGGCGGGAATCGCCCCCAACACCATGACAAAACTAAACCGCGATGAAGAAGTGACCTTGGAAACACTGGGGAAAATTTGCGCAATATTGAATGTAAATATTGGAGACATCGTGGACTTTCTGCCGACCAACCAAACAACCGAAGTGAACTTGGAGACAAAATAAGTATGACGGAAAATGTATTGTGTGCGCTGATTGGCGTAGGGGGAACACTGTTAGGGACCATTGTTGGTCTTGTTTTTCCGTACCTGTGCAGTGGCTTTGGACGCAAACTGCTTGTTATTTCCGATATTGATGTGCGGTTCGGTACGGGCAAACCAGACGGTGAAGGCGGATATGATGGTTCGTGGATAAATTTTAGGGCTTCGATTCTCAACAAGAAAAATAAATCGTTGATTATTGAGAAAATTGCATGCGAATTATACAGCGGTTCAAACAGAATTGCCGTATGCTCCTGTGCCGATAAAGACACCGTTAGGAAAAGCGCAGGAGCCTACAAATATGATGAACTTCGATATATTGATGTTGCTTCAAAATCAAGCACTACAAAAAACATCCATGTATTTGTGCGTGGAGATTTGACCTCATGTGATAAGGTGGTTTTTGTATATTCATGGGGGATAGTAAAAAGAAAGCAAATTGTTTGGGTCAAGGAGGATACACCCCATGCCAACACTTGAATGGATTGGAAAAGATAAAGTGGTAAACCACCACCAGGAGGTGCCTTACCGGGTGCTGGAGCGCCAGTACAGCTATGACGAAGCCGGACAGCACGCCGAGGACAACGGCAGCGAAAACATGATTATCCACGGCGACAATCTGGAGGCGTTGAAAGCTCTGCTGCCACAGTATGAGGGCAAGGTGAAGTGCATCTACATTGATATAAAAGCACCGAGATTGATACAATTTAATTTTTCCTCCGCCGATTTTGCCGCTTGAGGGGTAAGTTGGTGTTTGAGGGGTAAGTTGTGGAATTCGGGGTGTCCCGGCTGTTTTTATCGGTAGAAATGTTCATACTTTGTCGGTATAATAGACGGTGGGAAAACAGGAATTTGTACAGATCAGGAGTAATTTAATGGATGTAAAAGAGTACCTTCAGAATCCATGTGGAACTCTTTCAATTCCATATTGGAAGGCCAAAACACTGGCCATTCCCGATTCAATGAGAATCATTCATTGTAGTAATTGGAATGGACAGTATGACAATTTTCAAAGATTCTTCAGGATAAAGCATGATTTGAATGATCTGTCTCCGATAGATTATGATTACGACACCTTGTCGATTGATTATCAGGCAACACAACTGTGTGAGATGATAAATGAGTCTTACAAGCATGAGAATATCGTCGTGAGTGAACAAGACATTCTGCAGTGGAAGCAGCACAAGACCTTCCGTGAAGAATTATGTGTATATATAAATGCCGACAATGGAAAAATGGCCGCTTCGGGGATAGCTGAGTTTGATGAGGTTTGTCGGGAGGGTATCATTGAATGGGTTCAGGTGCTTCCAGAGTACAGAGGCAGAGGCCTTGGGAAAAAGATTGTGGATGTATTACTCAATAGACTCAAAAGCATCGGAGCGAGTTTTGTAACGGTTTCAGGGAATCTCGACAACACGTCCAAACCGCTGGAACTGTATAGAAAGTGCGGATTCACAGGTGACGATATTTGGTATATATGTCAAGTATGAGAAACCTCAAGTTATCATTCCAGCATAGAGAGGTAACCACCATGAAGCAAATCACAAACAAGGAATACGAAGAGTGGCAGAAATACAAAGCGGAGAAAGCGAAGGACCACATCCTGCTGCTGGATACCGTCCGGTTCATCTGCGAGGCCAACGGCTATGACGCAGAAAAGATCGGTCAGCACTTTCTTGAAATACTCCCGAAGATCTGCCCGAAAGAGGAATGAGGAGTTCGCATGGTAATTGATACTACATCTCGGAAGGGAATGGAAAGCTCACTTGCTCATTTGATGGGTGTTTCTGTACCAGAGCTTTATCAATACATCGAAGCGGCAGCGGATTCAGCCGTAGAAGGTCAATGGTGTTTTAATCAGGACCTTTTTGATAAAGCTATGGAAGACTTTTATTCTGATATGATTGAGCAAGAGTTACCAGATGAAATACTGTTTTTCCATCTATCGCGGAGGCTTAAAGGCTCTGAAAACGAAATCAGCTATAATTTACAAGAACTGCTCACGTCAAATAATAGTTTTTCAGAGTTCCTGAACGCACATCAGATCACCTTTAGAAAAGGGGCTGGAAACAGAATAATTCTTTGCTATAGAGATAGACAGATTAGTTTGGAAAACACAATGAGTACGGATGTGTGTTATCTGCGTAGCAGGTTGGGCTATAACTCAGGTCGAGAAGATTTTTGCTTTAACGGTTTTGCTTTTCGTGATTTGCTGATGAAGAATCAATACACTCGCCAGTTACAAGACTGTCCAGAAATACTTGAACGCCTTGAAAGCTATTTACGAATAAAGGGGCTCGCAAAAGAATATGCGGAAAAGAGCGAATACTACTGCTTCATGTATAGATTCCCTATAGGGTGTGTGATTTTTGATGGAAAAGATGACTTGACCGTTGAGGAAAAACAACTTCATTTATTAAATCAAGTTGCATATCGTCTCTACCAGTACAGCGGAGATTCACGTTATCTTTACGATCACGATAATCCGATACTTCGACTTAAGGACGATGATAATGCTTCTGTAGACTGTTTGGTGTCCACTGAAATAATCACTTCCGATATGATCGAATAACGAAAAACGCCTCCGAGCCGATGTGGTTCAGAGGCGTTGCTGCGTCTATGGGATTATGCCTTGATTTCGGTGCCATCCTTGAAGGTCACCCAAATGCTGCGGCTTTCTTCCTGTGCGAAGGAAGCAAGGATGGAAAGCATCAGCTCTCCGTCGCCGCTCAAGGAATTGATGTTTTCCTTCTCGAAGCGCACCTCAATGCCGAGGTCCTTCAGGTGACGGACCGTGTTTAAAAGGTCCACGGTGTTTCTCGCAAAACGCTGGATCGACTTGGTGAGGATGATGTCGATGTTTCCGGCTTCACACTCAGCCAGCATGCGATTGAACTCTTCACGCTTTTTGGTGCCGGTGCCGGAGATCCCGTAATCCGCAAAAACGCCAGCATATTCCCATTCGGGGTTCTTTTGAATCAGTGCGCTGTAATAGCTCACCTGTGCAGAAAGCGAGTGCTGCATCCGCTCGGATTCCATCGACACTCTGGCGTAGGCAGCGACTCGCTTTCTTGTTTTCAGAACCGGCAGTTTTCGCTCGATTTTCTCTACTGTTTTCAATGATATCCCTCCTTCCGGTAGTGTCTATATATCACTCTAAAAGGCAGGAATATCAAGCGTTTTCGGATAATAATGTACCCAAATATGGTCGGTATTTTTCGAGCAGAATTGTATCAATTTCAGCGTATTCCTCCTCGGTGATCAAGCCCTTTTCGAGCATGGATTTCGCCATTGAAATCGCTGCATGGTAGAGCATATCGTTGTGGAGCTCCTCCTTGCTCATCAGGCATCACCGCCTTTGAACCGGGCCGCAATATAACAGACGTGGGAGCAGTACTTGCGCTTGGCGTTTCCGTAGGCCGTGAACTCCTTCCCGCACTCTGGGCAGATAAAGGTATAAACGGCCTTCTGCTTCACAGCATCCGGGTGAGCGTTCCACCATGCCGTCCGGCACTCCGGGCAGCAGAACTTCTTCTGTTTCCGTCCGGGGAACTGGATCAGCGTTTTGCCGCAGTTCAGGCAAAGCTGCGTGGGAACCTCCGCAAGGCTGTGGCTCGCTGCCTTCTCACCGGCGAGGCCGTGGGATCGACAATATGCTTTGACGCTGTCCTTTGACAGTCCGACGCTGTTGGCGATGGCCGTATATCCAAAGCCCTGATGCCGCAGGGCCGTTATCTTTTCTCTTTGCTCATTTGTCATGAGATTGTCCTCCAGTCTGAGAGGGGTTCCTCTCACTACCCACAGGAGGGAAATGGCCATCTTGAACGAAAAAAGAGCAAAAAAATAACGCCCTCCACGGAAATATCCGCAGAGGGCGTGTGATGAGGTTTACTTATTCGGAATTTTCAGCTTCATACCGCTGTAGATGACATTGCTTTTCAGCCCGTTCAGGCTGACGATTTCCTTGTAGCGGCTGCCGTTGCCGAGATACTTCTTAGCGATTGCCCAGAGGGTGTCACCATGCACCACGGTGTGGATGCGGTAATCCTCGGAGGGTTTCGTGCCTGCCATGGCAAGTGCAGAAGTCTTGACCGGCGACATGATGGCGTACCTGCCGGATTCATCCTTATTGATGACCGCACGGTCGCCGCTGACCTCGACCACATACCAGCGGAGCTTTTTCACCCAGCCGGGGATGGCTTTGCCGTTATAGTAGGTGCTGCCAGTGATGGTCACGAGGTCACCGGACTTAATTGTGCCGATGGGCTTGGCGGGTTCGACCGGTTTCACCTCGCTGCCGAGAGCCGCAGTGACCTTGGATGCCAGATCGCCCATGCGGGCATACATCCAGTTACCGGGACAGCTCTTGTTCGCAAACCATCTGTGGACGGTCAGCACCATCTCGTCAGATTTCGGGGTGTAGTTCAGCGTCTTGGCCTTATCGCCCAGCCAGAGCAGCTTGGTTTTGCGGTTGCGCCTGCAGATATCGGTGCAAAGCTCGATGAGTCTCTTGTACACCACATCCTTGAAAGCGTAAGGCTCGGTGTTGTCGCTGGCACACTCGATGGTGATAGCTCTCTGGTCGTTGGCTGCGGAGGAGGAGCACCAGGAGCGGTTTTTCTCTTCCACATACATCCCGACCCGACCGTCCACGCCGATGCCGTAGTTACAGCTTGCCTGTCTGGAAGTCGGCAAGAAGATATTGCCCAGCGTCTCCACCGAGCATTGCCCCACCACGCAGTGGGGCGTGATACGGTCAATGCTGTGTGTGCGCTGCCCGGAGTGGTTCGGGCTGAGTTTGGTGTAGGACACCAGCGGGCTATTCGTATAAGCCATGTTATTCGTCCTCCTTTTCAGCGCGGTCATGAAGCTGCTCCAGAACGGATTTCAGCTTCTGCGGGATGGGCAGTCCCAGGTATGCGGCGTTCTCCAACAGGGATACGCCCTCATTCGACAGGTAGAAGAAAAGGCCGGCGGTCCGCATCACCGAGCCGCTGCCGATGACGCGAGTGTCGAGAATATGCCCGATGCCGACCAGAGCGAAGATGAGCACCTTTTTGAAAATGCCCTTGAAGCCGACTTCGCTGGACAGCTTCTTGTCCACCACGGCGCACATGATGCCGGTGATGTAGTCGATGACTACGAAAGCCAGAAGCGCATAAAGCAAGCCGTCACATCCTCCCAAGAACCATCCCAGCCAGCCGCCGATTCCGGCGAACACCACCTGAATGGTCGTCCAGAATTCTTTCATGTTGTTTGTCCTCCTTTGAATGTTGAATTTGTGTATGAAAAAAGGCACTCCGCAGAGCACCTTGATTCCGAGAAATAGAGATATTGTTACGTTACCTTGGCCAGAGACACCGTGTGCCAAGATGACCATGTGCCGCCGTAGTTTCCACGGATAAACATCCTTGAGCCATCATAGACGGTGTATCGCTGCTGAATGAAGTAGCTCTCCGGCAGAAAGACCTCCAGCATACCGATTGTGGTGGTCGGAAAGTGCTTTTCCGTGGAAGCGGAATACGCAAAATAGTAGCCGGGATTCTTTACATTGTTGAGGTCGGTGGTCGAGCCGTCCACTCTGCCCATTTTGCCGTGGACATTGACGCCATTCATGTGGATGCCGCCGTCCACATCCAGCGTGGCCTGCGGGTCCGGCGTGTTGATGCCGACTTTCTTTTTGCGAAGCGCAATGAGGGGCGTACCCTGCGGAACAGTAAAATACAGATCCAGACTGCTCAAGGAATAGAGCTTGTCTTGGATCTGTAGATGAAAGTCGTAGGAGCTGTTTGCATCCAGACTGCATAGTTCCAAATTGGAGTAGCTGAAAGAGGTTCCGCTTTTTGTCGTGCCGGAATAGATGCTGGTATAGCTGCCGTAACTGCTCTCACTGGTTTTCTTGTACCGATACCGCACATAAACCACGCTGTTTTTCTGCGTCCCGTCTACGGTAACAGCAGAAATAGAGCCGCTGAATTTGAGCTGCATTTCCGCTTCAATGTCGTTGGTTCGTCGGAGCGTCACCGAGGACACCTTCGGCTTTGCGTATGGGATGACCGTAATAGTTTGGGAAACGCTGGCAGTATAACCGCGGGAGTCCGTGACCGTGAGCGTGACCGTTACGCTGCCGGACTTGGCGATCTTTCCAACAGATAAGGCAGAGCCGGTAGTGTTAGAGGATGACAGCCCGTTGCAGGAAGCTGTGTAGTTGGAAATACTGGCACCGTTTTTTGCAGTTGCCGTTCCGGGCGTGACCTTGAGGATCGAGTAGTTCTGAATGAATAGCTGGTCGTTGCCTGTGAGGTTTTTCGTGGTCGTGTAGCTGTCGGCATAAGTGAATCCGCTTATGGTTGGAGCAGAATTGGTTGCCGTGGTCAGTACAGGGGCGGTCTTGCTTGAGGTGCTGCCGATATGCGTAGACCCGCTGTAAGACGAAACCGCAAAGGTACCTGTGAACGACTTGATGGATGCCATAGCGTTCAACAGCGTTGTTCTCTGCGCCGATGTCAGCGTGACCGTGCGGTTCGCCGTGCCCTTCGACCAGGAAAGCCCGGAAATAGTCAGGATGGTCGTGCTGCCGTTTTTGAGCACCAGCGTATTGGTGTAGGAGGCTTCGTACACGGTCACATTGATGGTAATGGAAACCGTGGCATTGTCCGCCGTCACCGTGTTGACACTATTCACCACAGCACCGCCCAGCGTCTTGACCGTGGAACTGCCGGAAGTGCCGTAGACATGGTTGTACTGCCGCCTTGCTCTGACCCTCACCGTGTAGCTTGTATTCGGTGAGAGCGAGGTGATCGTCACACTGGCACTGGTGGATGCCGTCGTTGAGAACTGCGTCCAGCTCGAACCGCCGTTTGTGCTGTACTGCCAGATATCCGCTGTTGAGGTGGAGTTTGCAGAGATTTTGAAGCCGTTTGCGGTAATAGCCGAAACAGAAAAGGTAACGGTAGGGGCAGCTCGGTCAATGGTGCTCAGCGTCACATTGTAGCTGCCGGAAGGACCGGTGTACTGACCCCACGGGCTGTTGACGCCCCAGTGCCAGTAGATCGGGAGGGTAAGCGTACCGTTGCTGTTGTGGTACACGGTGACCTGCTTGTCCTCAATCAGCCACTTCGTGCCGCTACCGCTCTGGCCGTTTGTAAAGGTGAAGCAGTTTGAGCCGGAGGTGGCCGTGCCGATATAGGAAGTGCCGTTGGTGCCGAAGTCCGACCATGCTATGGAGTATTTCGAATAGACATACATACCCAGAGCGATGGTCGAGCAGTTTGCGATCACATTCTGGGAGATGACCTTCACATAGATGTAGAGGTCGGTCGTCCAGCTGTTGGAGCCGTAATTCGTTTTTTCGGATTTCACCAGATAGTCGGTGCCGCCCGTCATTGCCATAGCTTTCCCTCCTTAATCCAGAATGACGATGTTCAACCCCTCGGATGCCGTCGGCATCGGGACAAACTTCGTTTTGCCCACGGTCAGTTCGCCGTCCACCGTGGTTTTCTTGGTCTGCGTTTCGTCTTTGTTCAGGGTGAAAATCACCTCGTCATTGTAGTAACCGGCGAACTCCGTGTTCGTGATGACCGTCCGCTGAGACGATGCGCTGTTGGATACCTCGATGCCCCGCTTGTCGATCTTGACCTCCTGCGTGTAGATCTCGTTAGGTGCAGGCGTCCATTTTCGTGGAATCGCACCTTCGGTAATCATAATATCTGCGAGATAAACGGATGCGTCACGGCAGTAGCAGTAGACGCGCAGCGTGGGGTCGGTCACATCGGTGAGCGTGACGGTAAAATCCGTCCAGTCAAAAGCGGTGCTCTTATTGAAGAGATACGCAGTTTTGTTTCCGTTGTAGGTCACATAGAAATACCCGGACATGGTCGAGGTTTTCTTGGCGCGAACGGAAACTGTATAAGTGCCGGGAACTACCCCTCGGATGTACTGCGACAGCGAGGAGTAAGCTCCCAGCACAAAGCAGGAGTCGGAAACGGTGTTGTTCTGGGTGTCCGTGGAGGCATCCGTTTTCACGGTGCCGGAATAGTTCCAATCATCCGTGATGCCGTTCAGGCCGGAAGAGTTTTGCACATAGTTGATGCCGCCGATGTACTGCTCCTGCATGGTGACGGACAAGCCTTCCACCGTGTGCTGAAGCTGAGATACTTTGCTTTCGGAGCTTCGCAGCCGCTCTTCCAGTATGCCTTGGTCGTTGGAAACCGACTCCATAGTTTCGGTAAGAGTCGCCACATAGCTGTTCAGCCCATCCACATTCTGCTGGAGATAGGCTGTTTTCTCTGCAAATTCATCGGTCGAAACATAGGCTCGAAGCACGACTTCGCCGCTCTCCAAATCCCAATAAGACGAGCCGTCCTGCGACTGGATAACACCTGCCTTGATAATGTTCGCCACCAAAGAGCCGGAAGTGATGAAGTCTGCAACGATCTGACCGTCCGCCGTGATGGCGGTTTCGTAGGGGCCGTTGTAGCCGTTACGGGAAAATCCCAAGCCGCCCACATTCCACCGCCAGACATTCACGGCTTCGTCAATGGAGGGAGCGTCCAGAATGAGCAGCTCATAGGGCTGTCCGTTTTCCTCGCTGGTGTGGATGACCACATAGCCGCCGCTCTGACCGGTGATAAGCCCGGTGGCCTTGCCGATGGCGGTTTGGAGCAGCTTTGGAAAGCGTCCTACCGTGGATTCCACCTTATCAACCGAGGACTGCACCTCGGAGATGGTGGTGATCATGCTGGACTTGCTCTGACCGAGGGAAATGCTCTTGTACCGCTCGGCGAGGGTGTCGTACACGGTTTCAATGACCATAGCCGACACACTGACACCCAGAAGCGAGTGCCGGATGGTGACGGTATCGCAGAGATTGACCCGCTCCAGGAGTGCCGAATACTCTGGCTGTTTCCAGAGCGGTTCAAAGGATACCTTCACCGTGGGGATAGTCGTCCCCAGCGGATTTGCATTGATATAGTTGCTTGCCTTGGTGCGTAGTGCTTCTTCCGTGATAACGGTGTCGCTGCCGAACTGATCGGTAAAATCCATGATGAGGGTTTTCGCCCGGACGATCTCCGAGGTCACGATGGGGAGCGTTACCTCCGGCAGCGTGACCACCGTTTCGGTGTCCGAGTCTTCCGGGGTGTATACGGCATACGGGAGCAGTGCGGTATACACACCGCTGTTGTCCTCGTCCTGCTCCAATGCGGTGAGGTTCTTGCCGTATTCAATGACCACGCCGGTCTTTTGCCCGCGGTGCGAATGGAACTTCACCATGAAGTTGTCCCACTCAAACTCACCGTACCATTTGGAGAGCATGGAGCCTTCCGTACCGCCAAGGCAGGCTCGGACACTTTTCGGTTGGGTGACGGAAAATGCCTTTGCATCCGAGTAGTCCGTCCAGCCGGTAAAGCGTGTATCTCCTGCAAGAAGCTGCGAGAGGACAAGCTGCGGAGAGCGGCTATCGGTACTGAACGGCAGCACCGGCACATTGGCAAGGTCATAGGAGATGTGCTGACCGTAGATGGTGACGATACCGTTTAAGGGCTTCGTGATACGATAAATGCGGAATGCCTGGTCGGCGGCGGTATCGTTGGGTTTTGCCTTGATGATGCACTCCTTGGTGACTAGCCCGTAATGCTGACCGCTCACCGGATATTTGAGCAGACACTCGAACACGCCGTTTCGCTCCTCGGTCACTTCGCAGGAAATGGTGTCCGTCAGCACGCCAAGACCGAATGAGCTGAAATCCGTGGTGTTTGCGGCGTAGAGTACAGGTATCATAGGCAGCACCACCTCGGAATGACTTCAATCCTTGTTACATCGCCGGTGCAGTTGATGGTGCAAACACCCGACTTGAAAACCGGGAATTCCGTACCTTTGACGGTGTCATTTTTGAGGACGGTGCCTTTGAAGCAGTTCATCAGCTCACTGTCGATCTCGATGTACTCGTCCAAGTCGGAAATCATCATGCCCCGGCCTTGGGGTTGTATCATTAATGCCACCGCGCCGCTGCCATAGAGCTTAATATACGGTCGGCTCTCAAAGGCAGTCGGGTTGGTGACGGTCAGCGTGGAAGCATCTGCCGCTATGGTCTGCTGACCCTCATAGCTGTATTTGAACGCTTTGCAGTTGAAGGTCACGGTAAAGCAGCCGATTTTGTTCAGCTGCTCCTCAATGTCCAGATTGCCGGAGATGACTCCGTAGCGGAAATACTTCACATCGTAGGAGTCGGTGATCTCATGGTATCTGTCCGGCTCGGAATAAAGCCAGCCCTTGATGTCCTGCAGGACAGCGGCAAGTGCGGCGGTATTCTTACGTGCGAGGAACACCGTGTAGGTCACTTTGATGTTGGAAAATCGGCGGTTGGGATTGATGATGTCGCCACTCCTGCCGGGAATGGAAATGAACTCCGCATCGTAGCTTGGGGCGGAAAACACATCCTTCTTCTCGATATGCAGGCCGAAATCAGAGGAGCTGCGGCCGTTGTAGGTAAAATAGGTCATGCGAATACCACTCCTTTCCGCTGGGCGAACTGATTCGCTGTTTCCATAACTTCGTTGGTCAGCTGACGGATGTCCTCGCTGCTGTAATTGTTGAAGTTCGTGATGTTTAGGGCGATGGTGAAAGCGGATGCCGCCTTACCGACCACACCGTCCACGGCAGAGCGGATCGAGCCGTTCACGTCAAAGTCGGTGGGCAGAGCCGTCTGCATATCGTGAGCAAGGTCGCCCATGACGCCGTTGATGTCCTCCGCCATTCCTTCTGCGGCTTTGACCGCTTCATCGCCGTTGTCGTCAATGGAGCCAGCCAGACCCTTGACCAGCATTTCACCGATCCATGCCATTTCCTTTGAGGGCGAATGGATACCGAAGAAATCGCAGATACCGTCCCAGATGGAGGAGATCCACCCGGATACCTTGTCCCACAGCCACGAGGCAAGCTGGGTAATGCCGCTCCACAGTCCCTTGACGATGTTGCCGCCAATCTCCACGATCTTATACATCAGAGAGCCGAAGGCTTTCACGATGCCCGCAATGATCTGCGGCACGGCCTTGACGATCTCCACGATGATGGTGGGCAGGTTTTCAATCAGGGCAACGAACAACTGAACGCCTGCCATGATGATCTTATCGATGTTTCCGACCAGTGCATTGACAATGCCGGAGATGATTTGCGGAATCGCCTGTACGATGGTCGTAATGATTTGCGGCAAAGCCTGTATTAGCGAGATCAGCAGGTCGATGCCCGCTTGGATGATTTGTGGAATGGCGTTAAGCACGGCGGTAATAATGCCGTCTATGATTTTCGGGATAGCTTCCACGATTGCCATAATGATATCCGGCAAGGCAGTCACCAGCGAAGTCAGAAGCTGAATGCCTGTTTCGATAATCTGCGGAATCGAATCCAGCAGAAAGGTAATGATGCCGTTTACGATTTCGGGAAGTGCCGCAATTAAAACAGGAATGGCATCAAGCAAGCCTTGAGCCAAGCCTGTAATCAGCTGAAGCGCTGCGTCCAGAATCATGGGCAGGCTGTCCACCAAACCCTGTACGATGGTGACGATGGCCTGTACTGCTGCAGGAATCAGTGTGGGAAGCGCATCCCCAATGCCCGTCACCAAGGTGGTCACAAGCTGAACCGCCGCATCGATGAGCAGCGGCAGATTCTCAATCAGCGTATCCACGATGGTCATGAGCGCGGACACCGCCGCCGGGATAAGCTGCGGAAGCAAAGAAAGCAGCGTTTCCAGCACCTGTGAGAACAGTTCGGTGACTGCTTCCAGCAGTGTGGGCAGCAGTTCACCCACAGCCGTCAGCAGAGCGTTCAGCGCCGTGGGCAGAGCCGCCACGATGTTTTCAATGACCGGTGTGATGTTTGCCACCACGGTCTTGAAGGCATCCACCATGTTGTTGCACAGCAGCTCCATGTCAGCGTCCGCATCGCCGAAGCCCACGATGAGGTTCGACACGGCGGATTTCAGCGCATTGACAGAGCCGGATATGGTGGCTTCCGCTTCCTTGGCTGTCGTTCCTGCAATGTCCATGCTCTCCTGCATGACGTGAATGGCTTCCACCACATCTGCGTAGGAGGAGATGTCATACTTGACGCCGGATATCTTCTCCGCATCGGCGAGCAGCCGTTCCATTTCCTGCTTTGTACCGCCGTAGCCCAGCTTGAGGTTGTCGAGCATCGTGTAGTTCTGCTTGGCAAAGCCCTGGTAGGCATTCTGAATGGAGGACATATCCGTGCCCATCTTATTGGCGTTGTCGGACATATCCGTGATTGCCATATCCGCATACTTTGCGGCTTTCTCGGTATCGCCGCCGAGGGACTGGATGAGGCTTGCGGAAAAGCCCGTGACCGTCTCCATGTACTCGTTGGCAGAAAGTCCTGCCGTTTTGTATGCGTTGGCGGCGTACCGCTGGATCTCCTGCGAGGAGTCCTTGAACAGGGTGTCAACACCGCCGACCAACTGCTCGTAGTCTGCATAGGCGGCGATGACCTCTTTGCCGAGCTTCACGGCGGCGGCCCCTGCGGCAACGGCCACTGCGCCGAGTGCCACACCTACGGTTTTGAGAACTTTGCCGAAGCCTTCAAACTTACTGCCGGATTCCTCTGCGGCTTTGCCGCCCTCCTTGATGGCTTTCTCGTTCTCGTCCAGCTCACGGTTCATATCGTTGAGGGCGGCTTCGGCATTGTTGAGTTGGATCTGCCAGTTCTGGGTGCGGCGGTCGTTCTCTCCAAAGGAGGTGGCGGCATTCTGCAGAGCCTTGCGAAGAGTTTCGATTTTTGTAGTCTGCTCATCGATCTCTTTTCGCAGCACCTTATTCCGTGCGGCGAGAGCCTCCACGGATTTGTCATTTTTATCGAACTGAGAGGTGGCGAGCTTCATTTCGGAGCCGAGCACCTTGAAGGACTGGTTAATGTCCGCCAGCGCTTTTTTGAATTCCTTTTCGCCCTCAAGACCGATCTTCAGTCCGAAACTGTCTGCCATGTACCGTCACCTCCTTGTGGATGGCATGAAAAAAGCACCCTCTCACCGAGAAGTTGGGACGAAACCGTCCGAAGTTTTCGATGAAAGCGTGCCTGATGGTATGAAAAAGGAGTGTCCCCGAAAGGTCACTCCTCGTAGATATATGAGTTATTTTGTCAGAACAATTCTACCCGGCCAAGCAGTAGGTCGATCAGATTGCAGTGGAAGATGCCGTTGTCGTCATAAAAATTGTGCGGCACATCCATGCGAACGATAATCTTTTTGAAGAAATCCTTGGTAAGCATCAGCGATGCCAGCTCGGAGAATTCCTTTTTATCGGTATCCATGCGGAAAGCGGACTGAATATAGATTTTTTTATCTGCATCGTTTACCACAAAGTCGATCTCTTTCTGAACCTTGCTGTCGCCTGCGCGGTCGCAAACCACACCGACATCAACAGAGTACCCGCGCCGCAGAAGTTCGTTGTAGATCATGTTTTCCATGATATGACCGGGATCGTACTGGCGGTAATTCAGCCGTGCGTTCCGAAGCCCGATATCCGTATAGTAGTATTTGTTCGGATACTTGAAATAGGTCTTTCCTTTGACATCGTATCGCTTTGCCATTGAAATGAGGAAAGAGTCGATAACATACTGCACATAGTTTGAAACCATCGCAGGATTGATTTTTTCGTTCTTCATGGACGCGATGGCATTTGCGATATTGGTCGGATTCGTCAGCGAACTGATCTGCGAAGCAAGGAAGTCCAGAATATCATTCAGAACATCCTCGCGCTCGATGCCGTTTCGCTCCACAATATCCTTGACATACAATTCGCTGTAGAGGGAGGTCAGATAATCCTTCTTATCTTTGTCATCCTCCAGTGCTAAAAGTCTAGGCATACCGCCATAGAGCATATAGGTATCCAGCGCTTTTCGCTCGTCGCCGCCCACGGCAGAATAAAACTCCGCAAATGACAAAGGGAACACATGGATCTGTGTAGCACGACCGCGAAACTCTGTTGCGATATCTTTCGACAGCCCTTTGGAGTTACTGCCGGTGACATAAACATCAAGGTTTTTATATGCCTTGAGTTCGTTCAGCATATCGTAGATGGTAACCTCGATGCCGCCGTTTTCCTTGTCCACTACTTTCGTGGTGAACTGCACCTCATCAATGAACAGATAGAATTTTTCATCCTTCCTGTCCCGGACGGTGCTTTCTACATATTCGCACAGAGTGATCGGATTTCTGAACTTATAGTACCGCCGCTGATCCAGCTCGATTTTCAAAATATGATCTTCCGAAACGTTCTGCGAAAGAAGATACTCGAAAAACAGATCGAAAAGCAGTACGGACTTGCCGCATCTGCGTATGCCTGTGATGACCTTTATCTCGCCGTTCCACATACTGTGGATCAGTCGGTTCATATAGGAATCTCGTTTAACCATGCATTTCACCTCGTACTTAGGACGAAACCGTCCGAACTTCTATGTGTAGTATACCACGATTTTTGAAAAATATCAAGGCTATACGAAAAAGTTCACAAAGAAGTTGCGACGGAAACGGACTAAGTTCGAGGTAAAGCTGTCCGATATGGGTCAAATGCCGTCCGGGATAATATCGTCGATGTAATGCTCTCGTGCCGGGGAGGCCTGCCCGTTATACTGCTTGTGGCACTCCCATAAGTCCAGCAGCAGACCGAACGGCATCAACCACACCTCATCCTGGCTGAGATGAAGGTGGGCAAGGCCGTAATAAAGAAGCCGGGTAAACAGCTCCGCATCGGAGACTGTTACCCGACTTGCGCGTTTTTTGCGTCTTTCTCACTTTCCACATTCCGCTTGGTGCCCTTGTAGAGAGCTTCCGTAATAGCGGTTTTGTAACCGGCGAGGTCAAGGGGCGTGGTCAGAAGCTCCACCATATAAATTACCTCCAGTTTTTAATGAGATTGAGCCGCTCCATAAGGTCATCGGCTCTGTGTTTTGTTTCGGCTTTGGGTTGAATGGCGCACTTTTCGGCAATCTTCTCCATGAGAGAATTCACCACATTTGCCTTGGAATACAGCATGGAAACGGTGGGTGCAGCAGTATTCTCGGTTTCCGTGCTTCTCTGCATAATTTCATCCGCAAAGCCAAGTTCCACAGCCTTGTTTGCGTCCATCCAGGTTTCCGCATCCATGAGGTGGCTGAGCTTCGCACGGGACAGACCGGTCTTGATCTCGTAGGCGTTGATAATGGAATCCTTCACGCTGCCGAGCATCTCAATAGCTCTCTGCATCTCATCCGAATTTCCAAATGCCGCCGTCATGGGATTGTGGATCATGAGCATGGACACCGGGGACACCAGTACCTTCGTACCTGCCATAGCAATGACGGACGCAGCGGATGCGGCAATGCCGTCGATTTTCACAGTCACATTGCCCTTGTAATCCATCAGCATATTGTAGATTTGGGCTGCCGCTACGCAGTCACCGCCGGGGCTGTTGATCCAGACAGTGATGTCGCCGGAGCCCGCCATCAATTCGTCCTTGAAAAGCTGCGGCGTGACGTCATCGTCAAACCAACTTTCCTCGGCGATGGTCCCGTTCAGAAACAGCGTCCTCTCCTGAGCCTGCTCCTGTGTCTCCTGATTGGTCACCGTTCGGGTCTTCCAATTCCAGAATTTCTTCATCGGATTTTTCCTCCTTTCCGTCATCGGTAGGTGTATTTGCAAAAGCCCCGGCATTTTTCAGCGGGAGCATATTGCCGTTAATGAGGTACAAATCGCCGCCATCCTCTGCCGGGATACGGTCGAGGTTTTCAAGCTCCCGGATGTCGTTGGCGGACATCCAGCCGTTCTGGCGGCCGATGGCGTACCCGTTCATGCGGCTTTGGTAATCGCCGCGAAGCAAGCCTTCCAGATTGAACTTCACGAAATACGCGGCTTTTTCGTCCCGCGAAAGGAGTGACCGCTGAATGGACTGCTCCCAGCGGATGACCCAGGGGTCAAGGGTGTATTTCACGAACTCCAGGGACTGCTGCTCAATATTAGAAAAGCTCGACTTTTCCAAGTCGCCCACCATGTGGGGCGGGACTCGGAAAATTCGAGCGATCTCATTGATTTGAAATTTTCGTGTTTCGAGGAACTGCGCCTGCTCCGGCGAGATACCGATGGGCGTGTATTTCATGCCTTCCTCCAGCACAGCGATTTTGTTCGCATTGCCGCTGCCGCCGAAGGTAGACTGCCAGCTCTCCCGCACACGCTGCGGGTCTTTGATGGTGCCGGGGTGTTCCAGCACACCACCCGGTGCGGCACCGTTGGCGAAGAATTTCGCGCCATACTCCTCACAGGCAATCGCCATGCCGATAGCATTCTTCGCCATTGCAATGGGACTATAGCCCACCAGACCGTCAAAACCCAAGCCGGGGATATGCAGCACATCCGATGGATACAGCGTCACGGACGAGCCTTTATCCTTAATGGCTTCATCCGAGCTGCGATAATAGGTGTAGTACAACCGCCCGCTCTCATCTCTGTCCACGGACATCTTGCTGGGCATCAGCGGGTACAGAGCAACGATCTCGTTCTTTCCGTTGCGGATGATTTGCGCGTAAGCATTTCCCCAGAGAAGCAAGTCTTTGCCGTTCTTCTGAGCGGCTTTCAAGTATTCTTTGACTGGAGGAACATCCGCTCCTTCGATTTCTGCCGGTTCCGGGAGCACCATCGCACCGTTCAACCTGCCGTCAGCGATTTTATCGGTCAGAGCCTTGGACTTTCTACCGGCACCGACACGCTGACCGCCTCTCATAGTTCCGTCTTTTGCCACACATTTCACCTCGCTTTCCGGGCTGGGGGTTAATACCCCGTTTGATTTCTGATTTTTGCGCTCGTGACCCCACGCCGCTGTCCGGGTAGAAAGGTCGTAGAGATTTGACCCGCCCCACGGTCACCGATCACCGAGCTCATGGTGGATCTTCGTGTGGCACGACTGGCACAGGCTCATCAGGTTGCTGGCATCGTGGGTGCCACCTTGGGAAATAGGAAGAATATGATGAACTTCCTCGACCGGTGTTAACCGACCTTCCTTGAGGCACTGCTCACACAAAGGGTGGGTCGCTGCATACCTGTCACGGATACGCTTCCAAGCCCTGCCGTATTTGCGGTTGACATCCGGGCTACGCTCGTACTTGTTGTACCGATCCCGGTCCAGCTTCTCGTGCTCCGGGCAGAAACGTCTATCAGTAAGTCTTGGACAGCCGGGGTAAGCACAGGGCTTCTTTGGACTCCTTGGCACATAATCACTTCGCTTTCCGGGCATAACAAAAGCCCTGCGGGAGGGGTCCTCCCACAAGGCTTCCGTATGTTTTACTTTGTCCATCATAATACTATCATAAGAGGCGACTCTCAATCTCTCTCATTTACTCTCATGATGGCTGACACACAGGAAAGGGCCGTATCGTGCATCCGGTAAATGTGCTGGATGCTGTAATGCATCTCAACCGCAATCTTCTCCCACGAGAGGAAGCACAGATAACGCTTCTCCAGCAGGGTTTGCAGTTCAACATCCGAAACGGCCTGTATTGTGGCCATGATTTCTTTTTTTAGCTCAACCAGATCCTCGACGTCGTGTTTCAGGCTTTCCTCAACCTCGATTATCTTCAAAACGGCCCGTTCTACTTTGGAGCCGCCACGATTAGGGTTTCTCGGCATATCGCTATAAACGACGGTGCAGGATGTGGCCAGTTCATTTAAAGACTCGATTTGCTGGAGCTTGGATTTAATCCGCATATCCAGCGTCCGGGCCTGTGACAGATATTCTTTAGCGGTCATTTCGCTTCTCCTTCCGTAGCTCTTTAATGAGGAATTCCGGATCGACTTTTGACAGGACACCGAACCAGCCGGAGCGGAAGAAACGCTCGATTTTCTGAAGCTCCCGCTCGTCGTCGGTTAGCCGGTAATCCTTGGCTGCCTGCAGAATGATGGCGTTTGCCAGATTCTCGTATGGGTTCAAAGTCGCACCTCCGAATTTGTGATCACTCGGATTGGCGTAGATTGTCGAATATTGTCATTAGATTTTCAGATTTGCCTTGACCGCAGCGATCAGAGCCGACTGCGTTTTGTCTTTGGCCTTAAGTGCCCGGAGGATTTGCTCGTCGATGGTACCGTCCGTCACGATATGCTGCACGACCACGGTTTCTTCGGTTTGACCTTGCCGCCAGAGCCTTGCTATGGTCTGGGAATAGAGCTCCAAGGACCATGTGAGGCCGAACCAGACGATTGTGTTGCCGCCGGTCTGGAGATTGAGGCCGTGTCCAGCAGAAGCTGGGTGGATCAGGGCTACTGGGATTTCGCCGTTGTTCCATCTGCGGATACTGTCGGCTTTGTCCAGCTTGGAAAACGGGATATGCCGATCATGCAGCCGTTTCATGATCCGCTCCAGATCATGCTGGTACCAATAGGCCACCAGAAGAGGCTTGCCGTTTGCCGACTCGATAATGTCCTCCAGAGCGTCCAGCTTCTGCTCGTGAATGGGGACCGTATTCCCGGCATCGTCGTAAATGGCACCATTGGCCATCTGGGAGAGCTTGCCGGAGAGGGCTGCGGCATTAGCAGCGGATATTTCACCATCGGGCAGGTCCAGAATGAACTGTTTTTTCATCTCGTCGTAGGCGTCCTGCTCATTGGGACTGAGATAGACCTTGTATTCGCTGGATATGAGTTCCGGCATCTTCAGGTGGTCCGTGGATTTCATCGAAATGGTGATATCCGAGATTTTCCGGTATATGGCTTGCTCGGCACCGGGTTTCGGACGGTAGCTGTAAACGATCTGGCCGTTCATGGCGTCCGGCACGAAATACTCCTGCCGATAATAGGTAATGAACCGACCGAGGCGTTTTCCCATGTCGATGACCTTGAACTCTGCCCACAGATCCATCAGTCCGTTGCTGGCCGGAGTGCCGGTGAGCCCAACGACACGCTTGATTCTGGGCCGTACCTGCATCAGAGCCTTGAAGCGTTTTGACTGGTGGTTTTTGAAGGAAGAAAGCTCGTCTACCACGACCATGTCGTAATCAAACGGGAGCTTGCTTTTCTCAATGAGCCACTGGACGTTCTCACGGTTGATGATGTAGATATCGGCTTTCTTCGTCAGGGCCGCTTTTCGCTCAGCCTCGCTTCCGACCGACACCGAATAGGTCAGGTGGTGAAGCTGGTCCCACTTTAGCTCGTCTTCCTCGCCGCCGATAGGCGTATCGATGGAAACCTTCTTACTGGCAGCGTAGAACGGGCAGCCGGGGCAAACACCGTCGCACTTCCAAAGCTGGGCCTTGGTGCAGCGGCACTCGCCGTTCTTCTGGGCATGGTAGCGGGTGTTCCAGATGGGCTGGTAGTATGCCCTGTAAACTTCCTCGCTGACCTCGATAGGGGTCCCGTTGACCGGGACAAAGTACTTCTTGTCGTTGTTTTGCATGAAAATTTCCTCCGTTCGATTTGCTTGGAACGGAGGAAACCTTCATGGTCAGCTGCAAAATGGGTATAGAAATCCAACCACAGTCCCGACGGAGATTTCTCCGTTCCGGTCTGCAGCTTCCCGCTCAAAAGGCAGCTGTTGATATTTACTTGTGCCGTCAAGCACCGTTGAGCCACCGGTGATCAGTCGGTGCGGTGCCTGACGGTGAGCAGTTTTCTGTCATTCTCAGGACGGTCTGTTAGTCGAGATCCGCTTCAATGGCGTACAGTTCGCTGAAGACTTCAGGCAGGTCGCTTGGGCTAAGGTCCCAAGTGCCGTGTGCACCATAGCGTTTGAAAACAGATTCAACTACTGCTGAGCCCAACTGAGACTCGATGGCAGCAGCAGTGTTTTCAATGTTCACGATCCAGTTGTTACGTTCACGCTTTGTCACTGCTTGTCCCTCCTTGTCAGGTTCAGCTTCCTAATCCGGATAGTAGGCTGTTGATGTTGCCGACCACTCAGCTCCGGATCGTTCATGGCCGGTGAACGAGCTGAGTTGTGGAGCTTCGGGAGAGCCTCTTTGTCGTTTAGAGTGGATTTATACTTGTTTACATCTCGTTAATTACTTGTGGGATTGATTTTTCCACACTTTCGTGATATAATGAACAAATAGAACCACTCTCGTCGGCCACGGGCCAGTTTCCCTTCGGCTGTACTAATGGTAACCGGGCTGATTTTTGACTCGAAAGAGCTGATACAGCCGTTCTGATGGTTCTTTGGTTCTTTTGATGGTTCTTTTGGGGAAGGAGTGAAATCGGTGCTGTTTTCGGATTTTTGCAACATAGTCAAAGCCGAATATTTCGGGTACGCATCGCAGGGTCAGTACATGCAGGGACTTGTGAAGGCAGCTAAGATCCTCCGGGACTATTCGGATGATCACCTGAAGTCGATCTACAACGGAAACAAACCGTTTGCATCCAATTTCAAAAAACAGCTTCCGAAGCCAGTGGATCTGGGTCCTCTGACGACCTTCTTTCAAACGCATCTGAAGGACGAGCATGTTGAGCCTTTGATCGATGCGATAGGAGTTCCATCAAGCATCGAGCGAAAGAAGGAATATGTCTCAGCCGCCCTTGCCGAGCAGGTTAAAGCCTTTATCGAGTCCAAGACCGAGGATGCTCCGATGGTGTTGGTTGAGGCCTATAACCGACAACGAATCACGGGAATCCAGTCTGGCTATCAGATTCCGCAGGTTCTTTACGCAGGAGACAATGTGTGGGTTGAGCCCGGAGGCAATAAGCACGATGTGGGCTGCTACGAAACCATTCATCATGAGTGGGTGATCCACAACTACGGGAAGGCGATCTGGACAGGCCGAAGTTTAGTGCTGGCAAATCAGGCAGAAATTAGGCCTAAGTTCTCTCTGACGAAGCTTGACATCCCTGATGTGATGCCGGGTGGAATAATAAAAATAGCCGTCGACATTTCTGCCAACGGCTTTGAGGGAAATTTTAATTGTAAGTGGGAAATGCAAGATTCGGAAGGAAAGAACTGCTTCCCGAACAGTAGATATGTTTTTGATGTAGTAGTAAACGTGTCATTCGATTATGACCGATTCAAGAGTATAGGAGGACGAGATCGTGGCTGAAAACAATGTCGAAAAATGGTCCACGCTGAAAGAAGTTCAAGAGCATCTTGGCGTTGGCAGAGAAACGATCCTGCATTGGATTTCATTGCGGGGCATGCCAGCTTATAAGGTAGGCCGCCTTTGGAAATTCAAGCTCTCCGAAGTGGACGATTGGGTCCGCTCTGGTGGTGCTGCAGAAACGGTTGAAGATAAAAAAGAAGATTGAGTCCGTTTTTTGGTACAGCTGATTTTGTAAACTGATGCTGGGACAGTGTCCTGACAAGACAAATACAGGAATGAGGTAAATATTTATGGCAAGAGCTGCAAAGAAGGAAACAGCGGTATCGCTGGAAACCGTATTATGGAACTGCCGTGTTGCACTGCGTGGCGTGGGCAGTACAGAGAAAAATAGAGATGCTGTTATTGCACTTGTGTTTTTGAAGTTCGCCGGGGACAAGTTTGAAAAGCGTCGTGCAGAGCTGATTGCACAGTATGGCGAGATTCCCGCATTTTTGGAGAAAGCCTCCTTCTACAATGCGGTAAATGTGTTCTATCTGAAAGAGACCGCACGGTGGTCATACATCGTAAAGCATGCGTCCGCTAACGACATCGCTGTTATTATCGATCAGGCGATGGCAGATATTGAGGACAGCAATCCACCGCTGAAAGGAACTCTGCCGCTAAACCTGTTTGCTTCTCTTGGTGCAGACAAATCCAAGATTAAAGACCTCATTGATAACGTCAACCTGATCGACGAGAAACGCTTCCAAGAGGAAGATTTGATTGGTCGAGTTTACGAATACTTTCTTCAGGCTTATGCAGCTGCTGGAACGAAGGAGGAAGGCGAGTTTTATACACCGGCCTGTGTTGTTAGACTGATCGCAGAAATGATCGAGCCTTTCAGCGGAGTAGTGTACGATCCCTGTTGTGGCTCTGGGGGAATGTTTGTACAGTCCCTTAAGTTTGTCGACCGGCATCAAGGAAACCGTCAGAAGGTTTCTATTATTGGACAAGAAAGCGTGGCCGAGACGTGGCGGCTCTGCAAAATGAATCTTGCCATTCGTGGTATTGCCCACAACCTCGGTGAAAAGAACGATTCGACATTTACCAATGACCTACACAAGGATAAAAAGGTCGACTTCATCATGGCGAATCCTCCTTTCAACCTTAAGAACTGGAGAAAAGAGGACGAACTGACCGACGATCCTCGCTTTACCGGATTCAGCGTTATGCCGCCCGTGGCCAATGCAAACTACGCATGGATTCTTCACATGCTTTCCAAATTGGATGTCAGTCATGGTATCGCCGGATTTCTTCTGGCTAACGGTGCACTGAACGCAGACGGTGACGAGTTCACCCTTCGTAAGGAAATCCTTGAGAAGGACCGAGTGGAAGCTATCATCGTCCTCCCTCGTGACATGTTCTATACCACGGATATTTCGGTTACCCTCTGGATTATCAACATGAACAAGAAGGCGGGAACCGTAAACGGAAGAAAGCTTCGTGACCGCACTCACGAGATTCTTTTCATGGACCTCCGTCGTTGGGATGAAAATATTGAGGAAATTGTTATCGATAAGGGCAAGAAAAAGAAGAAGATCGTTTTAACTGATAGCCAGATTGCAAGAATAAAGAAAGTTTATAACAATTGGCAAAGCGTAGATACAAGTCTGTATTCTGATGTTCCTGAATTCTGCAGATCTGTGAAACTCTTTAATTCGGATCTGACTGAAGACGAACGAGAGTTAATGAAAACAGGAAAACTTGCCACTATTGAATCGAAAGGATATTCTTTGGCACCAAGCAAATATATCGAGTTTATTGATCACGACTTAGATATAGACTATGCTGCTGAAATGACAAGAATTCAAGCCGAAATGCAAGCGGTGTTAGTTGACGAAAAGCGGTCTCAGGTCATGCTTGAGAATGCATTTAGGGGGATCGGCTATGGCATCAACTAAACTCGGACATTATATTGAACTGATTGACATCAGGAATGTAGGTGATCAGTATGGCGAAGAAGCTGTTGTTGGCCTGTCGACGCAAAAGCAGATCATTAGAACGAAGGCGGATTTGGATGGAGTTAAGCTAACATCATACAAAGTGTTTGCACCCAAGACTTTCGCCTACGTTCCTGACACATCGAGACGTGGAGACAAGATGTCGCTTGCGTACAACTCTACAGAAGATACTTTCTTGGTTTCTTCGATTTCAATAGTCTTTAGAGTGTCAAGAACAGATCTGCTAATACCAGATTATCTGTTCATGTATTTCAACCGGCCAGAATTTGACCGGTATGCCAGATTCAATTCTTGGGGATCTGCTCGAGAAACTTTCTCGTGGGATGAAATGTGCGATATAGATATTGAGCTCCCGCCAATTCCAATTCAAAAGAAGTATGTTGATCTTTATAAGGCATTGCTGGCTAATCAGAAGAGCTATGAACGTGGCTTAGAAGACCTAAAAATAGTGTTTGAAGGCTATATGGACAATCTAAGAAGATCTGAAAAAGCGAAGCGCATTGGTGACTATATCGAACTGGTGGATACTCGTAATGAAGAACTCGAATACGGGCTGGATTCTGTGCGAGGCGTATCCATTGAGAAAAAGTTTATTGACACGAAGGCCGATATGAGTGGTGTCAACCTTTCCCCTTATTATGTTGTTAAGCCTAATGAGTTTGCGTATGTGACGGTAACATCCAGAAACGGAGAGAAAATATCATTGGCCATAAACGACTCGAAAGAAACATATATCTGTTCCTCATCGTATGTGGTGTTTAGAAGTAAGGATGAAAAAGCTCTCTATCCACAGTATCTCATGCTGTATTTCTCTCGTTCTGAGTTCAACCGCTACGCAAGGTTTCATTCATGGGGAAGCGCAAGAGAGACTTTTGATTGGAATGAAATGTGCGATGTTGAAATACCTATCCCGGACTATTCCGTTCAAAAGGCAATAGCGGACATTTATACGCTTTATATTGAGCGCAAAAAAATAAACGAGCGACTTAAGGAAAGGTTAAAAGCGATTTGCCCGATTTTGGTGAAAGGGTCGCTTGAAGAAGCAGTTTGAAAGGAGGTGCCATAGTGGACTACATCTTTGAAAAAGGTAAGTTCACCGAAGATGAGCTGGAACATGCCATAATCGAGCTTTTTGAAAAGCAAGAGTACACCTATGTGCCGGGAGAAAGCATTCACAGGCAGTACGAGGATATACTGCTCTTGGATGATTTGCGCTCCTTCCTTTCGGCTCGTTATGCTCAAAATAGACTGAGCGAAGTAGAAATGCAGAAGATCATCAACAAGCTGGTTATGATTCAGGCTACACCGCTTTATCTGGGAAACCGGGAGGCGTTCTGGCTGGTCAACGAGGGTTTCGATCTTGTGCGTGATGACATCAGTCAAGTGGCTCTTCATGTGGACTACATCGACTTCGATCATCCGGAGAATAACATCTTCAAAGTTGTAAACCAGTATTCGGTTCAGGGAGAACACCTGCGTCGTCCGGACCTACTTGTGTTCATCAACGGTATCCCGATTGCGATATGCGAATTCAAAACGGCTATCGAAGAGGACACCACCATCCACGATGCTTGGGAGCAGATTACCATCCGCTACACCCGTGACATTCCGAAGCTCATGAAGTATTGCTTCCTTTCTGTCATCAGCGACGGGGCTAACACTCGGCTCGGTAGCATCTTTACACCTTACAAGTTCTATTACTCGTGGAATAAGGCAAATGACACCGATAAGGTTTCCAACGGTATTAGCTCTCTACTGACCATGATAGAGGGTGCCTTTGCCAAGGATCGTGTGCTTGCAATTCTTCGTGATTTCGTCTTCTACCCGGACGACAGCAAGAAGAATGAGGCCATTGTCTGTCGCTACCCACAGTTCTTTGGCGCACATAAAATGCTTGATAGTGTCAGAGAGCACATGCGTCCAGAAGGTGACGGCAAAGGCGGTACATACTTTGGAGCTACCGGATGTGGCAAAACCTATACGATGCTGTTCCTTTCCCGGCTGATCGCACTCAGGGATAATGAGGCATTCAACAATCCCACGATTGTTATTTTGGAAGACCGTGAAGATCTTGACACTCAGACATCGGAGCTGTTTGTTACCGCAAAGAAGTATCTGCATCAGAGTGATGTTCGCAGCATAGAGAGCCGTGAAGACATGGAGAAAACGCTGCGGGATAAGCCGAGCGGAGGCGTCTACATCACCACAATCCAGAAATTCTGCGAAAAGACAGGGCTCCTCTCTGACCGCAGCAACATTATATGTATTTCCGACGAGGCCCACAGAACGCAAACCGGTGTCGGAGCTAAATTGAAAAAAACCGACAAGGGAGTTTTTACTACTTACGGTTTTGCCAAATACCTGCGTGATAGTTTCCCAAATGCGACGTACTGTGGTTTTACCGGTACGCCGATTGACGAAACTATCGCAGTTTTCGGTCGTGTTGTTGATAGCTATACGATGAAAGAATCCAGCGATGATGGAATTACCGTCCGTATCGCTTACGAGCCGAGATTGGCCCGTGTTATCGTATCGGACGAACAGGCCAAAGAAATCGAGAAGTACTATCAGCAGTGTGCTGCCGAAGGTTCCAATCCGGAGCAGATCGAAGAAAGTAAACGGGCCATGAGCCGCATGGCTGCAATCCTCGGTCACCCTGACAGGCTCAAAAAACTGGCAACAGATGTCGTTGCCCACTATGAATCTCTCTGCGCCGAAAAGCCGGAAGTCGTACAGAAAGCTATGATCGTCTGCGCCGACAGACCGCTTGCGTTTAAAGTGCTTAAGGCCATCGAAGCAATCCGTCCTGAATGGTTCGTAAAGAAAAAGGCCGAGCACGAAGATCAGCTCATTCGTGAGCAGCTTGATAAACTCGTCGCTTTGCCGATGATCAATATGGTGGCGACACAGGGCCAAAACGACGAGAAGGAACTCTATGATTTTTGCGGCACAAAAGAATATCGCAAGATGCTGGACCGTCAGTTCAAGAACAACGATTCCAATTTCCGGATCGCCGTTGTTGTTGACATGTGGATCACCGGCTTTGATGTTCCGTCCCTCGCTGTAATATACATCGATAAGCCGCTACAGAAGCATACGCTCATCCAGACGATTTCCCGTGTCAACCGTGTGTTTGATGGCAAGGACAGAGGCCTTGTTGTCGACTATATCGGAATCAAGAATGATATGATGGAAGCCGTCAAGAAATACGGCGGCCCACAGGAAAGTCCGATTGACGAGCTGAATATCACGCTCTCCATCTTCAGAAACCACCTCGCATTGATAGATGAGCTTCTGGATGGATTTAACGCTTCCAAATTCTTCAGCGGAACTCCGTTAGAGCGTCTCAATTGCCTAAATGCAGCTGCCGAGTATGTGCAGTTGAAAAAGGAAATGCAGACAAGGTTCATGGGCCTTTCTCGCAGATTGAAGAGTGCCTATATGATCTGCTTCCCGTCCGGCGAATTGACCGATGCCGAAACAGCTAAAGCTCAATTCTATCTGGCGATCCGTTCCATCATCTATAAGCAGACAAAGGGCGATGCTCCTGATGCAGAAGTGATGAACAGCGTCGTAGAAGAAATGGTCAAAGATGCTATTACTTGCACCGGCATAGAGAACATCGTAGACGAGCACAAATCAGTCGATCTGTTCAGCGATGACTTCTTGGAAGAACTGGATAAATTCAATCTTCCGATTACAAAATTCAATGCCTTGCTCAAACTCCTCAAGAAGGCTATTACTGCTTATGGCCGCACAAACAAGGTTAAGGCTATCGAGTTTGACGAGCGGCTGCGTCAGGTGGTCGATGCATATAACAGTAGAGACAAGCTCGTGTTCACCAGCGAGGTTGTTGCCGACTTCGTTAACGATCTGTCCGATCAGCTGATCAAGATAATGAATGATTTGAAAGCCGATCAGACTTCTTTCGAGCGGCTGGGCATTTCCTATGAGGAAAAGGCGTTCTATGACATTCTCGTAAAGGTTCGTGATGACCACGGATTCCCGTATGCGGACGAGAAGTGTCTTATCTTAGCAAAAAAGATTAAAGAACTTGTCGATGACAAGGCTCAGTTTGCAGACTGGTCTACTCGTGATGACATTAAGAATCAGCTCAACATGGACCTGACGGTACTACTGTACCAGAACGGTTATCCGCCTGAGTGGGATGAAGAGGTCTTCGAGAAGGTCATGGAACAGGCTGAAAACTTCAAAAAATATAGCGACCAATGATTTCTGGAGGTGGCGTAGTTCATGAATATCAACTTGGCAAAAACTGTAAATGACAAGGACTTTAATCAAGTCTTCACAGAGGTCTTCCACTCGGAGGGCCTTGGTGTGCATGCCAATAGTGAACTGCGCTTATTCCGGCTAAAAGATGTGACCGATTTCCATTTTTCTCAGGACAATCTGCTGACTTTTTTGGAGAGGAATATCGGTCGGTATGTGTTTTCCCGCTCCAAACTGGAGAAGTTCCATCTGGATGGCGATGACCATCTGGTAGGTATTAAGGCTTTGGACATCATGCATAAAAACGGAGCTGCTGACCAGCGTGGGACGGGCAACGAAATGGGCGAGATTCTCCTGTACGCATTCCTTGAGACGGTGCTGGGGGCTCCCAAGATTTATAGCAAGGTCGAGCTAACATCGGCGGTAAAGAGCGGAACCAGCTCCAGCGATGGAATGCATATTAAAGTTCTCTCTGCTGATGACACATCGGTAACCTTCGAGATGGTTTTCGGGGTTTCCAGCGTTGTAGGAGGCTTCGATGATGCTATCAACAATGCGTTTGACCATATCCAGCAAGTCAATTCCAGAACAAGCGATGAGATCCAAATCGTAAACAGCACGATCTTCGAACTGCCTGAAGACGACCCTGTTGTTCGAGAACTCAGACCGATCATCAAGCCGGAACCGAATAAGCAGGTCAATCGTGATTCAGCCTTTGGCGTTTTTGTCGGTTATTCTCTCGGTCTGGACAAGTCAAAATACACCGCTCAGGAATACCGGGACATGATTGAAAAGAAAATGGATGCTGACATTCTTTACTATGCGCCACAAATCCGTGACCGCATAAATAAGATGGGCCTCCAGAATCGCTCCTTCTATATCTATGTACTTCCTTTGGATGATGCGGAGGAAGACAAAAAATCTATCATGAAGAGGATTATGAGAGAAGGTGACGCTTAATGGCCAACAGCAATAAAAAGTTTGGCGAGGCGTTCTTCGCAGAACTGAATGACGACACATATCTCCATAAGATTTACGAGGACATTCTTTTCAACTATTCGATAAAGGTCTTCAGTTTTAAGAAACGGGCCAAGCGTCATATTCCGAAGATCGATGCGCTGACTTTTGCCGATCTTCTTTCAAAATCGAATCACAGCACTCTTGCGGACTCTCAGAAAATGTGGGCGCAGGAAATTGTCACAATGCTCCATTATCTCTATCCGGATGATCCGACGGTTACCTATATGACTGGAGTGGTCCTCGCCAACCTCGGAAACTATCAAGGTCAGAAGCTCATTGACTCCACATTTGATGGTATCGATGCGCTGGATCGCATATTTGGCGAATTCAAAAAAGACTACCTCGCAATTCCTGCGGACCAAGGCAAACGATTTATGAGTGCCCAGAAGCAGGTTTATGACCATCTGCAGGACGACTATTTTAGTTATTCCGGCCCTACGTCAATGGGAAAGTCGTACATTATGCGGATGTTTATCAAGCAGCAGATTCTTTCGGGATCACGAAACAATTTTGCCATCATCGTTCCGACCAAGGCGTTAATAAACGAGGTTCGCACAAAAATTACGGAAGACCTAGGCTTGTCGCTGAAGGAATATAGATACCATTTGGTTACGGCTGCCGGAGACGCTGCACTTAAGATTGATGATAAGAGCAGACGATATGTGTTCATCATGACTCCGGAGCGGCTGCTTTACCTTTTGATGAATGAGAAGGATATCCAGCTGGACTATCTTTTCATTGATGAAGCACAGAAACTCTCCGGCGATGATACCAGAAGCCCATTTTATTATCAGGTCGTGCAGATACTGAGCGAAGCGGAACAAAAGCCCCATATCATTTTTGCTTCTCCGAATGTCCCTAATCCGCAGGTATATTTGAACTTGATATCCGGGGTCGAGACAGAAACCCTTAATCAACACAAGTTAGCCTCTGGGTTCTCGCCGGTCACTCAAATCAAATTTCTGATAAACCTTGAGAGCAAGGAAGTCAGCGTCTATAACGAGCACACGAAGGAACTCATGCCAATCACTTCTGTGGCTTTACAGGATGCAGAATTAACGGATGTTCTTCTGAGATTCGAGAAGGATGATCAAGGCAAAGAGAAACAGTGCATAGTCTATTTCTCTTCTGTGAGAAAAACAGTTGATGCCGCTCGTGATTTTGCGGCAAACCGTGTGGCTAAAACTGAAAATGCTGAACTCATAGAGCTCGCAAAAGACATAAAAAACGAGGTTCATAACGATTATTATCTTGCTGAGCTCGTTTCCAAAGGTGTAGCCTATCACATCGGTTATCTTCCTGCTTCAATTAGGCAACGTATTGAACGATTATTTCACGAAGGCGCAATCACAGCAATATTCTGCACAAGTACGCTTGTAGAGGGTGTTAACCTTCCTGCAGACAATCTTTTTATAACAGATTTCAAAAACGGGCTTTCTCACATGTCAGCAATTGATTTTAGAAATCTGATTGGTCGAGTAGGAAGGCTTGAATATAACCTCTACGGGAATGTTTTTCTCGTTGCAATAAACGAAAAGGCATCTGAGAAATATGTATCTCGACTTCAAGAAGAAATCCCGGAGCAGTCTCTTTCTGTTGAGAAAGAATTGACTCGTCCCCAGAAGAAGCATGTTATCAAAACACTGCTTTCCGGGACAATTGTTATAGATAAACAACTAAAAAGCCAGTCTCCTGATTCATACGATCTGATGAGAAAGTTTGCCATTATCCTCCTGAATGATATTCTGAAGAATCGGCAAAGCAAGGTCCGTAGTGAATTTGTGGCCCTTATGCAGCCGGGCGAAGAAGACAAAATCCGACAACTGTTTTCAAAAAAAGAAGTGCAGCCAGATGACGATATCACCGTTTCTATCGACCAGACAGAGTCTTTATATGAAGCCATAGCGTTTAATGGCTTAGAATTCCCACAGGTAGATTACAACGGTGAGTTTGATGGAAAAGAGCTATTGCCATTTCTCGAAAGGTTGTGTGGAATATTCAAGTGGGAACGCTATGAATCGGACACACTTGGTCATGTTGGAAAGGATTCACAAAAGCACGGAAAGCTGAGCTGGTATTCAGTTATTCTCAGTCAGTGGGTACGTGGAGCAGGTTTAAATCAAATCATGTTCCAAGCCATCGATCAAAAAAGGAAACATCCAACAAACGCTATGTTTGATAGGACAACACGTAAATATTATGATTACACAGATACACTGAGGGATAGGAATGACGTCATATCTGATGTGTTGAATGTGATTGATAAAATTATCCTTTTCAAGTTCTCCAATTACTTCTTGAAGGTGGCAAAAGCCTATAAGGAAATCCGAGGGCAGGACCCGAAGGACAATTGGTACGAGTTTGTTGAATACGGCTCAACGAACAAAAGAGCCATAGCCATTCAAAAGCATGGCTTTTCCAGAGAGTCGGCAATGTATATTCTTCGCCAAGGGCAAAAATACATTGCGGCGGATGAACCGGAATTGCGCTTGCATCGCAGTATCCTTGAGTGCCCTAACAAGGGCGTTCGGAATGATGCAGACATGATACAATACAATATCCCGGACTTGTTCGTGGATTAAGCAGGAGGAACGGTAGATGCAACAGATTTTTAGCAACACGACTTTAACAGTCAATCAGCTGATCGAGAAGATCGATACAGGAGAACTTGGCCTTCCGGAGCTTCAGAGGCCGTTCATCTGGAAGGATTCAAAGGTACGTGATTTGTTTGATTCCATGATGTGCGGGTATCCCATCGGTTATTTGATGCTGTGGGAGTGCCCTACGCTTGAGAAGAAGAAAACCATTGGAACAGACTCTCACAACTATGAGTCTCCGAAACAGGTAATCATTGATGGGCAGCAGAGATTGACTTCCCTGTATGCCGTTATGAAGGGAAAAAAGGTCATCAACTCAAAATATGATGAGAAGGCCATTGTTATTTCCTACTGCCCGTTGAAGAACAAGTTCGAGGTTGGCTATCAGGCTACGAAAAAAGACCCAGAGTGGATTTACAACATAAGTGAGGTCTTCACCACAACTAACATTACGAAGCTGATCATCAACTTCACTAAAAAGCTGGCCGAGTACCGGACCTCTAAGGGTGAAGCATTGAGCGACGAGGAACAGGATCTTATTTCTGAAAACATCACTGCGCTTTCTAATTTGAAGCAGCACACGCTCCCGGTGTTTGATATCAAGGCGAATGCTGAAGAAGAGGATGTCTCTGAAATCTTTGTTCGTGTTAATTCCGGAGGTGTGGCGTTGAAGCAGAACGACTTTATTCTGACGCTACTTTCACTCTATTGGGATGAGGGTCGAAAAGAGATCGAGCAGTTCAGCATGGAGTCTACATACCCCTCCAAGGACAAAATTACATCGTACAACCAGCTTACCGAGGTCACAGCGCAGGATGTCATTCGTGTGGTTATGGCGTATGCTTTTGACCGAGCTCGTTTGAAATATGGATACAAGCTGCTTCGTGGAGCTGACTTCGACAAAAAAGGTGCTGTTGATGAAACTCTGCGTGATCAGCGTTTCGATGTGCTGAAGGCAAAGCTCCCAGACGTTCTCAACGTTCATAACTGGCACGAGTTCTTGAAATCTATCATGAATGCCGGTTATCTGTCTGGTGATCTGATTCTTTCGGGAAACGCAATCTATTATACATATGCGTTCTACCTCATCGCAAAGTACAGGTTTAATGCATCATATAACGAAAACATGCATCTTACCTCGCTATGGTTCTTCTATGCGTCTATGGTGTCGCTATATACTGGATCGTTTGAATCCACGGTTGAAAACCACCTGAACTCTATCAAGGAGCTCACGACGTTGGAAGAATACAAACGGTTCATTCTGTCGAGGGTTGTGGAACGGCTTACAAACGACTACTTCGACATTACCCTTATTGGTTCTGAGGGTCTGGCAGTATCAGGCCGAGGCAATAATGCGTGGAATGCCTATGTAGCCGCCTTGAACATTCTGAATGCTAAAATCCTGTTCTCAAAAAGTAATTTGCTCGTCAGCAAGTTGTTCGAGCCCGGTACTGACGGCAAGAGAAAGTCTCTGGAGAAGCATCACCTGTTCCCGAAGGCTTATCTTAAGACGCTGGGATATAACGATGCCAAGATCAACCAGATGGCTAACTATGCCTTCATCGATTGGAAAGATAATATGGAGATACTCGATGAGGCTCCTGCGATTTATTATCCTGTCGTTTGTGAGGGTCGCAGCCCCGAAGAAATCCAGAGAATGGAGGAAGAAAATGCTCTTCCGCACGGCTGGGAAAACATGTCCTATGAGGATTTCCTGATCGAGCGGAGAAAGCTAATGGCGACAAAGATAAAACAGGCCTTTGAGATTTTGAAGAATAATGCCAATTGAAATACGGGGATCAGCATATGATGGAACTCTTAGAAGATGTTTTTATCCGCTGTAGTAGGTGCGGAAAAGTCACTGGAATACACAAAGAGGATTTTGATTTTGAGTCCTATGTATATGATCGTGGCGATAATAGGATGGGTGAAGAAATCGAATTCCGTCACGAGGGATACATTGAATGTGATCAATGCGATAATGAAATCTCCTTCAGAATATCTGGCTACGAGTACCCAATAGGTGCATTCAACTATGAAGATAGTGAAATAACTGGCGGGCGGTTTGAGGAAGAGCCGCACATGGGAGTCATATATAGCCAAGATGATTTTGACCTCGATGATGCATACCCTGCGTTTACACGGGTGGAGCAAATCATCATGGACATCGCCCAGAATCGTGAGTTGATCTACGACATTTCTCCCAGAGAGTTTGAGGCGGTTATCGAACGGGTGCTTCAAGATGAAGGCTTTGAAACAAAGCTGACACAACAAACCAGAGATGGTGGCCGTGATATAATCGCAACAAAGTATGAGATGGGAAAGCCGGTCGTTTTCTATATCGAGTGTAAACGCTACGGACGCCAGAACTCTGTGGGCGTTAATATCGTTCGTTCTCTATATGGCGTCCAGTCGGCTGATCAAATAAACAAAGCGATTCTCGTAACAACTGGACATGTTACCCGTGGTGCTCGCAGATTTGTAGATGGTCAGAATACGATGATGAGTGTCATCGATGTCGAGGAAATACATGAACTGATTCAAAGAAGCGCAAGGAAATATAGAGGTTACTGAACCTTTTAATTATTCCACACTTTTTAATTATTCCTCCGGCAGATGGCTTTGAGGGGTAAGTTTCAAAGGCCGCAGAACCGGCCAGCAACAATCGAATACACAGAAAAAGGGCTTTCGAAGCTCTGCTGTAAAACACAGCGGAACCTCGAAAGCCCTTTGTTTCAAGCCTTTTTCAGCACTTATGTGCCGGAGAAGGCTTTTTCTGTTTGTATCAAAGACAGCGTTTTTATAGATCCACCGTACAACACCGGCAACGAAGGCTGGGTGTATAACGATAACGTCAATGACCCCAAGATCAAAAAGTGGCTGGGTGAAGTGGTGGGCAGAGAAGGAGAGGACCTTTCCCGGCACGATAAGTGGCTGTGCATGATGTACCCCCGCTTGAAGCTGTTGCAACGGCTGTTGGCAGAAGATGGATTTATTTTTGTAAGCATTGATGTTTTTGAATATGCAAATCTCAAATGTATAATGGATGAAATATTTGGGGTTGCAAATTTTAGAAATTGTATTTCTGTGCGTCGAGGTATAAAAAATGTTCAGGCCCAGTTTGAAACTGTGCAGGCGTTGTCATTAGGGCATGAGTATATTTACTTGTATTCTAAGAATCCTCAAGCTAAACTTCCCAAACTTTCCAAAGACTTTGAAATTGAAAAAGCAGGGAAATGGGATACGTTTTGGCGTGGAACAGATAGACCTACTATGCGATATGAAATTTTTGGATACTGCCCAGAAAAAGGTCAATGGAGATGGGAAAAAACAAGAGCCAGCAAAGCAACTAGAAATTATGAAAAATTTCTTTCCGAATATGCAGATAAGATGTCCATTGATGACTACTATATTGAACATCTGATGGCAACAAATGAAAAACTAGATTTTGTCCGAATGAATGAAACGGGTACGATCCAGTATTATGTCCCACCACAATCAGGAAAACTATTGAGCGACAACTGGATGGACATTCTTTTGTCTGGCTCATATGCTGGATTTGATACAGAAAAAAGCATTTTGTTACTGGATAGAATTGTAAAATGGATAGCTACAGATAATGATATAGTTCTCGATTCTTTCGCCGGTTCCGGCACTACTGCCCATGCTGTGCTGAACATGAACAAGGCCGACGGCGGCAACCGCAAATTCATCCTGGTGGAAATGATGGACTACGCCGACAGCATCACCGCCGAGCGTGTAAAACGAGTAATTGGCGGCTACGGCGAGGGCAAAAAAGCCGCGGAAGGTACTGGAGGCAATTTCAGCTACTATGAGCTGGGGCCTGTGCTTCTGCTGCCAGACGGCAACCTCAACGAAGAAGTAGGCCCGCAAAAAATCCGGGAATACGTCTACTATATGGAGACCAAAGAGTCCCTGCCCGCCGAACAGCCCACGGACGATCCCTATTTCATGGGTCTGTGCCGCAACACCGCCTATTACTTCTACTATGAGCGGGAAAGTGTAACCACACTGGATTATGCTTTCTTGTCTACTATCCAGACCAAAGCCGAGGGCTACACCATCTATGCCGACCTATGCGCTATCTCGCAGGAGACCCTGCGCAAGTATAACATCACCTTTAAGAAAATTCCTCGGGACATTGCTAGGCTATAAAGGAGCATGAGGAAATGGCAAAAGAACTTTCCGAAATATCAAAATTTGTAGCGAGTTACTGGAACTATTATCTCGAACTGGAGGAAGCTTTTAAGCAAACTCAGAAATATGTAGCTTTTGACAGACACAATGATCGGACCTACTCTGTTGAGTATTTGAAACTTATTCAGGCTGTGTGCAGCGAGATTGATGTTGTAGCAAAAGAAATTGCAGAACATTTTGACCCAAACTTTTCTACAATTCAAAGACCTAATATTACCCATTGGGGGTATGTTATCATAAACAATATGCCCCAAATTACAAAAGCTCGTGTTTTCTTTACTAACGGTTACGTGGTTAAACCATGGGACAAATTTGGATACACCCAGTATCTAGATAAAAACGGAAATGTGAGATATAAATTACTTCCAAACTGTAATACGCCTAGTTGGTGGAGCGATTATAACAAAATGAAGCACCAAAGGACTTCGAGAAATTCGGATGGTGAAATCAATTTTGTAAAGGCAAATCTAAAAAATATGGTTTTATCTTTGGCTGCGCTCTTTTCACTGGAAGCACTATACATGGACATCATTACTCCAGAAATTGGACCAGATTGCAATATTGAGGAAAATCAATTATTTGAACTTACTTGTAGTGACTCTATTGAGTTCATAGGGGATACATAATATGGAACTGAAATCCTATCAAAAAGAAGTCATTGCTGATCTTGCACGCTACCTGGAGCTGGTGGTGGAACTGCAAAGCCCGGCAAAGGCGTATCAGACCCTCTGGAACGAAAAGAATGTTCTGGTGGGCTTCGGCGGTATGTCGAATTATGTGAATGTGTTGCCCGGCGTGCCTCATGTGTGTGCCAAGGTACCCACCGGCGGCGGCAAGACCTATATTGCCGCCAGTTCTCTGCGGACGATTTTTGACGCCATGCCTCAGCGCCGGGCCAAGGCCGTTGTATGGCTGGTGCCCTCTGAGGCCATTCTGACCCAGACACGTAAGGCGCTGGAAAATCCAGACCATCCCTACCGCCAGCGGCTGGATGTGGATTTTGGCGGGCGGGTGCAGGTGTACTCCAAAGAACAGGCCCTCATGGGGCAGAATTTCACCCCCTCTGCGGTGACAGAACAGCTTTCTTTGTTTGTCCTCAGCTATGATTCCTTCCGAACCAGCAAAAAAGAAGGCCGCAAAGCCTATCAGGAGAATGGTTATCTGGCTGAGTTTGCCAAGTGGATGGATGATCCGTCTGTTCTGTTGGCCGATACCGATGAGACGGCGTTGATCCAGGTAATCCGCTATTTGAATCCGGTGGTTATCGTGGACGAAAGCCACCATGCCACTTCGGATTTGAGCGTGGAAATGCTGCAAAACTTCAACCCCAGCTTCGTGTTTGACCTGACCGCCACCCCCAAGAAGAAAAGCAATATCATCTCTTTTGTGGACGCTGCTCGACTGAAAAAGGCCAACATGGTCAAGCTGCCGGTCATCGTCTACAACCGTAAATCTCAGGCCGATGTATATGGAGATGCTATCTCTATTCGTGCCAAGCTGGAGGCGCAGACTAAGCGGGAGCAGGAAACCAGCGGGCGCTATATTCGTCCCATCGTTCTGTTCCAGGCACAGCCCCGCAACAATGCGGACAGCACCACATATGAAAAAATCAAGAAAACGCTGGTGGATGGCGGCATTCCAGAAAAGGAAATCGCCATAAAAACCGGCGATAAAGACGAGCTGAAAAATGTGGACTTGCTGTCCCCAGACTGCCCCATCCGGTACATCATCACCGTGAATGCCCTGAAAGAGGGCTGGGACTGTCCCTTCGCCTATGTGTTGGCCACGGTGGCAAACCGCACTTCTACCGTGGATGTGGAGCAGATTTTGGGGCGTGTGCTTCGCTTGCCCTACACACAGAAAAACAGCAGTGAAGTGCTGAATCTCTCCTATGTCATCACATCTTCCGCAGACTTCCACCAGACGCTGGAAAAGGTTGTAGCCGGACTGAACAGCACCGGTTTCAGCAGCCGCGACTACCGGGCACAGGATGTGGATGCTCCCATTATGGTACCTCCCACAGCAGAGACAGAGCAGCTTCCCATTGTAACCCCTCCCGCTGACGAACCAGATCTGCCGGAGGTAGACGGCTCGGATTTGAAGGCGCGTTTTGAAGCGGCAACACATGAGGCAGAGCAATCCGTGCAGGATGGAACTATGCAGTCCGATCCCATGCTGTCACAGGCCCTGCAACAGAATAAAACCTATGAGGACGAGATCAACCAGGCCGATAACACTGCTTTGAGCCAGGCTCCATCGGAGGTGCGCGACAAAATGAATCAGTTCCGAATGAATGAGGAATTTGCAGACGAAGCCGCTGCCTTGCGCTTCCCCCAATTTATGCTGGAGACTGGCCCCAGTCTGTTTTCGGAAGCTCATGAAACCCTGGAACTGGAACATTTAGAGGGTGGTTTCTCTCTGCGGGACAAAGACGCTCATGTGGATTTCACTACCGTCAACGCTGAGATGGCGCGGGTGGATGTAGACGATAGCAAAGACAGCACCGCAAAGGCATGGCGGTTGTCTGGTGGCGACAGCGCCTTTTTCCGGGAGTGGTTCAACACCCAGCCCTCGGAAAAGCGGCTTTCTCTGTGTAAGGGCATTATCAAGCAAAAGCTGTCCAAGATGAACTGCGTCAACGACCGGGAACTGGATGAGTACATCGACCGGGTGATCGGCACCATGAGCGAAGACCAGCTCTCCGAGCTGGAGCAGTCGCCGTATCCTTATGTCGTAAAAATCCAGGGGAAAGTGAAGGAGCTAATTGCCCAGCATCGCTCCGGCGTCTTTGATACCTGGCTGGAGCAGGACAAGATTTCCTGCCTGCCCAACTATGCGCTGCCTGCGGTGATCTCCCCAACGGCATTTACCTCGATGGTGCCGAAATCGCTCTATACCGCCGAAGAAGATATGAACGAGTACGAGTTCAAGGTGGTGTGGGCACTGTCGGAGCTGGGCAACGTCAAGTGGTGGCACCGGAATATTTCCAGACTGGGCTTCCAGATTAACGGGCCCGTTCACGCCTATCCCGACATCATCGTGATGCTCCACAGTGGGAAGATTCTGATGGTAGAGACCAAGGGAGATCACCTGGATAATGATGAGTCCAAGGAGAAAGCTAAAATCGGTGACCAGTGGGCAAAGCTGGCTGGGAAACAATACAAGTATTACATGGTGTTTGAGACCAAGCAGCCGGACTATCCGGGAGCGTATTCCCTGGAGCGGTTTATGGAGATCGTGAATGGATTATAATTTTCCAGATATATTTGGAGGAACACATGAACACTAGAATCGAAATTTGTACAAAGGAAGATGAATCCACAACTGTTAAAGGCGGTATTTTAGAGCGGTTGGTGGCGCAAATATTGACGGTTCAGCAGTTTGAAGTTACCCAAACAGTGCGTGTAACCGGGATGGAAATAGATGTATATGCAAAACACAAAATCACAAATCAAGTGATTCTTGTTGAGTGTAAGGCTCATGAGAATGCTTTACCAGCGGATGTCATAACTAAATTGTTAGGAAACATAATGCTGCGCAAAGCTGATGCTTGTTGGCTCGTTACGACAGGGCCCTTGTCTAAGGATGCAGAAGGCACACGAATTGAATGGGAGCAAGAATCAAATAGCGAAAGAGGAAAACTGTGTTTTTATACACAGGACAGAATTCTAGATTTATTAGTTGGATCTAGGCAAATTCAGCCATTGGACAAGATTCTTGGGTTAATTTCAAGTGAATTTGTACCTGGAGATGATGCAATGTTAATGTGCACATCCTCCGGTATGTTCTGGATTATTCCGATTGTTGATCCTGCTCTGGGAATTTCTTCAACAGTTCTTGCATTTGATGCTGTTCATGGCCAAAGAGTAACATCAACCGAGCAGCTTAACAATCTGAAGGCCCATAGAAATAGTTTTAGTAGTTTTCAGTGGCTAGGGAGCGAAAGTATCGACTCTAAGCAAACAGAACTGCTTGCCGAAGAATATAGGAATATTGTTCCGGTAATAAGTGGTGATGATTGGAGCGATTATCGCCCAGCTAGACCAGAGGATTTTGTCGGTAGGAAGAAGATCTTATCGGATATACTGGATTTTTTAGAAAGTGTTAACAATGGAAATTCAAGAACGAGGTTGTTTTCCATAAAGGCACCATCTGGTATGGGAAAAAGTTCTGTTGTATTGAAGTTGGCTTCTCAGGTGACAACAAGCCGAAAGTATTCCAAAAATTTTTTTGTGTATGCGGTAGATGTTCGTACCGCTATGTCAGCGCGATATGCAGAGATGGCAATTAGATCTTGCTTTTCTGAAGCTGATTCACAAGGATTTACAGATGTTACAACGAGGGACATCAATTCAACTACTGTAAGTCAGTACCTAAATGATAGTTCAATTCAAAAGACATTAGAATATTTAAAACAACAAGGTAAAACTATAGTAATTGTATTTGATCAATTTGAAGAGCTGTTCTCTCAAAAGGGGTTGTATCCACTCTTTGATAATGTGCGTGTCCTTTGCAATGAGATAGATGCGCTACAAGGTCCACTAGTTTTAGGATTTGCATGGAAAACAGATTTAACGATTCCTGCTGATCATCCGGCATACTATATGTGGTCGAATTTGGCAGATAGGCGTAAAGAATTTGAGTTGTCGCAATTTAAGGCGACAGAAATTAAAAGCGCTATTAAGCTTTTTGGTAGGCATTTGCAAGAGCCTGTTAATCCGATTTTAAACAATTACTTGACCAAACAATGTCAAGGATACCCTTGGTTGTTAAAAAAGTTGTGCATTCATGTTTTCAAGTTGATACACGACGGAAATAGCCAGGACTATGTTATTGGTCAAAGGCTTAATATAGTAGACTTATTTGAAAGAGATATTTCTGAACTAACGCCAGACCAGCACGCTTGCGTAATAGAAATTGCTAAATCTTCGCCGGCAGATTATTTTTCAATTACAGAAACATATGGTAGCGATATGGTGCAAACTCTGATAAACGGAAGAATTGTAATCCGACGTGCATCAAAGTTGACATTGTACTGGGATATTTTCCGAGATTATGTTTTAAATAAGACTGTTCCAGAACTTATGCTGGATTATATCCCTCAACAGCAATTTAGAACAGATATGCGAGCATTTGCGTGCCTAATAGACAAAGGAGATTTGGCATCTTCGGAATTGGGAAAAGAATTATCTGTAAGTACGGCTACAATCGATAATATAATGATTGACGCAGTTATGTTTGGTGTTGCACAAAGAAATTCAAATACCATACATATAATTCCGGACTCTAAAGAGGCGCTTTTTTCCACTCTCCAAGCTATTTTTAAGAAGCATACTGTATATGTGGAAATAAAAAAGTTGGGACTTGAATATTTTAATTATTCACATTTTGCGAAAATATTTCATACGATTTATACCGATAACAACATCAATGGCAAAACAAAGGCAACATATTGTAGCAAACTGTATAATTGGTTTGTTTGCTTAGGTTTGTTTGAAGAGGTTCAAGGCCAGACACATTTAATTAGCGCGCCAAGTGCTAAAACTGCTGCATTTAACTTGGATACAAGAAGCCGCAGAGGCCGTTATCAAAGCGGCGGGCAAAACCTGTTTTGGGGGCAAACTTCTCCTGAAAAAATGATTTGTGCATACAATTTGATTGATTCTGGGCGAACAAATTACAATGAGCTAAAATCAGATGGCTATAGAAATGCGATAGAAGCTTTAGTAGCAGCTCGTGCAATAAGAAAAAGTGGCGACGAGGTCCATACTATTTGTAGCCTCCCCCAAGCATTTGCTAATATTGAACAATCGGATACAATTGTGTTTGCAAAGTCTTTGCTTGAAAACAATCCATCCATGAAAAGTGACGAAATGGGGATTAAACTGGAAGAGAAGTTTACTAAAAAATGGAAAAGCGGATCAAGAATACGGTATGGCAATGCGGTGATTGTATGGGTCAAATATTTAGCAGCTAATGATCACAACTAATTACAACGAATTTTCAATAATTAATTGATGCAGTATAGTGAAGGTGTAATATTATAAAATAGCCAGGCCCGTACTACTTTTATAAGTAGAGAACGGACCTGGCTATTTTGTGCAATCAAACCCTAATTTGAAACCACAACTTTTACGAAATCATCTGGAAATGTTTTAGAGCTTCTATGATTGCTGCTTCCTTTTCCGGCGGGCACCGTGGCACTTTTGCATCTTCCTTCTTTGACAGGTTATAATTCTGTCCCACATCCAGCCCGCACTTCCGCTTGACTTGGGAGATATACAGGCTGGACACCTTCAAACTGTACTTCTCCAGCACATACGCTTTGATCTCATCATAGGTTGCCTTTTTCTCTGCTGCCGTCAAATCCAACTCGTCCATATCCAGCTCGACTTCAATATGCTGAGTCGATTTCAGTTTGGACAATAAACATACCGTCTCAACGGTATTACCTTTTTCCCACAAGAGCCGCCTTACCTCTTGACCATCCCGATATATTGGGAAATTAAACTCTATTGACTTCAAAGGCTGCTCTGACTCCCCATTTGGATATATCTGAATTTCTTTTATGAGATAAGTAATAAGGCTTTTCTTTTCCTCGTCACTTATTATATCATAGAGCTTTCCGAAATTCAGCATAAGCTTGTAAATATTGTCCAGAGTGATTGTTTCCATTTCGATAGAACTTTTTCTCAGCTTTGCATCTTCAATCCGTTCTTCCAACTCGACAATCGTATCATACAATCCATCAAGCCTTAATGTCATGTCGTGGATTTTTCTTTCTCTGAAACGAGCATCAATAGGCAGATTATCAATCTCTCGTTCCAGACGGGCTTTATTCAAATCTACTTCTTTCAGCTTGCTCTCATAATTGGCAAGTTCCTTATCAATAGCAGTGGTATCGGTCTGTACGCCAATACGCTTTTCTATCTCTTTTGCAAAATATTTATCACTTACCAGTTCTTTAACAGCTTCAATTACAAGTGGTTCAATGTCTGTTTTTCTAAGCGATGCCTTGTAATCACAATGATGTCCTCGCTCCTGCTTATTTCTACCACAAATATAATAGTAAACCTCTTTGTATGTGCCGTCTTTATTTGTCCAAGCGTGTTTGTTCGTATACATTGAACTTCCACAAAGGGGACACTTTAATATCCCTGTCAAAAGGTGCGACCTATCCTTACCGATTTTGGATGGCTGTTTAATTCCTGTTGCCATACGCTTTGCGTGAACCTTTTGCCACAATTCCTCGCTGATAATTCCTTCGTGTTGTCCATCTTCCAGAATGTAATCCTCTGCATGAACCTGCTTATATTCATTTTTTGTACCTTTTACCTTTTCTCGTGTTCTTCTGCCATAAGCAATCTTTCCACAATAAACAGGATTGTCTAATATCAACCGTATAAAATGACTGCTCCAAGTTTCCAATGTGCCATTCTGACGAGGTATCTTCTTTATACCTTGAAGATTAAGATATTTTGCTACTCCGCCAAGTCCTATGTCAGAATTAGCAAATTTATCAAATATAATTCTGATTGCTTCAGCTTCCGTTTCTTCTATCAAGAGCTGATTGTCTTTCAGATAATATCCGTATGGTGCAAATCCACCATTCCACCCACCTTGTCGTGCTTTTTCTCTCCGTCCATTCATTGTCTGTTCAATGATATTTTCTCTTTCAATTTCTGCAACCGCAGATAATACAGAAATTAAAAGTTTTCCGCTTGTCTGTGATGAGTCAATACCTTCCTCAATACAAATAAGATTTATTCCATACGACTGCACAAACTCCAATGAATTTAGAATATCTGCTGCGTTTCTTCCAAATCGTGAAAGTTTATAGACCAGAATATAATCTATCTCCAATCCGTTCTTTATATCGGAAAGCATCTTCTTAAAAGCAGGTCTCCCCTCAATAGATTTTCCCGATTTACCCGCATCTTCATATATACCAACAATCTCCATTTCCTCCCTGTCAGCAAATCGTTTCAGGCTATTCTTCTGCCCTTCAAGGCTATATCCGTCCACCTGCATTTCAGTACTTACTCTCGGATATAGGACACATTTCTTTCCTTCTCTGTTCATCGTACCACCTCCATAAATTTATAGGGAAATGTGATATGTAAGGCTGCGTAACCTACGCAGCACAATCCAACTCCTGCAAAACAGTCTTTCCGTATTTTTCAACTATCTGCACCATAACATTGATAAAAGAATTGAATATTTCGGTTTCATCTTTCAACTGTTCGTTTTTCAGTTCTGTATTTTGAATAAAATTTTCATTTCCCATAAACGAATACCTCCGCTAAAGCTAAAACGGCTGTACCTCTAAATTATAAAAATACAGCCGCCATTTTACCAATGTGCAAATATATCCCTCATACCTGCTTTACACATTTTTTCATATTTTTTTAAGTGCAACACTAATGGCAAGAGCCTTGTCAACTCTTGCCATTATGTTATCGGGCATCATTCCCATATACTGTTTTAACCTCTGCTTATCAATCGTCCGTATCTGCTCAAGCAGGATAATAGAGTCCTTGTCAAGCCCTTCATAATTACTTACTGCGGTATGTGTGGGCAACTTTGCTTTTGTGTGTACTCGGCTCGTAATTGCTGCAATGATTACCGTCGGACTGTGCTTGTTTCCTATATCATTGGAAATGATAAGTACAGGTCTTGTGCCGCCTTGTTCTGAGCCGATAACGGGGTTAAGCTCTGCGTAGTAAATGTCGCCACGCTTAATAATTCTTTCCATTGTGTTTGACCTCCCATCTGGATTCAGGCAGATTAGTTCTGCCTATGTAGGCAGCCAAACAAAAGGAAGTATTTAAGGTCGGAAGAATATTAACAATATCTCTGTTCTTATGACCTCCTTTCGTTTGGCTGATATGATAGAAGCATTTCAATTTGTCCTCGACACCCCGAAATGATATGGGAAGTCGCCAAACGGTCAGCAGCGAACTGACGCCACGGGAGTTCCACCCCAACTGTCGTTCTGACAGAGCCGCCCTCATTGCCTGCGACGTTTTTTTCACGCTCGGACTGTGACTGGACGGGAGTACCATTATTCTCTTTGTGGGTCATGGCGAAATCGGGAGCTGCCCGATATTTTGAGTCGGTAAAGACTGGCTCACCACCTTTCATCGCTCGCTGCCATTTGGCAGGTCATGGCGTACCGCTGCACACGCTTATGCTCATCACAATCACAAAGAGGAAGTATTTGGCGAATGAGTATTCGGTTGTCAAGGAGCAATCCCGTTTTCGCCACACAAAGGAAAACAGGGCAAGAGTTTTTTGTCCTCTCACCCTGTAGCCCGTGGGAATATTCAATTTTCCCCTCTACTCAAATAACTTTTTTAATTTTTCTTTGAGCCTATCCATTCTTCTGTAAACAGCTTTTTCAGTAATATCCAGATACACCGCAATTTCACGGGTTGAATATCCTTGTATCTTCATCAAAGCAATCTGCAATGTAAGCCTGTCCACCTTAATCAAAACTTGATAGAGGTGCTGATTTTCGATACTGTCCAGAAAATCCTCAACCGTTTTGACTTCGGGCTGTGTAGTATCTTCAACAAGCTCGTCAAGATATGTACCTGTTTCCTGCACTCGCTGATAATACCGTCTGTCTGAATTAAAAATCGTCCAATCGTGAACACGGAGCTTTTCTATATCGTCCTCATTAACCCCCAAACTCCGTAACTGCTTTTCCTCGGCTTCTTTCCAGAGCCGCCATTTCTTTTCTTCTTTGGCTTTGTTGTATGCCATATTGTTTCCTCCAATCTGAATTTTTTTAAAATCCAGATTGGCAGGCGGTGAACGGCAACCAACGCAAGAAATAGCCTTGTTTTGTGTTAAGACATTTTTCGACAAACAAAAAGCCGCAAAGGTACTAAGACCTCTACGGCAATGAGCGTAAACATATCTATAATCAAGAGATGTAATCTCTGCTTGTAAAATGTAAGAGTGCCACGAGTAAGTGATGATTTTTTCTAAAAGATAATCTTCACTCCACTGTGACACTCCGTAAATAGTAGCTGCTTCTGATGAGCAGCATTGCGGTCATATGCGACCATCGCATAAAAAATCCCTCCAAACTCGAAAACGGGTTCAGAGGGAAGTTAAATTTTCATCTGGGCATGTTTATACTGCCCACCAAAGCACCGTTTTTTTATTTGATGGGCTTGCTTCATATTGATTTTAAAGCTTATCTTACTTGATGTTTTGAAAATGCCTTATGGGAAATGATTGAACCTATTACTACTAAAGCAATCGCAACAGGAATAGACCATACTGCATAAAGCATACCATTGTGCATTTGTTCAACAGACATTATGGAAATATACTGTGAATAGAAAAGGGGCATCAGCACAATAATTCGATATAATGCACTTGTTTCAGAGATAGGAAGCATTATCGGTATCACATAAATAGCTGCTGAAATTACAAACGCTATCATTTGACTTTTACAAACAGCAGACAGAATTAAAACTATTCCTGTTACACTGATTGCACTCATAAACGCCAACAGGATTTGATACTTTAATACTGTTCCGCAAGTAATATTAAATGGAATATACCCTTCTAAAAAATCTATTGGAGCAAAAAGGATAGAGCAGTCCAGCCCCTCTGTTCCATAAATAGCAACCGCAATAAGCAAATTGAAAATAACAACCAAAGTCGTTATGAAAACGGCTGAAAGTAAACTTGCTAATACTTTTGCCGTGGCACATTTTGTCTTTCCGTATTTACTTGTCAAAATAATGTTATCCACTCCACCATACTCGCCAGAGAAAACAGGAGCAATTAGCAAAATAATTACTAATGAAAGGACAATAAAAATCTTCGCCATATTTTGGCTTGTACTAAGCCAACCGTTTACATACCCAACTTTTATTTCTTTATCGCCAAATACATCAGCTACGCTTAACCCGTTCCAACTACCATCTATATCAGCAAAATGGGAGAATACAGAAGACTGCAAAGCATTTTGATAAATGTATTTTGCGTTCATTCCATGTAAATCTTGAGTAGGCTTAAACTCAGACATCATCTGCTGTACTTTATTGTCAGTTAACTTTCCCTCATACTTCAATGCAATTTGCTTATCAATTTCAACCGCAGCTTTTCCAGTTTCCTCTGTACCGTTTCCGTCAAATGCGTACATACTGTGAAGCGTGGAAAAAGACAGTATCAAGGACAATAGTAATATGGCAGCAACAGAAATAACCGCAAAGCGTTTTGTCAATATTTTTCGTAATTCAAACTTGATTAGATTTTTCATTATTCGTTCACTCCTTTAAAATAGAATAGATACAAATCCTCTAATGTAGGTTCTACCTTTATCGCATTTTCCATAGGCGACTGTTCAGAAATCACACGCAGAACCGTACAATTATTTTCAATGTTTCGCAAATTGCTTATATTCAGAGTTTCAGAATATTGCTCCGCACGACTGGTCGGAACTGTACATTCCCATACCTGTCCGTCAATTTCTGTGGTAATTTCCTGCGTTTTTCCAAAATGGAGAATCTGACCGTCTTTCATCATAATAATGTCCTCAGCAATAAACTCGACATCAGAAACAATGTGCGTAGAGAGAATAACTATTCTATCTTTAGAAAATGCACTAATCAGATTACGAAAACGGACACGCTCTTTTGGATCAAGACCTGCTGTCGGCTCATCTAAAATTAAGATGCGTGGATTATTCAACATCGCCTGTGCAATACCTAAACGTTGTTTCATACCACCAGAGAAAGTTTTGATTTTGAGGTTTCTTTTCTCTGCTAAGTCAACAGCTTCCAACAATTCTGTTGCTTTCTTATGAGCTTGTTTTTCACTCAGTCCTTTTAATGCCGCAACATACATAAGGAAATCCCAAGCTGTAAAGTCTGGATAATATCCAAACTGTTGCGGTAAATATCCCAATAAATTACGGTACTTCTCCCCGAGTACAGATATGTTTTTCCCGTCCAAAGTAATTTTCCCAGAGGTCGGTGTCTGAATATCGCAGAGTAACCGCATAAGGGTAGTTTTTCCCGCACCATTTGCACCAAGCAAACCGTAAACGCCATTTGATAATGAGAGATTCAAATGGTTTACGGCTGTTTTTGAGCCATATTGCTTTGTTAGTTGAATTGCTTTAAGTTCCATATCAAAAACTCCTTTCGTCTTAGGGAGCAAAAAAATACTCTCCATGTGTTTACATAGAGAGTATAGAATGCAATTTTCTACTTTTTATCTACTAATCGAGAGATTTGAAAAAAGCAGTCACTTTTGCTCCGATTGAGCAATTTTCAATTTTCAGATAACCACCGTGATGTTCGCATAAAATTTTACAGATATATAGCCCAAGTCCGAAATGCTCAGAGTGATTTTCTTCTTCCGTAAAATATGGATTGGTTGCTTTGCTTAAAATATTTTTTGAAAAGCCACATCCATTGTCTGAAACAGAGAGATAAAAGCCATCATTATTACTTGTGTAAGTGATGTTTACCTTTGATGTTGCGTATCGGATTGCGTTTGAAATCAAATTATTATTCACTTGTGAAACAAAAGTATAATCAATGCCAATAGGAATATCGGAAATGTTATTTTGAATAGAAAGAGTTTTTCCACTTTGCTCACACAAAATTCTTGCACTATCAGCTATTGCGGTCACATAACCGCTTATATTAGACTTGTCACTTATGGGTTGAGCATCTTCTAAACGACGCAAGTGGCTCATACTATCAACATATCTTTCCAAACGGAAAATATGTTTTCCCATTGTTGCAGCGGTGCTTTTGGTTATTGGGTCATGGTTGGACTGTAAAATTTCATTATACCCTTTTAATACGGTAAGTGGAGTACGTAAATCGTGAGCAAACGCAGCATTGAGTTGTTTTCGTTCTTCCATTTGCCGCCACATTTCAGAGAAATTATTAGCAAGGGTAAAACGCATTGTTTCAAATGATGAACACAATTCTCCTAATTCATCTTTGCTGTCATATTTAATTGAGAAGTCTAAATTATTATTAGAAATCATTTCAGAAGCGGCTTTTAATTCTGTAAGTGGTTTTTTTAACTTGTTTCTATAGAATAACAAGGTCGCCGTAATGATACATAACGCTGAATAAATCGGAGTTGCAATTATTGGGGCAACTTCACATATTGAAAGTAACCGTTGGTCTTTTTCAGACATTGCAACAGGTGCAACTCCAATATAATTGCCATCACCGAGTCTTTCTCCATTTTCATTTGTTAAATAATATTTTTCTCCTATTGGGGGATATTTGCTTTCAATCGTTTTTGTAGCATTATTGCACAAAGTAGCTGTTCCTGCACTTAATAGAATGGCAAGAATTACAAACGCTGAGATATAAAGTATTATACTTTTTCGCAATGACAGGTTACGCCACATTTTCTTTATCTTATCCACTTATATCCACACCCCCAAACTGTTTCAATATAAGATTTATTTGTGTATGCTGCAATTTTTGTTCGTATTCTGCGAATATGCTCGGCAACAACACTACTATCTCCCTCACTGTCATATCCCCAAACTCTTTCATAAATTCTCTCTTTATCAAAAACTTGTCCTGCGTTTTGAGATAATAACTCAACAATGTCAAATTCTTTTTTTACAAGACCAATAGGTTGGTTCTGTATATAAACAGTTCTTTCAGAGTAGTCAATTAAAAGTTCTCCTGAAAACTTAACTTTTGTATTCGTTTGATGTCGTTCTTCTCTTCTTAAATGTGCTTGCACTCTGGCTTCAAGTTCAACAAGAGAAAACGGCTTAACAATATAATCATCACCACCTACGGAAAATCCTTGTACCTTATCATTTTCTTCAATACGGGCAGTTAAAAAGAGTATAGGGCAAGAAACATAATCCCTAATTTTCTTGCAGACTTCAATCCCATCAAGCTTCGGCATATTTATATCTAATAAGATTATATCTGGTTGTAATTCTGCTAACTTGAGGGTTTCTACTCCATTATAAGCAGAAAAGACCTCATAGCCCTTGCCTCTAAAAAATCCTGTAAGCATTTCAACTATATCAACTTCATCATCGGAAATTAAAATCCTGTACCTCACATATAACACCTCCATAATAAACACTAACGAAAATTTTTCAATTTTTCATCAACTTTTTTCTTGCATCAGCAGGCTTTTCAGCATTTTTCGGAATAAGCCACACACGGTTAATATTCATAACCCCCTCAATACGGTTTCCTTTACAAAGTCTTTGTACCCATCTTAACGATACATTCCACTTTTCAGCGGCTTCCTGTGCTGTCATATATTCAAACATATCTGACCTCCTAAGGTGTACTGTATATATTATAGCCGTTTAAACGAACAGTATCAAGTGTGCAATTATGAACTTTGACCGCCTGTAATAAGAGATTTTATATCCTAATATCAGAGATTTCAAACCGTTCTATAAGAACTCACATTTCTGTAAAATATAATAGTAGCATTTTGCAGATACAAGGTGGTGAGTTTATGGACACAAGAAACAATGATTTTGACTTCGATTTTACACCGATAGGACAGGCAATCAAGAAAGCAAGGACAGCAAAAGGTATGACCAGAGAGCAGCTTGCTCGTATTGTAGATTATGACCCAAGACATCTTCAAGCGATTGAAAATGAAGGACAAAAGCCAAGTCTGGAGCTGTTCATTCAGCTTGTGACAATGTTCGGTGTATCGGTTGATGAATACATATTCCCAGATAATGAGGTCAAAAGAAGTTCCGTCCGCAGACGCTTAGACGCAGAACTCGACAAACTAAACGATAAAGAGCTGTCCATAGTTGAAGCAACTGTCAGCGGACTATGTAAGGCAAAAGAGCCAGAGGAATAAACCTCTGGTTTTTCTTTTGCCCATTTTTAATAGGCAGAAACGCCGTAGCCATAGATGGAGCTGCTTCCAACCGTATATTGCTTTTGCCTGCAAGCGTCGCCAGAGTTACCCTCCACGGTGTAAACGACACCGTTTTCGCATTTCTCCACAATGCCTACATGGTCGGTTTCTCCGTCGCCTTCCCAATCAAAGAAAATAATATCGCCTGCCTGCGGCTCGTAGTTTCTGTCTTGCCATTGTCCGTTACCCTTAAACCAATTTGAGCCGTCCACGCAGCCTGCGAATTTCGGGATAATCCCGCTTTCGATATAACCACACTGGTCGGCACACCACGATACGAAGCAGGCACACCATTCTACACGCCCATCAAAGCCATACCAACTCCAATAAGGCTGACCGCCCTCATTGCCGAGCTGTGTCAAAGCGACCTCCACAATCGCCTGGTTACCGCCGCTTGTAAACGCCCGCCCGTATGGATAATACCGCAGCACATGGGCGGGATACTGCGTGTCGCCATAGCTGTCCCAACCTAACCGTGCCGCCTGCATGGTGGAAAACTCCACCGCATTGGCATAGGAATAGCCGCCATAGTTGGTCTTAGCCCAAGAGATATACCCATTGCCGAAGTTATAACCCTGCAAGGCAAGTTTGATATGCTCCATATCAATCGGGTTTTCTACCTCAGCAGAGATAAGGGCTGCCTTTAATTCCTGTACCCCACACTCAATCGAATATTCTGGGTCTTTAATCCCATTCGGCTCGTGTGGATACCTTGTGTTAAAGCTGCCTTCCGCCGCCTGCATCGGGTCAAGTCCACGCCCGCCAGACTCCTGCATCATAACCGCCTTGATAAGCTCCACATATTCGGGAATGCCGTATTGTTTGGCATATTTCTGTATCAAAGGCTCATAGGCTTCCACCTCCGCACTGACAGGGGTATAGGCGTTACTTCCGCTTCCGCCGCCAAACAGGGAAACAGCACAGCCGAGCAGGACAACAATGAGAATAATCACAACTGCAATCCACCCACCTGCAATTAAAGCGGAAATCAGAGCTTTTGTTCCTGCAATAATCGCCTTGACCGCAGCTATAGTGGCTCTGACCGTAGCTTTTGTTGCTTCAGCGGTTGCCTTTGCGGTGGCTTTTGCCGCCTGTGCCGCCTTTTGGGCAGTTTTCGCAGAAGCCTTTGCCGCTGCCTGTGCTGTTTTTACCGAGGTTTCCGTCGTTTTGATTGCCGCCTTAGAAGTTACCTGTGCGGTTTTAATTCCCTTTTCGGTAGTCTTTACCGTTCCCTTAGCAGTTGCTTTCACCGCTTTTTCTGCACTTCGGGCTGTGGTCTTAATCATTTTTTGCCCCTGCTGTCGGGTCTTTATCAACTGCGATTTTGCTGTCTGGGAAACATCGGGGGCAGAGGAACGGCTTGCAGCCCCGTGACGGATCTGCAAGCCGTGTTGTTCTGACATACTCTGTGCTGCTTTCTGTTCTGCTGCTTTGACAGCCCGACTTTGCTTGAAATCGGTTATTTTATCTTTTGCCTTACCGATATTATTCTGCGTTGTCTTGACTGCCTTTTGCCCCTGCTTATTGAACTGGTGGATACCTTCGTCCTTTACACGGTCTGCCGCAAAAGAAATCCTGTCCGTAGCATATTCTGTGGCAGAGCTTTCATCAGCGTAATATCCCTGTTCCGCCTTGTCCTTTATCCCCACATAGGCAGATTTCATACGTTCACTGGCTATGGTGGCTTTATCTATGGTCTTTATCGTGCCTTTAACCGCATCTCTGGTTTTAATATCAGCCATAGAAAACCTCCTTTCCCAGAGGATTTGCGTTCAAATCAGCCGACCTTTTTTGCCACTACAACGAGTCTGCCGTTCTGTGCGGAGTATTCGCAGGTGGAAAGGGTAATGAGCCTGTCGCCGTATTCAGCGGTCACACCTGTATCATACAAAGCAAGCTCCTTGCACTTCCCGACATAGGAATTAAAATCTTCCTCATTCTCCGCATCAACAAAGTCGTAGTATCGGAAGCCCTCAGAGCTGTACGCCACAGTCTTAAATACGGCGACGATTTCATACTCTGCCTGCTCTGTGAGGGTATCAAACTGAATATTCTTGTGTTCCTCATAAAAGCTCTTGGACTTGTAATCCTCCAACGCTCCAAACATCTTGCCACCCTTGATGTGATGACCGTAGATAACCAGA